>Ga0210386_10002571_pt1 | contig 15566 bp, 14 predicted proteins | sample IncBWH32OmetaG_FD_160091 | JGI IMG/M metagenome (GOLD analysis project Ga0210386, IMG submission 160091) | Forest soil microbial communities from Barre Woods Harvard Forest LTER site, Petersham, Massachusetts, United States - Inc-BW-H-32-O ... | reverse complement strand
TTTTTGTCCGCAGGTCAATCTGGGTCATCACGTGATTTCCTCGAATACGCCATGGTGAGGCTTTCCGTCGTTACCCTTTCGCAACATGGCGAACAGGTAAGGCACGATCAGCAATGTTGTCGGCGTCGCGAACAAGAGGCCGCCGATGACGGCGCGAGCGAGCGAGGCGTTCTGTTCCTCGCCGGCGCCGCCGATCGCCATCGGGATCATGCCGACGATCATAGCGGCGGCCGTCATCAGCACCGGACGGATTCGGGTGTGGCCCGCGCTCAGCGCGGCCTCGAGGGCGGAGTGGCCTTTCAATTGCTGCTCGCGCGCGAAGGTCACGAGCAGGATCGAGTTTGCCGAGGCGACGCCGACCGACATGATCGCGCCCATCAGCGATGGCACGCTCAGCGTGGTGCCGGTGATGAACAGCATCGTGACAATGCCGCAGAGCGTCGCCGGCAGTGCCAGGATCACGACGAACGGATCGCCAAAATTCTGGTAGTTCACCACCATCAGCAGATAAACCAGGACCGCGGCGAACAGCAGCCCGATGCCAAGGTTCCGGAAAGAGTCGTTCATGCTCTGGATCTGGCCGACGACCTCAATGGTATTGCCGGGCTTCATCTCCTTCTGGAGTTCCGTCGTGACTTTATGGATATCTGCCGCGACACTGCCGAGATCGCGGCCCTGCACGCTGGCATAGACGTCAAAAACCGGCTGGATGTTGGTTTGGTTGGTATTGGTTGGCACCTTGGTCCGCTTGATTGTCGCGACGTTGCTGAGCATGCCCGGCACCGGCTGACCGCCCCTCGACAGCGAGGTCGAAACCGGCGTGTTCATCAGCGCATTCATCGAGTCGACTTTGGGCTCCGGCGTTTGCACCGCAAAATAATACGGAATCCCGGAAGTCGGATCGGTCCAGAAGTTCGGCGCCACCTGTTCGGAAGAGCTGAGGCTGACGTTGAGGTTGGTGGCGATCGTGCTGGCGTTGAGGCCAAGTTGCACAGCCCGGCTCCGATCGATGTCGGCCAAGAAGGCGGGAGCATCGACTTCCTGCTGCAGATGCGTATCGACGAGCCCCGGAATGCCGGCAAGGCGTTGACGAAGTTCCTTTGCAACCGAAAGATTGTTCGTGCCGCGGCCGACCGTCCGGACGTCGATCTGCGCCGTCAGCCCGAAGTTCAGGATCTGCGTCACGATATCGGCCGCCTGGAAGTAAAATATGTCCTCCGGAAATGCGGCCGGCAGCACCTGACGCAATTTCTTGATGTAGTCGGCGGTCGGCTTGTGGCCCTCCTTGAGCGCCACCAGGATGACGCCATCGTTTATTCCGATGGTCGAACCGTCGGCGAATGCCCAATTATAAACCCGCGCCGGCAGTCCGATATTGTCGATGATAAGCCCGCGGTCTTTCTCCGGAATGACTTCGCGGATTTTGTCTTCAACTGCCTGGAATATCCGCTCCGTGGTTTCGATGCGGGTGGCGGGGGGAGCGCGAACGTGAAGCTGGATCTGGCCAGCGTCGATCAGCGGGAAGAAGTCACGGCCGACGAGCGTCAGCATCACCCCGCCCAGGCTGAGTATCAGCACAGCGACGACAGGGATGATGAATCGCCGATTCAGCAATGTCCTGAGCAGTTTTGCATATCCATCGCGCAGGCGCTCGAAGTTGCGGTCGAATGCGGCCGTCATCCGCGAGAAGAAGCCGGCAGGCGCGTCACCCTCCTCGCCATGGCGTTTTTCGCCCTTGAGCAGCAGGCCAATCGTGATCGGCGTCAGCGTCCGCGACAGTCCGTAGGAAGCCAGCATCGCAAATACGACCGCAAGTCCGAGAGGCGTGAACAGATATTTGGCCGGTCCGTCGAGGAACACCACCGAGGTGAACACACAACTGATGGCAAGCGTCGACACCAGCGTCGGCACTGCGATTTCGGCAGCGCCGTGCAGCGTCGCCTCGGAAAGCGGCAAGCCTTCTTCGGTCCACAGGCGATGGGTATTTTCGATGGTCACGGTCGAATCGTCGACCAATATTCCGACCGCCAGCGCAAGGCCGCCGAGCGTCATGGTGTTGAGCGTTTCGCCCAGAAAATACAGCACGACGAGCGACGACAGGATTGCCAGCGGAATGGAGATCATCACCACCAGCGTCGACCGCCATGAGCCGAGGAAGATCAGGATCATGAGCGCGGTGAGCGCGGCCGCGATGGCGCCTTCACGCAGCACGCCCTTGACCGAGTCTGTAACGAATACCGATTGGTCGAACAGCTCGCTGATCCTGAGTCCGGCCGGCGCGGAGGCGCGGGCGATCGCGATTGCCTTCTTGACGCCGTTGACGACCGCCAGCGTAGAGGCATTGCCGTTCTTGATCACGCTGAGCAAGACCGAGCGGTGGCCATCCTCGCGCACGATGTTCTGCTGCACCAGCGACCCGTCGCGGACCTGCGCCACGTCCTTCACGAAGATGGTGGCGCCGTTGGCGAACTTGACCGGCATATTGTTAAGGTCGTCGATCGTCGACGGCGTCGCATTGGTTCGCACCGTATATTGGATGTCTCCCATCTTCGCCGTCCCCGACGGCAACGTCAGGTTCTGCGCATTGACCGCATTCACGATGTCGAGCGGCGTCAGTCCGCGGGCGAGCAGCTTGTCCGGGTAGATGTCCACCATAATCTGGCGATACTTGCCGCCGGCCGGCGTCGGCAGCGTGACGCCGGGAACCGGCGCCAATTGCTGGCGAATGCGGTAGATGCCGTAGTCGTAGAGTTGCTGCTCATTAAGCTTGTCCGAGTTGAGACTGAGCTGCAGCACAGGAACGCTCGAGGCGTTGTATTGTACAACGATCGGAGGCTGGATGCCGGGCGGCAGCAGGGCGCGAATGGAATTGGTCGCGGCGACGATTTGCGCGATGGCGAGGTCGACATTGACGTCCGGCTGGAAATAAAGCTTCTGGACCGACACACCATTGATGGTCTGCGCTTCCATGTTCTTGATGCCGCTGACGCTCGTACTGATCGAATATTCACTGTAGGTGGTGACGCGCTGTTCCATTTCCGGCGTGGTGAGACCGGTATATTGCCAGATCACCGACACTACCGGAATATTGATCTCCGGAAAGATGTCGGTCGGCATCGAGCGGATCGCGGCGAAGCCAAGGAACAGGATCAGCGCCGCCACCACGTAGAACGTGTGCGGAAACCTCAGCGCGAAACGAACAATGCCCATATTAGTTCCGATCGTTTCCTGTCATCGCGTCGCGGAAAGACCCGAAATGATCGGCGGGGCGAGGGCCGCTGCGATCCAAACGCGTCCCAAAGCGGCCGGTGATCTTCGCGACGGAACATGCCCAAAGCTCTTTAATCAGTCCGCCTCCCAGTTCCTTCGCCCAGTTGCGGATCAGGAACGCGACCATCTCGGGCTGGTCCGACTCGAATTCAGCGCGCCTTCGCCAATAGCTGTCAGCCGTGTACGCGAGCAATACGCGCTGCGGATATCGCGTGTTCCTCTGGTCCTCGGCGGCGCGGAGCTTCCAAATGGCGGATTCTTGTCCAGGTGGAGGAACGCAGTGATGAAGGCCCACCATCTCTGTAAATTCGGCCATGGGCGGTAATTGAGAAGGCATCGGATGCAGTTCCGCTGTTTAAGCTCGGGCCAAAACGGCTGCACAACGAGGTAGCTGCACAACGTGCCCTCGCCGGGCTCCACAGAGATGATCAGCAAAAGCACGCAGCCAAAGTCTTGCTCGGGCCTGAACTTTTCAATTAAATACCGGTTCAGAGTCTATAAATACCGGTTCAGGGTCTTCAATAGTTTCACGCGATTGTGCTGGCGAAGGAGATCGATCGCATTACCTGTTGATTTTGCGCGCATCCGAACTCACGCGCAATTGTTTTTATAAATTCAGATTTACTTTTCGAGGGTATGAAGTTCCGCAGCCGAGCTGCCAAAAAGCAAATTATCCCGGTGTCGTTTTCGTCGCGCTTCGATAGAGCCGCGCTTCGGCAACGCTTCGGCAGATGGGTCAGCGTGTCCGTTCTTGCGCTCTGCGCAGTGTTTCAATGCATTTTTCCAAACCCATGCGCTCGACGTCCGATAGCGGTGGGTAAAGGACGTTGAGACAGCCTTCTCGTCCGACAACGCCTGGCAGCGAGAGTGTCACACCATATTTTGGATTGTAGAACCCGATCGGAACGACAGCGCGTTCGTCGCGCAATACGATTTCGGCGATCCTCGCGCAAATCATTCCTATTCCATACTGGCTGGCCCCAATGCCTTCGATGATCGTAATATTGGCGTAACGAACTTCCTCCTCGATCGTCGTGCGGATGTCCGCCGGCTTTAGGTCGTTTCCTCCAAGCACATCCGAGATCGGGACGCCGCCGACGCGGGCACCGGACCAATGAAAGATCTGGGATGTTCCGTGTTCGCCGAGCACCTGCGCCTCGATGGACGCCGGCGCGACGTTGAGTCTTCGGCCCAGATGTACTCGAAAGCGCAGGCTGTCCAGCATGGTACCGGTACTGAGGACGCGGTCGTGGCCAGCCAATTGCCGCGTCAAATAGGCGAGTGGATCGGGAGGATCGGTCACGACGAGCAGCACGGCAGCCGGAGCTGCCGCGACGATCTGCGGCACGACATCGCGATAAACCGCGACATTCTTGTCAAGCAGGCGCAACCGCCCTTGCGGATCGCTGCGGTCGGTCGCTCCTCCGGTTTTCTCGTTGACCCCTACCGCGATCATGACGAGGGCGGAACCGGCCAAATCCGAATATTCCCCGTCCGTTATCTTGGTGACGGATGAAAGCGGCGCCCCATAGCCCATGTCGGTCACCATACCTTTGGCCCGATCCCGACTGCGATCGACCAGAATAATCTCGCTGGCGCAGCCTTTCATCAAAGTCGTTAACGTGCACGCCGCGCCGACAGCTCCCGCCCCGATAATTCCTACTTTCATGATGTATCCTCGCCGAGATGTCCGGTTTCAATGAAATATCTGCGAACCATCACCTGGGTTCCACTTGATTAACACCAGCGGTTCCAATTTCGTTCCGGCGGCCGGAAGCCCGCCGGCGTTGCGGTTGTGTGAGGCTTTTGCGGATATGGATCGGGCGGCTCGCGTCGTTGTCCGAGAACTCCTGCATCGGGCCGTATTAAACTAGTCGCCGCAAGCTCCTTGTACGATCGACAATGCGTCACTCGCAGGGAACGTTTGTCTCAAGGCCTCGTCAAGTCGTTCGTCGGCACGCTGCCAACTTGCATCGGTCACCTGTCGCCGTTTTGAGCGAGCGTTCTTTTTAGACTTACGGGCTTTTCGATCGCCTTTGCCGGTCATTCCTTCCTCCTTCCAGGCGGACACCCGAACTCAGATAAGCGTCAATGCCAAAATTGAGTTGATGCCGCCTGTCTCAATTCAATGCGGGACCGCCGTCAGCCCGGCTCGCGCGATTTCAACGTCATGCTCCGGCGTATCAAAGCTTGCTCCGACGGCGCCGATCACCTCGCCATCGACGGCAATTGGAATCCCGCCTTGCATTTCGGTGAAGCCCTGTGCCGTGACGGCAGCAATGCGACCGTGGTTGATCGCCTCTTCGAGCGCCTGACTCGGTTTCTTGAACAGCGCCGCCGTTCGCGCCTTGCCGGGCGCAAGCTCGACGCTGGCGAGATAGGCGGCATGATCCATGCGCTCGATCAGGATCGGCCACCCGCCGTCATCGACCACCGCCACAACTCCAGCCAGGTGCTGGCGCGTCGCCTCCGACTCGGCGGCCGTGACGATCTTTCGTGCAATCTCCAGGGTCAGCACCTTCTTTTCTGCAAATTGCGCAGTGGCGGCCGGCGGGAGCAATGCGACCGCTCCGAACACAATGCTGCATGCGAGAGCGATACGCATGATGGATCCCTTCCTGAACGGTTTATATGCTCGGTGCGCCGGCCTATCGAGCTGACAGCGTCACCGTCGCCTCACTTCGAGGCGAGGTGTGCGCCGGTTTCGGCGGCAAGCTTCTCGGCGCGGTGCAAATGGTCCACGATCTTCGGGAGGGTCTGGCGCGCGAACTCCTTCAGATCAGGATCGGCGCCGTTCCGGATTTCCTGTTCGAACAACGCCGCATTTCCCTTTTGATACTCGACCTGGCCGTTCACGTAATTGCGGTCGAACGCGGCGCGATGGTCTGCCTCGAGCGTGAAAATCATCGCGTCATAAGCGCCATGCAAAAGCGTATTCGATGGAGTGACGTTCTTTTTCTTGAGGATCACATTCAGCGCGTCGACAACCGGAATATGGGTGGTCACCATCAGATGGGCGTAGCTGCGGATCGCGGTGCTAGTGGCCTTCGTTTCCGCGAGCCGCCCGGAGTCGATCTGGAAGGGAGCGCCCAGGTTCGCCTGGCCGACAAAATTAAAATCAATGGCGTTGAGTGTTGCCGGCGCCTCCGGCGGCGGGGCGGTCTGCGAAATGGCCGCGGAGGTGCCGGCCGACCAAAGCAGAGCGCAGGTGAGGCCAAGGCCGGCGATACGAGCGGTTGCCGATGTCCATTTCATTTTTGACAACTCCATTATTCCAGATCTGAAAGATTCTCGTTCTGAGAGCGCAAGTAGGCCGCTGGTGACGTCAATCAAGCCAGCGATCCCGTCGCCAGCTGGAATTGCGCAATATCGCGCCAAACTCCGCAAAGCCGGCACAGGGATTGATGCAGCCACAGCGTGCCGAGCCAAGCCGGCCACGCCGAAAATGAAATTCAATTTAACTGACTGAAATTGAATTTAATGGTCCGGGGCGATGGCGCACCTACATCGAGTTCGTGCGGATTTGCGAGACAAATGAAATGGAGAAAACCAAATGACCAAGACAAAATTGTTGAGCGCTGTGTTGCTTCTTTCGGCCGCGGTCGCCACGCCGGCGTTCGCTCAAGATCATGGCCGAGCCCATGTTCGGCATTTTCGTGGGGCGTATAATCAGATGATCGGTCCCTCCTATTATGCCGGCCCGTCATCGCGGGCCGAACGGAACCTCGAGAACTTCGGCTTTAGTGGAAGGGATCCGTCGCGAGTGGGCGGCATGGACCCGAACCTCAATCCCCCGAGCTGAAATCGAACCAGCGGGGCATTGGGACCTATGTTCCGAATGTCCACGTTGGATGATCCCGGGAGATTTTCCAATTTCCCGGGAATCCATCGGCTTGTAGCGGACGGTGGTTGTCAGTCAGCATCCGTACTCAGCATCCCGACCAGGTGCGTTGCTTTCATCGGGTGATTCAATCGCCTTGAAAATATCGAGCGGCACCGCGAAAGCGGCTTGGACTGCTCTGCTTCGTCCCGTCACGCGCGCGTACGGACGAAGTGCTCCCTGTTGATCCCTGACAGTGCACAGGGAAAAGAACCCCGATAAAGCCCCGATAAAGCATTGGAGCGGTTGCGGCCGCGCGGAGGCCTTGCTGCTGGTTACAGGCGGAACAGCCACCGAGGGCGGCGGGCCGCGTCGGGTGACTTCCTGAATTTTGCTCATGGGCGTTTCATGAATTTCGTTTGAGCGGGGCCGGTGTCCACAGGCACCTTGCGATAAACGCCAATCGAGCCGACCGGGCAGACCATGCCCGCGCGCGCCGCGGATCAAACCGCGGGCGAGGCCAGGAAACAGGAAGAAACGCAGGTGAAATTGCGCAGGGCAATTGCTGTATTGGGTGTATTCGCGTGGTCATTTGTGGCGTCGACGACACCCGGCTTGACGGAGTCGTGGCCCTCCCGGACCGTGACCATCGTCACCCCGTTCGCGGCCGGCAGCGTCACCGACGTAACGGCCCGGATCATCGGCGCAGCCTTGCAGGAAGCGCTGGGACGAACCTTCATCGTCGAGAACAAGCCGGGCGCCGGCGGCTTGATCGCCGCGCAATACGTCGCTCACGCCAATCCGGACGGATATACGCTGCTTCTGACAACGAACTCGACGCACTCGGCCGCCGGCGCGCTGTTCAAGTCGGTGCCGTACGATCCGATCAAGGACTTCACGCCGATCGCGCGGGTCGCCAGCTTCCCGTCCGTGGTGGTGGTCAACCCATCGATGAAGATGAACACGATCCAGGAGCTTGTGGCCTATGCAAAGGCCAATCCCGGCAAATTGTCCTACGCGCACGGCAACAGCACTGGATACATCGCCGGCGAGGCTATTAAACATGAAGCGGGACTCGACATCGTTCGCGTCGCCTACCGAAGTATTCCGCCGGCGGTGACGGATCTGATCGCCGGGCACGTTCCGATCCTGATTGCAGATCTGAATAACGCACTGCCGCAGATCGCCGACAAGAGCATGCGTCCGCTTGCCGTGTTGACCAAACAGCGCAGCCCCGACTTGCCGGACGTTCCGACGCTCGACGAATCCGTGTTGCCCGGTTTCGACCTCCTTGCCTGGGCGGGCGTGTTCGGCCCTGCCAAGCTGCCTCCGGAGATCGTGGAAACTCTCGCGCGTGAGATCAAGGCAGCGATGGCAAAGCCGGATATCCTGGAAAAGTTCAAGAAGTCAGGTATTGAGCCTTACTGGGGTGATACCGCTGTGTTCGAGGCCTTTGTCGGAACCGAACTGGTGAAGTGGACTTCCGTCATCAACGCCGCCGGAATCGAGCCGGAATAGGTGCAGTGGGCCGCATCGCCGGCGATTGCCGCGTTCTCCCTCAATTCTGTTCATGCCGGCACCGGATTCGTCAATTGTGCGGTCAGACCAAACGATAAATGTTGCTGCCGCAAGACCCTGAAGGATTGGCCATGACTGAGATCTTTGTTGCGCGTTCGGCCGATATGCCCGAGGGCGGCCGAAACATGGTAGAGTGCGAAGGGCGGCAGATCGGCGTTCTTCGCGCCAAGGGAAAGCTTCACGCCTTCCTCAACATCTGTCCTCACCAGGGCGGGCCGGTTTGTGATGGGCTCCTGATCCACCGGGTCGAGGAAGTGATCGCGGCCGACAAGACCTATCAGGGCATGCGTTTCAGCGAAACCGATCTGCATATCGTCTGTCCGTGGCATGGCTGGGAATTCAATGTCGAAACCGGGAAATGCGCCGGGGACGGCAAACACGGCCTCAAGCGGTTCCAGATCGTGGAGCGAGATGGAGCCATCTATGTCGTCGTCTGAGCTGATACTGTCGCGTGCGGATGAGGCGATGCCGTGCCGTCCCGCAGACGCGCGCGACCTGATAGACGCCGCGGAACAGCTTGCGGTGTCCTTGAAAGGCTGGATCGCGGTCGGGCAGGCTGGCGCTCTTCCGGACGAGACGTTGCGGCACTTGATGACTGCGCTGGTCAAGGTCTACGCGGCAAAATTCGACGAAGGTCAGCGCCCGGTCCTGCTCGATGCAGAGAGCGATGTCAGCGCGACGGCGGTTTTGGTAACGACGTCGGCGCTGATGAAGGCATCCAATCTCGAAATCTTCGAGCTCGGAATGTGGCAATCCTGGTCAGGCACCCGATAGCGAGAGGGTATAGATATGCAATATCGTTCAAGCACGCCGGAATTCGATCGCACGATCGAAGGTTTCAATACCGGCGAACATCTGGCGAATGCGAGGCGGCAGGCCGATGCGCGAAAGCTTGACGATATCCTGATCGTCGACGTCGACTGCCATCACTACGAGACCGATAATTTTGCGGAAATTCTGGAATATATCGAAGATCCGGTGATCAAGCAGGTCGCTATCAACACCTTTGCCTACAAGGGCTCGGCGGCGGTGTTGATGGACCAGCCCGGCTATCAGGACATCGGCGGCCGCGTGTCGCGCTATCTCGAGCGCAAGCACGAGTCCATCCCGAAATCAGTCCACTCGCGGGAAGTCGAACAGACATTGCGGTGGATGAATGCGCTAAGCGTCGACTATGCCTGCCTGTTTCCGACGCCGATGCTGTTTATGGGGTTGCACCCGCAAGCCGAAGTCGAGGTGGCGATGGCGCGGGCCTATAACAGGTGGCTCACCGATAATGTCCTGCCATCGAACCCGCGACTGCGTTCGATGCTGTATCTGCCGTTCAACGATCCCGAAGCGACCTATCAGATGGTCAAGGAATACGGCCACAAGCCCGGCGTGATCGGCTTTATGGTCGTCTCGACGCGCTATAAGCCGGTCTACGACAATGCGTTCATGAAGACCTATGCGCTGCTGGAAGAACTCGGGCTGCCATTGTCGTTCCACGCATCGTATCACTGGAACGACCAGCTGGTCTCCATGACCAACCGTTTCATCACGGCGCATGCGTTAGGGTTTACGTTCTTCAACGCCGTGCACTGCGCCAACTGGATCGTCAACGGCCTGCCGGAGCGGTTTCCCAAGCTTAAGGTGATCTGGATCGAGTCTGGTCTGGCCTGGATTCCATGGCTGATGCAGCGGCTCGACAATGACTATCGCATGCGCACGTCGGAAGCGCCCGCGCTGAAGAAGCTGCCCAGCGAATACATGCGCGATATGTTCTACACCACACAGCCGATGGAGATGGTGAACAACCACGAGGCGCTTGAATTGACCTTCAAGATGATCAACGCCGATACGCAGTTGCTGTATTCGTCGGACTATCCCCACTGGGACATGGATCTGCCGAGCACGATCTGGGACCTGCCGTTCCTGAGCGAACATTCCAAGCGAAACATTCTGGGCCTCAACGCCAAGCGCATATTCAACATGGATGTTTCGGACCGTTTCCCTGAAGCCGAGGAGCGATGGAATGGTCGACACCCTCAAGCAGGAAGCGGCTCCGGTCTGACGGCTGCCGTTTGAGTCAAGAAAATCTGGGAGGAGACGATGCTCGACAACGTTGAACAGCCCTCGGGACTGCAGTCGTTCGGGATGTATATCAACGGCGAGTCGGTTGCGGCATCGAACGGCCGCACGATGGAAAGCCTTAACCCTTATTCGGGCGAGGCCTGGGCCACGGTGCCTGACGGCACGCGCGAAGATGTCGACACCGCAGTCGCCGCGGCGCGGAGGGCTTTTGACAGCGGTCCCTGGAGCCAGATGACGGCGACCCAGCGTGCAGCCTTGCTGCGTCGGCTTGGTGACATCATCAAGCGTGACGCAGAGGATCTGGCGCGGTGCGAGTCCCGCGACAACGGCAAGCTTTACCGCGAGATGCTGGGACAATGGCACTACATTCCGGAGTGGTTCTATTATTACGCCGGCATGGCCGACAAGTTGCAGGGCGACACGGTTCCGTCCGACCGGCCCAACTTTTTCATCTACACGCGCCGCGAACCGGTCGGCGTGGTCGGTGCCATCACGCCGTGGAATTCGCCCGGTCTTCTGCTTGTCTTCAAGCTTGCGCCGGGGCTTGCGGCCGGCTGCACCTTCGTGGTTAAGCCTTCCGAACATACGCCGGTCTCGACGCTCGAACTCGCCAAACGGATCGAGGAGGCGGGATTTCCAAAAGGTGTTTTCAATGTCGTGACCGGGCAGGGTGCGATCGGCGCGGCGCTCGTCGAACATCCTGATGTCGACAAGATCGCGTTCACTGGCGCAACCTCGACCGGCAAGGCGATCGCGGCATCGGCCGCCCGCAATCTGACACGGGTGTCGCTCGAACTCGGAGGTAAATCGCCGAACATCGTCTTTGCGGACGCGAACATCGAGGTCGCGGCCAACGGTGTGATCGCCGGCATCTTCGGCGCCACCGGCCAGACCTGCATGGCCGGTTCCCGGTTGCTGGTGCAGGAGCGCGCGCACGACGAACTGGTCGAGCGGCTCGTCGCCCGGACCAGATCGATCCGCCTCGGAGATCCCATGGATGTCGAGACCGAAATGGGTCCGGTGGCCAACGAGCCCCAGATGCGCAAGGTGCTCGAATATATCGACATCGCCAGGCAGGAAGGCGCGTACCTGGCCTGCGGTGGCAAGCGTGATCCGAAGCTCGGCGGCATGTTCGTGCAGCCGACCATTTTCACCGAGGTCCACAACCAGATGCGGATCGCGCGCGAGGAGGTGTTCGGTCCCATTCTCAGCGTCATCAAGTTCCGCGATGAGGAACACGCGATCGAAATCGCCAACGATACCCGGTTTGGTCTCGCCGCGGCGGTCTGGACCCAGAACATCCATCGGGGTCACCGCGTCGCCCATCGCCTCCGTGCCGGCACTGTCTGGATCAACGCCTATCGCGTGGTATCGTTTGCCACGCCGTTCGGCGGCTTCAAGGAAAGCGGCCTTGGCCGCGAGAACGGGATGGACAGCATTCGCGATTTCACCGAAACGAAGTCGGTCTATGTCGAGCTTTCAGGCGAGCCGCGCGATCCGTTCCGGTTGGGGTAATAGCGGCCTTCGCAGCGGATCAACTCAGGTCGCTTTGCAGGGCGTCGCCGATACGCTTGACCAGCCAGTTCTTGAAGACCTGAACCTTGCGCTGGTCGGACGAACGCGCTGGCCAGACCACGTGATAGCTGAACATCGACCGCGCGCGAATTGTGAACGGCTCGATCAGGCGTCCGGCGGCAAGATCGGGCCCTACAACGCCGGAGCGGCCGAGCGTGATACCGAGGCCGTCGATCGCCGCCTGCAGCGACGTGATCATGTAGTCGCAGGTAATCTCCGACCGGAATTTCATCTCGCTGATCTTTGCGGTCTCGAGCCAGAACGGCCATTCGTCGCGCAGAATGACAGACGAGGTTCGGATAATCGTGTGATGGTCGAGATCATCAGGAGATTTCAACGCAGGACCCTCGACCATCAGTCGCGGGCTGCAGACCGGAAAAACTTCTTCGTCAGCCAGTTTCTCGGTCGTCATGCCGGCCCAGTCACCCGAGCCGTGCCAGATCGCGACGTCGAAGTCGTGGTGAAAATTGTTCTCGAACGACTGGATGGTGCGCAGCTTCAGCGAAATCGCCGGGTGTTGCGCACGAAAATCATGCAGATGAGGCAACAGTCGCTTGATTGCAAACAGGCCCAGGCACTGAACCGTGAGCATGCTCTCGTCGCTCTGGTCGGTGGCGCGATCGGTGGCGGCGGAAATTTCCATGATCGCCGCGCGAACCGAGCGCAAGTAGACTTCGCCGACTTCGGTCAGCGCAATCATGTTGGCATTGCGAACGAATAGCTTGACCTGAAGCAGGTCCTCCAGGTTCTTGATCTGGTGGCTGATCGCGGTCTGGGTCAAATTGAGTTCGATCGCGGCGCGCGTGAAGCTCAAATGCCGGGCTGCGGCCTCAAAGGCGCGCAGGCTCATCATGGATGGCAGTCGATTTCGCATGGATCCGATGGGACAGGTTTACGCGCCGAAACAAAACAATGGATGACTATAGGCCAGAAAACCGACCGGGAGGGCAATGGCCTTGCGGTAGCATCAGGGCAGCGATGGGTTCAGCCGCCCTTTGGAGCGCCGCCGTCTATTTTTGATACGCGTTGGCGCGAATATAGTGCCAGACCTGATCGATCTCTTCATCGGTCAGCACGCCCTTCCACGGCGGCATCTGGTTCTTGCCGTTGCGCACCGAGTTGTCAAAGCGGGCACGCTCGCTGTCCTTCAACCGGCGCAGGTCGAATGTCTGGCCGGTGCTGACCAATTGATCGCCGTGGCAGACCGCGCAATTGGTGTTGAAGACATTTTCGCCAGCCTCGATCTTGGCCTGGTCCTGTGCCGATACCGTCGTGATCGGCGACAGTGCGGCACTCAGCACGACCATGGCGCCGGTCGATGCGCGCACCCGCCAGATGGTTGTTTTTGTTTGATTCGGCATTTTCGATATTGCTCACGCGTTGTTTTCGATCTGCCTCCCGATTGACGGCAGGGAGACCGAATAAGTCAATGATGAAGGGTTGGAGAAGATGGAGGCCACCGCAGGTGGCCTCCGTTTTCAGGTCATTGGTCGAACAGTGCGCAGGTCACTTGTCGAACAGTGCGAACGTCCACAGCGACACGCCGGTGGGCAGGTTATTGAGGTTCGGATCGCCGCCGCGCTGGGCATAGACGCCGCCGATGCCGCTCATGACCGTGACGTATTGCTTGCCATTTTTTTCCCACGTCACCGGCTGACCGATGATCCCCGACGGCGTCTGGAAGCTCCACAGCACCTTGCCGGTATCGGCATCGAGGGCCTGGAATTCTCCGGTCATGACGCCGGTGAACACGAGATTGCTCGCCGTCACCATGGTCGATGAATAGTTCGGGCTTTGGTACGGCGTCTCCCACTTCGACTTTCCGGTCAGGGGATCGACGGCTTTGAGATAGCCGCGAACGTTGGGATCGTCGACCACCACCGTCCGCTTGACGGTCGGAGAACCGGACGGGCGTCCGGGCACCAGTTTCGGCGGATCGCCCGCCTGGTAGGTCATACCGACATGCAAGGTGTTGATGTAGAGCATCCCGGTGCGCGGACTGAATGCCATGTGCTGCCAGTTGGTCACTCCGGAGACCGATGGCCAGACCGTGACCGTCTTGCCTTCAAGAGCGCCGGTAAAGACATCCGTCACAACAGGACGTCCGGTCTTCATGTCGATCCCGCTCGCCCAGTTCACCTTGCCGTAGGGGTTGGCGGCAATCAGCTTGCCGTCCTTGGCGTCGAGTACATACAGGAAGCCGCCGCGATTGGCCTGAATGACGACCTTGCGCGGACTTCCGTCGACGTTGATCGTCGCAATGACCGGTGTTTGCACTGCATCAAAATCGAACGGATCCTGCGGCGACGTCTGGAAGTACCATACGCGTTCGCCGGTCTTCGGCCTGACCGCGACGATGGAATTGGTGAAGAGGTTGTCGCCTTTGCGGGCGCGCGGATTCCACGGCGCCGGGTTGCCGATGCCCCAATAGACGAGGTCGAGGTCCTGATCGTAGCTGCCGGTGAGCCAGGTGCTGCCGCCGCCGGTGAGTTCGGACTCGCCCTCCCAGGTCTCGGACCCCGGTTCGCCCTTGGCCGGAACCGTGTAGAGCCGCCACAGATGCTTGCCGGTCTTGGCGTCGTATCCTTCGAGAAAGCCGCGATGGCTGAACTCGGCACCGGCCACGCCCATGATGACGACGCCATTGACGATCAGCGGCGCACCCGTCATCGCGTAGCCGTTGGCGGCCGTCGCGGGCTCGGGTGAATTCACCGTCCAGATCTCCTTGCCGGTCTTGGCGTCCAGCGCGACCAGCCGGTCGTCCATGAGGGCGCGAATGACCATGCCTTCGTAGATCGCGGCGCCGCGATTGACGATGCCGCAGCAGACCACGCGCAAGGTCTCCGGCGGATAGTCGTGGACGACCCGCCAAATCTGCTTGCCGGTCAGGGCGTCGACCGCCACCGTCGCATTGTGGGTCGTGGCATAGATGACGCCATCCTTGACGAGGGTAAAACTTTCACCGCCCTGCAGGTCGGCGAGCGAATAGGCCCATACCGGGACCAGCTTGCTTACATTCTCCTTGTTGATCTGGGTGAGCTGGCTGAACCGGTTTGCCGAATACCCCATGCCGTAGACGAGCACGTCGCCGGGCGTTTTTTCGTCGTTCTTCAAGTCATCGGCCGTCTGGGCAAGCGCCGCAAACGGCATGGCCGCACTCAGCAAGACGGCAAAAAGCATCGATCGCATACCGATAGTCCTCCCTGGGTTGTCTTTTTGACAAACTGTTATTCGATTTTTGTAGTCGATT
>Ga0210386_10002570_pt1 | contig 15566 bp, 10 predicted proteins | sample IncBWH32OmetaG_FD_160091 | JGI IMG/M metagenome (GOLD analysis project Ga0210386, IMG submission 160091) | Forest soil microbial communities from Barre Woods Harvard Forest LTER site, Petersham, Massachusetts, United States - Inc-BW-H-32-O ... | reverse complement strand
CAGGAAATCCGGTGGATTCTGGAACTGCCAGAAGATCAGGAAGTAGCCGCCCGAGGAGACGTATCCGATCTGCTGCACGACGGCGATGTACGACGCGAGGAACGCTGCGCCGATGCCCGCCAGGTACATGAACGGGAGCACCAGCCACGCGGCCAGCAGGCGCGTCGCGCAGAGGAACGTCATCGAGTTGATGCCCATCACCTCGAGCGCGTCGATCTCCTCGGAGATCCGCATCGCGCCGAGCTCGGCGACGATCCCCGTGCCGACCTTCGCCGACATCATGTAGCCGAACGCATACGGCGTGATCTCGCGCAAGTCGCACCACGCCGTGAACACGCCCGAGTACGCCGGCGCGCCCTGCGCCGCCGTGAAGTACGCGCCCTCGATCCCGCACTGCAGGCCGAGGATGAACATCAGCGTCCAGATGATCGTCGTCGAGCCGACGATCAGGATGCCCGACTGGCGCAGCGCCTCGCCGAAGAAGCGGAACACGCGCAGGCCATACACGTCGCCCATCACCCGACCCGTGAACCTGCCGATTTCGCCGGTCGACGCCAGCCATTCGCGCGGCATCGCCAGAAGCTCGCCCATCAGCGACCGTCCTCCTCTCGCACGCGCGCGTTCACTTGATCACCAGGATCTGGGGATGCGTGGCCAAGAGCGTCTGCGTGAAGACGTAGTCGAACGAGAAGATCGCCGTGAACGCGAGCACGACCGCCTCGTTGACCGCACGACCGACGCCCTCGGCGCCGCCCGACGCGCTCATGCCCTTGTAGCAGCAGACGATCGCGATGATCGCGCCGTAGATCGTCGTCTTCAGCACCGAGCCCCACAGGTCGGTCGTCGACGCGTTCGCGAACAGCGTGTTCCAGAACGGCCCGAGCGGCTGCCCGTTGATCAGCTCGGCGATGATCCCGCCGAAGATGCCGAACAGCAGCGCGTAGATGTCGAACAGGCCGGTCACGACCATCAGCGCGAGGAAGCGCGGCACGACGAGGTTCTTGACCGGGTCGACGCCGAGCACCTGCAGCGCGTCTAGCTCCTCGCGCACCTTGCGCGCGCCGAGGTCGGCCGTGATCGCCGTGCCGGCGACGCCGGCGACGACGACGGCGGTCACGCTCGGCCCGATCTCACGAATCGCGCCGAGCACGAAGAAGCCGCCGAGTCGGTCCAGCGCGCCGAAGATCGTCAGGAAGTTGGCCGCCTGCAGGCCGGGCGCCGCGTAGCAGAGGCAGACGGTCGAGATCAGCAGCGGGAACCAGCACAGGCGCAGCGCGAACAGGAACTGCGAGACGAGCTCGCCGCCGTACGGGTATGGCGGGCGCAGCGCGGAGACGATCGTCCTCCCCGTGAGGATCATCATGTCCCCGAATTCCTCGAGCACGTGCCGCGCCGAGACGTAGCTGCGCTCGGCGACGCTGCGAACCATTTGTGCCTGCCCTCCTCTCCACGCTTGGACCGGTCACGAAACTCTACGCGATGCGCCGAGGGCACGCCACCGCTCGCCCGCCGCGACACGCGCTCTCGCAAGCCGTGACAGCGGCGAGGGCCGCTGATATCGTCCGCCGACCGTGCGGTGGAGAGGAGTCAACGCGGCGGCGGCCCTCGGCGCGTGCGCCGCGCTGATCGCGACGCTGATCGTGAGCGGCTGCGGCGGCGGCGCCCGTCAGGACGCCGGCGAACACGCGCGCAGCTACCAGCTCCAGCTCAGCGGCGTCTCCTTCCAACGCCATCAGTCGATCTCCAAGCCGGCCGCGCTGCGAATCAGCGTGCACAACCCCGACACGCGCGCCGTCCCCAACGTCGCGGTGACGATCGACTCGTTCGACTACACAGAAAAATATCCTGAACTGGCGGCCGACAAGCGGCCGATCTGGGTGATCGAACAGGGACCCGGCGCCGTCGCCGAGCCGCCCGTCCAGAGCGAGGCGGTGAGCCCGCCGGGCGGCGGCCAGACGGCGTACGTCAACACGTGGGCGCTCGGCCCGCTCGCGGCCGGTGCGACGCGCACGTTCGAATGGAAGGTCGTGCCGGTCAAGGCCGGCGCGCACGAAGTGCACTACGAAATCGCCGCCGGCCTCGCCGGCCGGGCGAAGGCCGCGCCGCCGTCCGGCGGGCGCGCGCTGAACGGCGTCCTGACCGCCGACATCGCGCCAACGCCGCCCTCGCGCCACGTCGACCCGAGCACCGGGCGCGTCGTCGCGGGACAGTTTCCCGCGGAACCTTAACCGGCCCCTCGCAGATCATCGACCGGCCGGCGCATGCGTCGCGAGCGCGACAGCGGACAGCGCGTCGCGACGGCGCCGACCGTTTGGCCGGATGTCGAAACAGGAACGACCCGCTTTCGCCAAGCGCCGATGTCCGGCGACGCGCCGGGCACTACGATGGCGTTCGGCTTCACGGCCGCAACGGCCCACCCTTTCAGGAGGACACGATTCCGCTCATGCCCAGGACTCGCCAGCAAAACGTAACCGCCGCCCAGTGGAGCCCGAACGGGACCGAGCTCGGCGCGCCCGACCTGACCCTGCCGAGCAACCAGGTGTTCGCCAGGAATGTGTTCTCGGCGGCAGAGCAGCGCCGGCGCCTGCCGAAGCACGTCTACAAGGCGCTCCAGCGCACGCTCGAGCGCGGCGAGGCGCTCGACACCACGCTGGCCGACGCCGTCGCGCTGGCGATGAAGGACTGGGCGATGGAGAAGGGCGCGACGCACTACACGCATTGGTTCCAGCCGCTGACCGGCTCGACGGCGGAGAAGCACGACTCCTTCTACGGTCCCGCCGGCGAAGGGACGGCGATCGCCGAGTTCTCCGGCAAGGAGCTGATCCAGGGCGAGCCCGACGCCTCCTCGTTTCCGACCGGCGGCATTCGCGCGACGTTCGAGGCACGCGGCTATACCGCGTGGGACCCGACGTCGCCGGCGTTCATCCTCGAGAACCCGAACGGCGCGCTGCTGTGCATCCCGACCGCGTTCACGTCGTGGACCGGCGAGGCGCTCGACCACAAGATCCCGCTGCTGCGCTCGATGGACGCGCTCTCGAACGTCGCGCTGCGCGCGCTCGACGTGCTCGGCGTCGAGGGCGCTGCGCGCGTGTTCACGACGATGGGCTGCGAGCAGGAGTACTTCCTGATCGACGAGCAGTACTTCTTCGAGCGCGCCGACCTCGTGACGACCGGTCGCACGCTGTTCGGCGCGAAACCGCCGAAGGGCCACGAGCTCGACGACCACTACTTCGGCTCGATCCCCGAGCGCGTGCTCGCGTACATGCTCGACGTCGAGCTCGAGCTCGCCAAGCTCGGCGTGCCGATCAAGACGCGCCACAACGAGGTCGCGCCGAACCAGTACGAGGTCGCGCCGATCTTCGAGAACTCGAACGTCGGCTCCGACCACCAGATGCTGACGATGCAGGTGATGCAGAACACCGCGCGCCGCTACGGCCTCGTCTGCCTGCTGCACGAGAAGCCGTTCGCGGGCGTCAACGGCTCGGGCAAGCACAACAACTGGTCGATGGGCACCGACACCGGGCTCAACCTGCTCGATCCCGGCGACACGCCGGCCGAAAACCTGCAGTTCCTGTTCTTCTGCGCCGCCGTGATCCAGGCCGTCAACCAACACCAGCAGCTGCTGCGCGCGTCGATCGCGAGCGCCGGCCAGGATCACCGGCTCGGCGCCAACGAGGCGCCGCCGGCGATCATCTCGATCTTCCTCGGCGCCGAGCTCGAGAAGGTCTTCACGGCGATCGAGAAGGGCAAAGTGCAGGCCTCCAAACCGGGCTCGTTCCTCGGCCTCGGCACGCCCGTGCTGCCGCCGCTGCCGCTGCACGGCGGCGATCGCAACCGCACCAGCCCGTTCGCGTTCACGGGCAACAAGTTCGAGTTCCGCGCGCTCGGCTCGAACCAGTCGCCGGCGTTCCCGAACACGGTGCTGAACACGATCGTCGCCGAGTCCGTCGACGAGCTGACCGACAAGCTCAAAGCCGCGCTGAAGGGCTCGACCTCGCTGGAGAAGGCAGTCACGAGCGTCGTCAAGGACGCGTGGACGGAGAACAAGCAGGTCGTGTTCGACGGCGACGGCTACTCCGGGGAGTGGCACAAGGAGGCCGAGAAGCGCGGCCTCGCGAACCTGCCGACGACGCCCGACGCGCTGCCGTGGCTCGTCGAGAAATCGACGATCGCCGCGTTCAAGAAGTACAAGGTGCTCTCTAAGCGCGAGCTCGAGTCGCGCTACGAGGTGTTCACCGAGCAGTACGTGATCAACATCAACATCGAGGCCGAGACCGCCGCGACGCTCGCGCGCACGAGCATCCTGCCGGCGGCAGTTCGCTATTTGAACGAACTGCGCGCGACCGGCCTCGAGGAGCTCGTCGGCGAGCTCGAACCCGACCTGAAGGAGTTCCACTTCGCGCTGCGCAAGCTCGAGGACGCCAACCTCGACGAGAACCACCCAGATAGCTCGCCGATGAAGGAGGCGATCTACATGCGCGACACCGTGATCCCCGCGATGCAGGACACGCGCGAGGTCGCCGATCGCCTCGAGAAGCTCGTCGCCGACGACCTCTGGCCGCTGCCGAAGTACTCGGAGATGCTGTTCGTCAAGTAGCCGCCGGGGCTACCGGCGCGCATGGCCGCGCGCGCGCCGGTAGCTAGCATTGCTTGATGGTCCGCGACTACCTGAAAGCGATCTCCGAGCGCGTCGTCGTCTACGACGGCGGCATGGGCGCGACGCTCGAGCAGTTCGACCTGACGAGCGACGACTACGGCGGCCTGCAGGGCAAGTGCCACGAGGCGCTCGTGCTGAACCGCCCGGACGTGATCGAGGGCGTGCACACGTCGATGCTGGATGCCGGCGCGGAAGTGGTCGAGACCGACACCTTTCAGGCCTCGCGGCTGAAGCTGGACGAGTGGGGCTTGGCCGATTACACGGTCGAGATCAACACGAAGGCGGCCGAGATCGCGCGCAAGGCGGCGGGCGAGCATCGCTTCGTCGCCGGCTCGATCGGGCCGACCGGCTTCTTGCCCGCGTCCGAGGACCCGTCGCTCGGGCAGATCCGCTTCTCCGAGCTCGTCGAGGTCTTCTCCGAGCAGGCCGCCGGGCTGATCGACGGCGGCGCCGACCTGATCATCATCGAGACGGCGCAGGACATTCTCGAGGTCAAGGCCGCGATCTTCGGCGCGCGCGAGGCGTTCTCCTCGACGGGGCGCACGCTGCCGCTCCACACGTCGGTCTCGCTGCTGCCGAACGGCGGCAAGATGCTGCTTGGCACCGACATCTCCTCGGTCCTGACGACGCTCGAGGCGCTGAACGTCGACGTGATCGGCCTGAACTGCTCGACCGGCCCCGAGGACATGCGCGACGCGATCCGCTTCCTCGGCGAACATTGCCCGGTCCCGGTCGCGTGCATCCCGAACGCCGGCCTGCCGCTGCAGGGACCCGACGGCGAGACGATCTTTCCCGAGCAGCCCGCGCCGCTGGCCGGCGCGCTGAACGAGTTCGTCGAGCGCTACGGCGTCGGCGTCGTCGGCGGCTGCTGCGGGACGACGCCGGCGCACATCGCCGCGATCGCCGAGCGCGTCCACGGCCGCGCCGTCGGCGCGCGTCCGGCGCCGCGTCCGCCTCATTTGTCATCGATGATCGCGGCGACGCCGCTGCAGCAGCAGCCGGCGCCGACGATGATCGGCGAGCGTGTCAACTCGCAGGGCTCGCGCAAGGCGAAGGAGCTGCTGCTCGCCGACGACTACGACGGTCTCGTGCAGATCGCCGAGGACCAGGTCACCGGCGGCGCGCACGTGCTCGACCTGTGTGTCGCGCTGACCGAGCGCAGCGACGAGGACGAACAGATGCGGCTGCTCGCGAAGAAGGTCTCGCTCACCCAGCCCGCGCCGATTCAGATCGACTCGACCGAGCCCGAGGTGATCGAACGCGCGCTCGAGCAGATCCCCGGTCGCGCGATCGTCAACTCGGTCAACCTCGAGGCCGGCCGCGACAAGCTCGACCGCGTCGTGCCGATGGCGCTCGCGCACGGCGCCGCGCTGATCGCGCTGACGATCGACGAGGTCGGGATGGCGAAGACGGCCGAGCGCAAGGTCGAGATCGCCAAGCGGATCCGCGAGCTGTGCTGCGAGGAGCACGGGATGGACCCGGAGCTGTTGATCTTCGATTGCCTCACGTTCACGCTGACGACCGGCGATCAGGAGTGGCGCCCGTCGGCGGTCGAGACGATCGCGGGGATCAAAGCGATCAAGGAGCAGATCCCGCACGTGAAGACGTCGCTCGGCGTCTCGAACGTCTCGTTCGGCGTCTCGCCGGGCGCGCGCGCGGTGCTCAACTCGGTCTTCCTGCACCACTGCGTCGACGCGGGCCTCGACCTGGCGATGGTCAACCCGAACCACATCACGCCGTACTCGGAGATCCCCGACAACGAGCGCGAGCTGGCAGACGACCTCGTGTTCAACCGCCGCGAGGACGCGCTCGAGAAGTTCATCGAGCACTTCGAGTCCAAGGGCGAGGAGGACGCCGCCACCGGCGCCGCCGACCCGACCGAGGGGATGGAGCCGGAGGAGGCGCTGCATTTCCACATCCTGCGCCGCCGCAAGGAAGGCGTCGAGGAGTGGATCGACCGCAGCGTCGAGAAGATCGGCGCCGTGCCGACGCTCAACGACGTGCTGCTGCCGGCGATGAAAGAGGTCGGCGACAAGTTCGGCGCCGGCGAACTGATCCTCCCGTTCGTGCTGCAGTCGGCCGAGGTGATGAAGAAGGCCGTCGCGCAGCTGGAGAAATACCTCGACAAGATCGAGGGCTACACGAAGGGCACGGTCGTGCTCGCGACCGTGTTCGGCGACGTCCACGACATCGGCAAGTCGCTCGTCAACACGATCCTCACGAACAACGGCTACACGGTCGTCGACCTCGGCAAGCAGGTCCCGATCCAGACGATCGTCGACGCCGCGCAGGAGCACGACGCGACGGCGATCGGCCTTTCGGCGCTACTCGTCTCGACCTCCAAGCAGATGCCGGCGTGCATCGAGGAGCTGCACGCCAAGGGCCTCTCCTACCCGGTGCTGATCGGCGGCGCGGCGATCAACCGCGCGTTCAGCTACCGCGCGCTGTATCCCGGCGGCAAGGAGTCCGAGGAGGTCTACTCGCCCGGAGTCTTCTACTGCAAGGACGCCTTCGAGGGGCTGTCGGTGATGGACCAGCTCGTCGACGCCGACGCGCGCGGCGCGCTCGTCGAGAAGCTGCTCGCCGGCGCGAGCGAGTTCCGCGCCAAGGGCGAGGAGCCCCAAGAGGAGTTGAACTACGCCGACGACTCCGTGCGCTCGTCGGCGCGCACCGACGTGCCGATCCCGACGCCGCCGTTCTGGGGCGTGCAGGAGATCGACGTCGAGCTGGACGAGGTCTACCGCCATCTCGACACGCACGTGCTGTTCAAGCTGCACTGGGGCGGGCGCGGCGTCAAAGGCGAGGCGTGGCAGAAGCTGCTCGCCGATGACTTCCGCCCGCGCCTCGAGCGGATGTGGAGGGAGCAGACCTACCTGCACCCGCGCGCGCTGCTCGGCTTCTTCCCCTGCTACGCGCTCGGCAACGACATCGTCGTGCTCGACCCCGACGAACGCGCGACCGAGCTGACACGCTTCGTCTGCCCGCGCCAGCCGAAGGGCGATCGGATCTGCCTCGCCGACTTCTTCCGCCCGGCCGTTGACGGCAAGCCGCCCGACGAGCTCGACGTGATCGCCGTGCAGGCCGTGACCGTCGGCGGCGAGGTGACCGAACTGATGGCGAAGCTAGAGGCCGAAGGCGAGTTCGCCGAGCAGCTGTTCGTGCACGGTCTCGGCGTGCAGACGGCCGAGGGTCTGGCCGAGTGGCTGCACTGGCGCGCACGCAAGATGCTCGACATCGACGAGGCGCAGGGGCGGCGCTACTCGTGGGGCTACCCGGCCGTGCCCGAGCAGGCAGAGCACCTGAAGGTGCAGAAGCTGCTCGACCTCTCGCAGATCGGGATGACGATCACCGACGGCTACGCGCCGAACCCCGAGCAGTCGACGCTCGCGCTGATCGCGCACCACCCGCAGGCGATCTACTTCGGCACACGCCAGGGCCGCCTGCTGGGAGACGGCTCGCCCGACGACCTGATCCGCGGCTCCGCGCGCGACCCGTCGCTGTTCGCCGACCTCGACGACGACGACCCGCCCGAGGGCGCCGTCGAAGCCGAGGACGAGCCGGCCCTTACTTAGTCATCTTCGCGGGGAGGGGGGCGGAACATGATCCGCTTGACCTCCGCCGCGGAGCCGCCGCCGAGCCGCAGCGCCGTCTGGAAGCCTTCCTCGCCGAGCTCGCCCGCGTCAAGCGCGCGGCGCAGCGCGTTGAGCGTCGGCAGATCCTCCTCGGAGACCTGATCGCGCGAGGTCTCCAGCAGGATCAGGTGGCGCGGGCGTCGCAGGGCCGCGGCGATCCGCACGAACGGCTCGCGCTCCTCGGCGGACAGCCGCTCGGCGACGAGCACGACCGTGTCCCTGTTCTGCAGCCGCTTGCTGACGGCCGCGCGCAGCAGCTGCTCGGCGCGCTCGTCGATCTCCTCGGCCGCGACCTTGCCGCCCAGCAGCGCGCGGACCTTGCCGAGCGAGAGCAGGCTCGCGCGGTCCTCGATCAGGCGCTGCGCGAACGCGTCGCGCTCGCCCGCCGATGCGGAGACGACGACGAGCAGGCTGCCGGGCGAGTAGCGCAGGCGATCGACAGGCTTCAGCACGCTGCAGTGCACAGAAAGGTTTGGCGGGCGCTCGGGAGCGCCATCGCGGCGCGGGCGGTCCGATGACCAGCCGGTGCGCTCGTCGGTGCCGATTTTCACGCTGCGCGACCCGGGCCGGCTCGCTGAAGATCCCCCAGTCATGCCCCCCATCATGACTCAACCGCGTGAGCAAGTCGCCGGCGGCTTACGATCGAGGCCGATCGGTAGCGCTCTGAGCGTCGCGGGCGACCTGTCGATCGAGCGCCGATCGGCGCCGCGCTCAACGCTCGCACGCGGCGATCAGCGCGAGCTTCGCGCATCGGTCCAGCGCCTTGATTCGCGCCTCCTCGCGCATCGCCGCCGCACGGTCGTCCATCGGCGCCTCGTAGACGAGCTCGACCGGCAGCCGGCTCGCGGTGTAGCGGCTCGCCTTGCCGGCGCGGTGACGCGCGAGCCGGCGCGCCACGTCGCTGCTCCAGCCGGTGTAGAGCGAGCCGTCGCGGCAGCGCAGGATGTAGACCCAGGCGTCGGGCATCTGCGCTCGGCGCTCAGCCGTCGGCGCGCGAGAGCGCGGCGGCGCCGTGCGGCAGCGGCCCGAGCGTGACCGGCGCGGCGTGCGCCGTGCGCAGGCGCACCTCGCGCCAGGAGAGCCCCTCGTTGAGCAGCGCCGGCAGGCCCATCAGCGCCGCGGTCGCGAGCTCGACCGCTTGCAGGACGATCCCGTAGGCGATCGCGTCGGGGGTCGAGGCGTGGTAGGCGCCGGCGAGCACGACGACGCAGGCCGCCTGGAAGACGCCGACGTTCGCGGGCGTCGCGGGCATCACCGCGGTGACGTTGACCGCGAACAGCACGCCGGCCGCCGCTGCGCCGGCGTGAGCGTCGAGCCCGAGCGCGACGAGCAGCAGCCAGCACGAGAGCCATTGCAGCGTCCACGCGAGCAGCTGCGCGAGCGTCGCGATCGTCGCCTGGCGCGGGCGGGCGAACAGCCGCAGCCCGTCGCGCAGGCGCGCGAACGCGAGGCGGACGCCGGAGCGCAGCATCGCGACGCCGTGCGCGCGCGAGTCGCGTCCCGCCGGCGCGAGCGTCGGTACGAGCCGGATCAGCACGAGCGCGACGAGCGGCGCGAGCGCGACGAGCAGCAACGCGCGGTCGCGGCGGTCGAACACGCTGACGCTCGAAAGTGTCACGCCGGCGAGGATTGCGAGCGCAAGCAGGTTGAGAACCGCCTGCGAGACGATCGTGCCGAGCACGATCGGCAGCGTCTCGCGCGCGCGACCGATCCGACGGGCGACGATCAGCGCACGCGAGGGCTCGCCGAGGCGCGCCGGCAGCGTCGCCGACATCAGCACGCCGATGAACGTGCCCTGCATCGCGTCGCGTCGTTTCGCGCGGCGCCAGGTCGGCGCCGCGGCGAGGATCGCGTGCCAGGAGATCGCGCGCGTGAACATCGCGCCGCACATCAGCGCGAGACCGGCGAGGATCAGGCCGGGCTTTGAAGCGAGCAGCGAGGCGAGCACGCGCGTCACGCCGACGCGCTCGAGCGCGATCGCCGCGAGCGCGGCGCCGGCGAGCGTCGTGACGGCCAGACCGCCACGGCGCAGCAGACGGGCGCGGCGCTCGCGTCCGACGAGCGGCGCCGGCGCCGGCGCGAGCGACGGCAGCCGCTGCGCGGGCACGCGCGGCTGCAGGTCGGCGGGCGCGAAGCCGTGGCGCAGCGCGGCGCGCGCGAGCGTCCCTTGGTTGCGGCGCCGCGCGGGGTGGGCGATCGCGATGGCCTGCTCGTAGGTGTCGAGCACTTCGGCCGCGACGTGCGGCCAGGCGAAGCGCTCGGCGCGCTCGCGCGCGGCGCGCGCCATGCGCTCGCGCCGGCGTATGTCGAACGCGAGACCGCGCAGCGCCTCGGCGAGCGCTAGCGGGTCGCCGGCCGGAACGAGCTGCCCGTCGACGCCGTCGCGCACGACGTCGCGGTAGCCGGGGATGTCCGACGCGAGCACCGGCGTCGCCGCGGCGAACGCCTCGGTCAGGATCATGCCGAAGCTCTCGCCGTGCAGCGACGGCGCGCACAGCACATCCGCGCGCGCCAGCTCGGCGAGCTTGCGCTCGTCGGAGACCTTGCCGAGCGCACGCACGCCGCTGCCGTCGAGCAGCATGTGCGCGATCTCCGCCTCGGAGGCGCCGACGAGCGTGAGCGTTGCCGGGACCTGCTCGCGCAGCGCCTCGAACGCGCGCAGCAGCACCGGAAGTCCCTTGCGCGCGACCGCCTGGCCGATGAACACGATCCGCAGCGGCTCGCGCGCGCCCGCGAAATCGCCGGCGCGATCGCGGGCCGTCGGCGCAGCGTTCGCCGCGGCGTCCTCGGCGGCCAGCGCCAACCGCTGCTCGCTGGGAACGTGCACGCCGTTCGGGACGATCCGGTAGCGGCCGCCGTAGAAGCGGCGCGCCGTCCACGCGGCAGCCTCGGAGACGGCGATGCGCGCGTGCAGGCGGTTCATCCGCCGGCGGCCGCCGAGCGGGACCGCGGCGACGCCGTTCGTCAGCGCGTTCTCCGAGTAGGTGTGGAAGGTGCCGACGAGCGGCAGCTCGCCGGCCGACAGCAGCGCGTCCCAGCCGAGCAGCGGCACGACCGGCTCGTGGATGTGCGCGACGTCGTAACCGCCGTCGCGCAGCTCGCCGCGCAGCGCGCGGATCGAGCTCGGCGTCAGCGCCATGTTCGAGACGGCGCCGTTCGCCGGGATGCCGACGGTGCGCCCGAGCGAGACGAAGCGCTCGGGCGTCGGATGCCGCTGGGGGCGCGCGCCGCGGTGCAGGCGGCGCGAGGTCGCGTCGTCGGGGTCGAACGGCGCGAGGATGCGCGCGTCGTGGCCCACGTCGGTCAGCTCGCGGGCGAGCGCCTCGATGTGGCGGGTGACCCCGCCGGGATACGTCCACGAGTACGGCGACAGCAGCGCGATCCGCACGCCTGCACTCTATCCGCCGGCGCCGTCGCGCCGCGCATGGTCGGCCGCACGCGGGCTGCGATAATCCTCACGGTGAGCCAGCGCCACTTCGTCAAGTACACGTTCCTCGAGCTCGACCCGGCGTGGCGGCGCCTGCAGCCCGAGCAGCGCGAGCAGGACAAGCGCGAGTTCCTCGCCGCCTGCGAGGACTTCGCCGACGGGCACCTGCTGCAGAGCTTCTCGCTGATCGGCACGCGCGGCGACGCCGAGCTGATGCTGCTGGCCGAGGCCGAGAACCTCGACCGGATCCACGAGTTCCATGTCGTGCTCGCGCAGAGCGGCCTGATGAAGTGGGCGCAGATCCCGCACTCGTTCCTCGGCATGCGCAAGAGCTCGGAGTACTCCGAAGACGAGCGCACCGTGCCGCGCGGCTTCCGCGGTAAGTACGTGTTCGTCTACCCGTTCGTGAAGTCGCGCGAGTGGTACGCGCTGGGAGCGCAAGAGCGCTGGCGAATCATGCAAGGTCACATCGCGGTCGGGCGCGAATATCCGGGCGTCGACAACCACACGACGTACTCGTTCGGGCTCGACGATCAGGAGTTCGTCGTCGCGTTCGACACCGATGACGTCGGCACGTTCCTCGACCTCGTGCAGCGACTGCGCACGACCGAGGCCTCGCGCTTCACGGTACGCGACACGCCGAGCTTCACCTGCTTGGCGATGTCGCTCGAGCGGGCGCTGAACGCGCTCGACGGCGAGCCGGTCGCGCTCGCCGCCGGTCTGTAGGCCGCAGCTGATGCCGGCGCGCAAGAGCATCGCGGCGACAGCGGCGACGAGCAAAGGCGGGACGCCCAAGCCGGCGCCGCGTCGCAGGGTGTCTGCGGCGAAGGCGACGGAGCGCCTGCGCGCGAGCGATCCCGTGCTCGCGAAGCTGATCGATCGCGTCGGCAAGCTGCCGAGCTCGCGCGCCGGACGGCCCGACCGCGACGACCACTACGGCGCGCTCGTGCGCGCGATTGTCGGACAGCAGCTCTCGGTGCTCGCGGCGCGTGCGATCTACGGCAGGCTGACCGAGCGCTTCGGCGGCCGCGCGCCGACGCCGCGAGAGCTCCTCGGCGAGGAGCCCGAAGAGCTGCGCACGGCGGTCGGGCTCTCGCGAGCGAAGGTCGGCTTCCTGCGCTCGCTCGCCGAGCACGTCCTCTCGGGCGAGCTCGAGCTGCAGCGGCTCGACGAGCTGGGCGACGAAGAGGTGATCGCCGAGCTCGTCGCGGTCAAGGGGCTCGGCGAGTGGACGTCGCACATGTTCTTGATGTTCCAGCTCGAACGCCCCGACGTCCTCGCGGTCGGCGACCTCGGCATCCGCCGCGCGATCGAGCGCGCGTACGGCCTCGAGCGGCTGCCATCCGTGGCCGAGGTCGAGCGGATCGGCGAACCGTGGCGCCCGCACCGCACGCTCGCCTGCCGCTATCTGTGGCGCTCGCTGCAGAACGAGCCGGGGTGAGCGACGGGGCGCCCGAAGGCGCCCCGTCGTCTCGATGCGTCATCGTGTCGCGCCCGGCCGCGCCCCCTCTCCTCGGCGCGGCGTCAGCGACTGAGCCAGCTCGTGCGCTCGGCGCTATTTCGCTTTGATCTCCAGCGGTTCCTGGTTGGTCACTTCGGCGAAACCGCTGAACGTCGAGGGTTCGGCGGTTTTCGTGACGCCGACGTTCGTGATCAGCGTGTCCTTCGCGCCGCCTTCGAGTTGTTCGGGTACCTGCGCGCCGTTCTTGACCGTGAACGTAACCAGGTTTTCTTCGGCCATCGAGTCGATTTTCTTGACGCGGCCAATCACCGACCCTTCGACTTCGACGAGCGTTCCCGTGCCGGTGCCGTGTTCGCCGACTTCGAGCGCGCCGCCGCATTCGAAGATCGCAAGCGCTTTGCCGGTTTTCGCCTTGACGTCGAGGCCGACGAGCGTTCTCAGCGAGCGTTCGATGTACCCAAGTTCGCCCGTCAGTTCCTGGGCGGTGACTTCGCCACGGAAGGCCCCGACGTTCTGGCACCAAGTTTTGATCACGGCTTCGCCCGGTTTTAGCGGCGTGCGACAGTTGAGCAGCAGCAGCTTCGTGATGCTCGCCGCCTTTTCGCTCGTGTATTCGCCTTCGACTTCGCCGAATTCACACTTGACGTTCAGTTTGCTCGCGCCCGCTCCCTGCAGCACCGGCGATTCGACGTTTGCCGTGAATTTCTTCCTTGCTCCCGGGCCAGGGAGCCATTCGTACCGTCCTTTGCCGGTTTTCGACGGGCTGACGCAATGCGAGCCACCGTATTTGCCCGTTTTCGTCGCGACTTCGATGCATCTGCCGAGTTCCGGCAATTCGGCCGCGGCGGTCGCCGCGCCGATACCCGCCGATGCGCAACAGGCGAGCGCGCATCCGGCGGCAATCACGATCCGTTTCATCTGTGTCCCTTCTCCGAGAGCACGACCGGCGGCTTCCCCATGCGTTCTCCGAACCGCCGCCAACCAGTTGGTTCTTGCTACCCGCTCGCACAGGCTCTAAAACGTCAACCCCCTAGCGCCTCTTCGTCGACTTCTTGTGCACCGGCCCGTACTTCTTGCGGGCCTGCCGTTCGCAGGTCACGCGCTTCTGCTTGCTGTGCTTGAAGCGCTTGCGACATTGTGCCAGCGCTTTTTTGAGCAGCTGCGCGCGGGTGTACTTGACGCCCTTCACCGCGCCGCAGCCCAAGACTTTGATGTTGGTTTGCTGCTGGATCACGACGCCGCTCTGACCGGTGATCGTCGTCGGCATCAGGAGCTTGGCGCCGCATAGGCTGAAGTTCTTGCTCGGCGGCACGTTCGAGGTCAGCGCCGAGTGCGGGCCCTCGGGCAGCGTCGTTTCGAACTTTTCGATCGGGGCGTCGGGCACCGCGTTGAACGTCGAGGTGGTGATCCCTTTTTTGATGTCCGTCTGCCCATCGAGGATCAGCTCGATCCCTTCGCCCTGGAGCACGAACTCGACGTCGGGGAATGCCGCGCTGCCGTGTGAGACGAGGTAGGCGGGTCCGCTCAGCGGGCTTTTCAGGACCGGCGTGTGGACGGTCGCGCTGCCGATGTTCGAGCCTTCGTCGCAAGCGGCCGGGTTGACCTCGAACGTCGAGTCGGGGCAGGCTTTCTGGATCGTCGTCAAGCGCGAGGGCAGCGCGATCGGCAGCACGAGCTTGGTTTTCCCGATGTTCGCTTCGCCGGCGGTCGCGGAGATCGTGACCGTCAGGCTCGCGCCGTTGGGTTTGCTCGCGTTGCCCCGCGTCGACGCTTCCAACTTCGGATGGAACGGCAGCGCCGAGCAGTTGCCGACCTGGAAGGGCGCGGAGACGGGCACGCTCGCGCCGCCGTCGCCGGCGAGCGTGCCGGTGATCGTCATCGGCGAGCAGTTGGTCGGGTTGAACTCGAAGTTCGGCCGGTCGACGACCACGTTGATGCTGTGCAACTGCAGCGGAATGCCGGAGCTCGGCATCCCCACTCCCTGCACGATCGTCGGCAGGACGCTCGTGATCGTGACGGCGGCCGTCGTCCGGTTGACGCTGATCGCCGAGCGCACGACGACGTTGCCGAGATTGAACGGGCCGGCGATCGCCGGCGTGACGATCGACAGGCCGAACGGAGCGCCGCCGTACGGGCCGGTCAGGTAGACGCTGCCGACGGGAGTCGTGAACGGGTCTGAGCCGTAGCCGACGGTCGCGTTCGCGTGGCCGATCAGGCTGCCCGATCCGCACGTTCCGAGCGACGCCTGCGGCTCGGGGCACTGTTCGACGTTCTTGAGGATCGCCGCCGCGCCCGGCGGCAGCGTCACCGAGACGCTCTTCAGCGCCTGCTGGCCGTCGGGTCGGGTGATCGTCACGCTGAACGGCGTAAACGCACCCGCCTGCGCGT
>Ga0210386_10002569_pt1 | contig 15571 bp, 12 predicted proteins | sample IncBWH32OmetaG_FD_160091 | JGI IMG/M metagenome (GOLD analysis project Ga0210386, IMG submission 160091) | Forest soil microbial communities from Barre Woods Harvard Forest LTER site, Petersham, Massachusetts, United States - Inc-BW-H-32-O ... | reverse complement strand
GCGGGATTGTAAATGGACTTGAGCACGTGGCCAGCGAGGATCGCGCCTCCGTCCTGCGCGCCGTACATCCCTGCGTAGATCACTTCACTTCCGCCGGAAAGCGGCAAAGCGGCGATTGTGCGCACGAGCGCGTCGTCGCTGCAATAGCCCGGGCCAGAGATGCCGTCCAGTATCGGGCTGATGGCATTCGCGCCCGTCCAACTGGACCCGTCGGCGTGTCCGCGCCAGAGGCGACATGTGCCGACCAGGAGTTGGGTCGGGTCGAGCGGGTCGACGACGAACGGCGACGGGGATGTCATGGTATAGCCGTCTCCGGCCACATCGGCGTCGTTGACGGCTGGGGTCGTGCCGAAGGCTCCCGGGGTGCAGTTTCCAGTCTGCGAGCAGAGGTAGATCGATACGCCGGCGGTGTTGTTTACGTACCAATTTGACGGATTGACTGGATCGATCGCGACCGGGCCGCCTTCGCCACTGAGTATCTGCGGCCAGTCAGTCGTGGGCCCGGTTGTGCTCTTTACACCGGCGGTGCCGTTCGCGCCGAGGCCGGCCATCACGGTGTAGGGCGAGTTGCCGACCTGCGACGTGCTTTCAACTTCTGCGAGTGAACCAAGTCCGGCGTTGAGATTCTGGAAGTGGGAGGCATCGTTGGGGGAGCATACGGCGCCCGTTTCGCCGATGGCGTCAATCGAGCGCCAGAGGCCGCTGTCATTGCCGACGAAGACCTCCTGCGGGTTTGCGGGATTCCATGCGAGCGCGTGCTGGTAAGGGGCGACCTGTGCGCTCATGCATGTGGTTGCGTTGGTGGCGTTGCGCCAACTGCACCCCACGGCGAGGCTGCAGCGCCATAGGTCGTTGGCCCCAGCGAGCAGCATGGTGTCCTGCTGGTCGGGGACGGCTGCGAGCACTAGATTGTAGTCGCCGTTTGCAATGGTTGTAGGTCCGAGGCTCGTGTTGGTTTCAAGCGGCGCAGTGTTCCAACGCTGCGCAAATGCAACCGTTTGGTTGCTGCAGATTCCGCTGGAGATCGAACAGGCATCCTGCCACAGGCCCTGGTCCTGATTATTGAGGTCAACGCTCCAGGCAAAGGTGTCGCCGGTGATGGGGTTGACGGCGAGAGCGCCGCGGAAGATGGGGCACGCGATGGAACCGATTGCTCCCGGGTTGGTTGGACACATTTGCATCGTGAGCCCGGTGCCGGGCTGCGCGGTCATGCGGGTCCATGTAATACCGTCGCTCGATTGGTAGTAGCCGTGAAAGCGGACGGCGGCAATGAAGAGCTGGCGTATTGGATTCCAGACGACCGATGTTGCCGAATTGCCATTGGGGCCGGCGAACATATCCAGCGGGCCCTGGACATCCTGGCCCGGAGAGTCGTTGATGGTTGCGAGCGTCCACGTAGACCCGGCATCGGCTGAATAGTAGAGGCCGGCGTAGCTGACGCCGGAGAGTTGCGCGTCGACGAGGGTGCTCTCGTAGGCTTGGGAAACCGCAGCCACGACCAGTTGTGGATTCACGTTGCTCCATGCGAAGCCGGCGAAGCCTTCGCCCTGGAAGGAGTACCGCTGGTCAGCGGTGTGCGACATCACGGTCCAGGTGTTTCCGCCATCGGGAGAACGCAGGACACCGGCGCCGTAATAGGAATCGAGCGCGTCGTTGGGGTCGCCGGTGCCGGCCAGGATGACGCCGGTGCCGCCGGGTTGGACACTTACCGCGCCGATGCTGATGGAGGCGTAGCGCACGGCGCCGAATCCTGCGGGCGCGTCGGTGAGTGGTGTGAAGACAACAGAGCCGGCTGTCCCGGCGTTCTGCGAGATCCATACGCCGCCGCCCGTTGTTCCGAGGATTACGCGGTTTCCGGTGGGGTCGGCGGGATCAATGGCGATGGAGGAAATGCGGCCGGTGACGAGGCCGAAGTTGGGCGAGATGACTGCGGACGGGCCAAGCGGTTGCCAGATTGCCGTCGAGGCGCTGGAGGAATCGGGCGCTGAGGCCGATGGCGGTGGGGCGGTCAAGCCGATTCGCGAGCCACCAGAAATCGCCGTGGAACCAGGAATTGCGGTGGATTGGTTGCGGGGCCAGCCGCGCCGGGCGAGGAATCTTCGTGCCTGAGCTACGCGAGGTGGGACATTTGTCGATGGAATGGCTTGCTGCGATGCAATGGCGTTCTGTCCGCGCGCCTCAAAGCCCATGACTGCGAATATTGCGAATACCATCAACGTGAAAGCGAAGGCAGCGAACTGTCGAGTCGACTGGATGCAGGATGTCTTGCTTGTCGAAATCGTCACGCGCGCACAGGGTCGGATTCCTGCCTCCCACACTGATCCTCCGAGGGAAGCTAAGCAAAATCCAATGATTTACCTAGCGCGGAACATGCAGTTTCCCGCATTGAATTTGTGTCCCATTTTAAGACGGCGCGTGTAGTGGGGAGATGTGACCGCCGCTACATCTCTCGGTGAAAGGAGATTCAGCTTATTTTAGAACGGCAGCTTTCTGCTGCGGCTGTGTTGTTCGATATAGGCATGGGCGTTGAATTTCTTCGAGATTGATGCGCCGGACATGGGACGGACCAGGCCGAAGATGGGGCGATTAAACCAGGGGCGATCGTGCTTGCCCACAATGGCCCAGGCAATGCCTGCGTAGCCGTTGGGATCGCGGCCATCGAGTTCGTATCGGTCGTTAAGGATGACTGCCCATTCGTATGCGCGCGCCGGATCGGGCGCCCATTCAAAGATCATCTTGGCCCAGTACATGCGCATGTAGTTGTGCATCCAGCCGGTTTCGGTCATCTCATGCTGGGCAGCGTTCCAGAGGTCGTCGTGGGTTTCGGCGCGCTCCAATTGGTCAAAGGCGTAGCGATAGGGGCGCTTGTCTCCGGCGTGTTCTACGAGGGTTTTGTGCGCCCACGGTTCGGCGGACTCCCAGTTGTCGTAGTTGTCGTTGTACTTAACAAAGAGGACTGAAAGTTCACGCCAGGCGATCACCTGCTCGAGGTATCGATCGCGCGGGCTCTGCGCAATTTGGCCTTTGGCGAGGGCGTTTTCTACGGCAAGCGCAATTGTAATGGGGCCGATGTTGCCGAAGTGCAGATAGGGCGAAAGGCGGCTGGTGCCGTTCAGCTCGGGATGATTGCGTTTGTCGACGTAATCTTTCAGTCCCCGGCTTACGAATTGGTTGAGATGTTTGAGGGCGGCATGGGTTCCGCCCGTGAAAGTGTCGACCGGTTTAATGGTGCGATCGAGGTCTTTAAAGCCTGCGGTGATGTCATTGGTGAGAGAAAAGGTCGTCACATTTTTCGGCTTTGTCCAAGCGTGTTGCGGTTTGGGGCTGTGCGGGGCGACGAGGAATCCGGGCAGCGCTTGCTTCAGGTGCGGGCGCAGGTGCTGGAGGAGGAAATAGTCCCGTCCGAAGACGGTTGAGGGCACGACGACATCGGCGTCAACGGTCCAATATGGGATTTTGAGGCGGCGGGCGAGCACCTTGCGCCAGCGCTCGGGTTGGCGACAGGGATTCTCGTCGCCGACGAGAATTGCTGCTTCGACTTCTTCGAGAAATTTCTCGAGCGAGTTATCGGGATGGCGGCGGAGGATGAAGCCGACGCCGCGTTCTTTTGCGTCTTCCTCCACGTCGCGCAGGCCCTGCTGCAGGAAGTGGTAGTGGCGCAGGTTCGCGTTGGGGTAGTTGGGAATGACGGAGAAGAAGGCGACGATCGGAAGGCCGAGGAGGTTGGCGGCATCAATGGCCACATCGAGTGCGGGGTTCTCGTGGATGCGCATGGCGCGCTGCATCCAGTAGACGACGCATCGCGCATCGGGGCGGGGTGGGCCGGGGCGACGAACGAGGATACGCGGATGGGCGGCGAGCTGAGCGAGGGAGTCTGGGGCTTGAGGATGCTTTGGCATTTGCGTCGGGCACACGAGCGGGTTCTTTCATTGTGCATGGCAGAGAGGAAGCACAGAAGCGGGCGAGGCTCCTGCGTCCAAATTCCAGGGGAAGAAATTCGATACGGCGAAAACGCTCCGGTCTGTACCCTCAACTTGTTGCTACCCCCCATATTTGTAGATAAATTACTTATTTTCTTGGATATACGTCCCATGACTCCTCGCAAGATATTCTTATTATTGAAGTTATCTGCAGAATATTCTCCCGAAATGACTTACAAGATGTGCTGTCGTCATTCAGCACATTTTCCGGTGCAATTCACCTGCCCCGGGCGGGTCTCCATGCAGGGCTGCGATTCACCAATGCCAGCGATCACGACCTTTGCGCCAAGGACACCGGAAGCTTCTCTTGGACGCGGTGCCTCTTATCCTCCTATTGTGCGGCGGAGAGGGGGAATTATCTGCAAGATGGTCTCAGGCTTTTTATGTTTAGATTCTGCGAATTGGAGGGAGAGAGCGGAGGTCAAGGTGTTGACAGGTTCAGCGGGTCAGCGTCGCTTCGCGCCGATAGCGAGTTAGCAAGTAAGCCTGGAATTCGATCCGAGCCGGGTCAGGTTTTGACGAGTTTCGCGGATGACGCTTTGCGCGTGTTATGAGCAGGCTCGTCTGAAACGTACGCTTAAGGCTCTCGTTAGAAGACGGAAAATCAGATACTTTCGTTGCTGATGGATCCTGTCATTGTTGACAGTAGCAGCCGACTTTTTCCGCGATTAGCATTCCACGAATAGCGACCATCGATTCTTCGATGGGAGTTCTTGAGGTCGAGGCCTAAAGCCGCGCCGCTCATTGGGGATACGATGAGCATCGATTCGATCGATTGCCGAACGGAAAACTTTGCTGAAAACCAGTAAATTGTCGAAGGGGGAAAGATGACGTGCAAAGGGATTGCAGTTCTGGTTCTGGTGCTCATATGCGCCTTGCCCGCTACAGCCGCCAATAAGCTGAAAGGCACAACCTCGCTCAAGGACTTTCAGCCTGCGGGAACCACGGGCAAGAAGCACAAACATCAGCAATTCGATTTCACATTCGTGGCATCGGGAACTGCGTACACCTGTCGCTCTCCTGAGGGCACGAAATTGAAAGCGACGGACTTCCCGGTAGGCAGCGACATCACGTACCAAGTCGACAAAGACAAGGGAAGCGTGAAGAACGCATCCGGCAAAGAAGTGAAGTGCACAGTGATGCGCGTGGAAAAGTTGTCAGACACGCCAGCCCCCAGCTCAAACCCGGCGTCGGCCCCCCAATAGCCTTGGCGGATTCAATCCGGCGAGGGTGCTGCGCGGCGCTCAGCGCGGAGCGGGGCGCGCGGAAACGACCTAAGTCGGAAGGTGCCTAGAGGCGACCCGTGGTGCGAAATTTCACCCACTTTCTATGAAGACATAGCGCGCCTGCACGATTACGTGCACCGGCCCTCGAGCGCGACGTCTGTCCGCGGTCACATTCCATAGGGTCGCAGGGTGGTATTCTTGCGCGTCGTTTCATATGGACGAGGAGGGTGACTTGAGAAAGAGCATCATACTGGCGATCGCAGGATTGGCGCTTTTGGCGGGGTGCGATGTGGGAAACAAGGCGACCAACGTTCCCGCTACTCCAAAATGGAAAGGGGCTCGCTACCACATTGCTTTTGACAAGCCGCCAGCGAAGCCGAACCCGGCAGGAGTGACCATTCCGGCGGTGATGTACACGGCGAATCCTGACGATTCGCTGGAGACACGGGCCAGCCTCGTGATCCGATTCGACACTTCGGGAGTCGAGAAGGATAAGCCGGTCGCAAACAAGATGATCATGGCCCCGGTCGACATCCATGGCGCTGAGGGCACTCTTCCAGCGGACTACATGGATATAGCCAATAAGGATTTGTCGAGGTTTCTCGGGGCTTACTGCATGAAGGGAAAGGTAAAACTAACCGTGGCGTTGGCCAGGTCGTCGCTCTCAAGCCAAGCCGGCGATGCTGAAGTAGACGTGAAGCGGCTGTCAGACTGGCTTCCGATCGAGGTTGATTTCAAGAACCCGCATCCGAAGTGCTAGCAAGTGCGTCGCAGAAGGGTCATCCCTGTAAGCGTAAAGGCCGCCTTTGGGCGGCCTTTTATTGACTGGAATCCAGCAACTGGAAACTGTCTTACCAGCGGCCCCAGGCGCGGGTGAAGTAGTCAGACAGGGTCATGCCTACGAGGACGAAGAAGGTAAAGAGGCCGGCAAGGACGGTCAGCTTGGTGAGCTTGGTGGAGTACTTCACATGCATGAAGAAGAGCACCACCAGGATCATCTTGAGGGCTGCGATAGCGAGCGCGACGATGGGGTTGAAGACGCCCATTTCGACGTAGGAAGCGGCCACGGTGGTGGCGGTCAGCACCAGAAGTACACCGACAATCGTCAGGTAGATTTTCGGGCTGACGATGTGGTGTTCGTGCTCGTGCTGCTCGATAGATTCGAAGTCTTTGCCGTGCGGTGCACTCATGGCGTTGCTCCTTATCCTTATTGATGCCTGCTGATCAGATAGAGCAGCGGGAAGAGATATATCCAGATGATGTCGACGAAGTGCCAGTAGAGGCCAAAGTTCTCGACGAACGTGACGTGGCCGGTGGTATAGGCACCGGCTCGGGCTCGGAAGATCATGAATCCGAGGATGGCGATGCCGATGATCATGTGCAGAGCGTGCATGCCGGTCATGGCGAAGTAGAGGAAGAAGTAAATCTCGGTATGGCGCGCCATGTCGAGCGCCAAGGGCTTATCGTGATACTCCTTATAAACCTCAGGATCGGACGCGGGGTCGAGGAAGGTCTTCAGGCTGTAGTGGAAGCCGGGGATGTGGTGCTTGTCGTACTTTTCCTTGTACTCAATGGTCTTGATGCCGAGGAAGACGAGTCCCAGGAGGAAGGTGATGACGAGGCAGAGGACGAGCGTGCCTTTTTTCCGCATCTCAGCCGACCAGACGCCCATGGCCATGGTGAAGCTGGAGGTGATGAGGACGGCGGTGTTGGCGGTGCCCCAGCCGATCTGCAGTTGGTGGGAGGCCTCGACGAACGCCGGATAGTACCAGTTGCGGTAGATGAGGTAGGCGGTAAAGAGGCCGCCGAAGAACATGACTTCAGTGAGCAGGAAGAGCCACATGGCGAAGTTGGTGGCGTCGCTCTGCTGCGCGTAGGTTTCGAAGTGATGGCGCTGATAGGGCAGGTGCTCGTGGTGAGCCCCTTCGGCTGCGCCGTGCACGACTACTTGACTATCCGACACTCGTCACCTCTTTCTCTTTTTGAGTATCCAGCCACTCGTAGTCGTAGGCTTCGTGGTCCATGATCGGAATTGCCGGGAAGTTCTCAGTAAGCGGCGGGGACTGCGTCTGCCACTCAAGTCCGGTGGCCTGCCACGGATTTTCGCCGGCGATCTCGCCGTAGCGGAGCGACCAGGTGAGATAGAGCAGCGGGAGCAAGTAGCCTACGCCGAGAATGGTGGCGCCGGCGGTGGAGAAGACATTCAAGACCTGAAACTCCGGCGGGTAGGTTGCGTAGCGGCGCGGCATGCCGAGCGTGCCGAGGATGAATTGCGGGAAGAAAGTGAAGTTGAATCCGATGAAGGTGACGATGGCCGCAAGCTGCGAGATCTTTTCCGGATACATGCGGCCGGTCATCTTGGGCCACCAGAAGTGGACACCGGCGAGGAAGGCCATCAACATGCCGCCGACCATGACGAAATGGAAGTGGGCGACGATGAAGTAGGTTTCAGTGAGGTGGATGTCCGTTCCTGAGGTGCCGAGGAAGACGCCGGTTAGTCCGCCGATGGTGAACAGGCCCATGAAGCCGAAAGTGTAGAGCATCGGCGTCTCAAAGGTGATGGATCCTTTGTAGAGGGTGAAGGCCCAGTTGAAGATCTTGATGGCCGAGGGGACCGCAACCAACATAGTGAGCAGTGAGAACACCAGCATGGAGTAGTTGCTGATGCCCATGATGAACATGTGGTGCGCCCAGACAAAGAATCCGAAGACAGCGATGGCGACCGACGAGAACGCAACCGCAGTGTATCCGAAGACGCGCTTGCGGCTGAAGGTGGAGATAGTTTCGGAGATCACGCCCATGCCGGGGAGAATCATGATGTAGACGGCGGGGTGCGAGTAGAACCAGAACAAGTGCTGGAAGAGCAGCGGATCACCGCCCTTGGTGGGGTCGAAGACGCCGATGCCGGCGGTGCGCTCGAGGACGACGAGAACCAGGGTAATGGCAAGGACCGGAGTGCCAAGGACCATGAGGATACTGGCTGCATAGTTGGCCCATACAAATAGCGGCAAACGGAACCAGGTCATGCCGGGGCATCGCATTTTGTGGATAGTGACGATGAAGTTGAGGCCGGTGAAGATGGAACTAAATCCGGCGATGAAGATTGCGATACCTGTGGTGAGGACGTTGGTATTCAGGTAGTGGGTGGAGAGCGGCGTGGTGAAGGTCCAGCCGGTGTCGACGCCGCCGGTCATCATGGCGTAGAGGGCGAGTGCGCCTGCGGCCAGGTAGAGATACCAGCTAAGGAGATTGATTTTCGGGAGCGCGAGGTCCTTGGCGCCGATCATCATGGGGATGAAGAAATTTCCCAGTGTTGCCGGGACTGACGGCACCAGGAAGAAGAAGATCATGATGATGCCGTGCATGGTGAACACCTTGTTATAGGTGTCCGTGGCCATGAGGTCGGATTGCGGTGTGAGGAGTTCAAGGCGGATCAGTCCGGCCAGCGCTCCCCCAATGAAGAAGAAGAAGGTGATCGAGACGAGGTAGAGAATCGCAATCCGCTTGTGGTCGCCGGTCAAAAGCCAGCTCAGCAGACCTTTTTCCTTGGAGATGAAATTCATCCTTGGAATTCGGGCTATGGACTGATCGGGAAGACTGACGATTGTGTCACTACTCATTGCTTCACCATCCCCTGCCCAGCGGGCTTTTGTCCGGCGGGCGTTGTCGTGCCTTCACTTTCCGGCAGCAGCGTGGTCGTAGTGGTTGTCTGCTGAACGCGGTAATCGGAGTTGAGGTTCTTGATGTATTCGACCAGCGCGATGACGCCGTCTTCGCTGATCTGGCCTTGATAGGTCGGCATGATGGGCGCGAATCCCTGAGTAACATGCTGCGAGGGATTCAGGATTGCATCACGCAGAAAAGCTTCGTCCACGGTTGTGGACTGGCCATTTGCCAAGGTGAGCTTGGCTCCGTAGACGTTGGCCAGGCTCGGTCCGCGCGCATCGGGCCGGGTATTGTGGCAGGCTGCGCAACTCAGACTTGCGAAGAGCCGTTCTCCGTTCTGGGCAAGCGATGCGCCGCTGGTGGAACCGGCCAGCCATTTTTTGAAGTCGTCGGGCGTCATGACGACGACATCGCCAATCATGTGCGAGTGGTCGGTGCCGCAGTATTGCGTGCAGAAGAGGTGATAGGTGCCGGGTGTTGTCGCTTCAAACCAGACGGTGGTATAGCGGCCCGGTATAGCTTCGCGCTTCACGCGGAAGGCGGGAATGGAGAAGCTGTGGAACACATCCTGCGAGATGATCGTGAGCTGAACGGCGCGGCCGGTGGGAACGTGCAGCGCATTGATCTCATGCTGGCCGCCGGGATGCTCAGCTTTCCACATCCACTGCTTACCGACCACGTAGATGTTCATGGCGTTGGCAGGCGGGGTGTAGACGCGGAAGTAGATGAGCGCGCCCCAAACAAACATGATGAGGAATAAGCCGAGCGGGATAATGGTCCACGTTGCTTCGAGCATTGTGGAGCCTTCGATCTGCACCGCTACCGGATGGCGCTTCTTGCTGTACATGATCGAGAAGCTGGTGACGAGCAGAATGACGATGGTCATTCCGATCATGCTTACCAGGACCATGAAGAAATACAGCGCATCCATCTGAGGCGCGATCTTTGACGCCTCCGGCGGATAGAGCTGGAAGTTCGTCAACCACTTGACGAGAAATTGCCAGAGAACTGGGCTAATGTGCGACATTCCGTTATCCGTTCACCTTTGTTCCTGAAGCAAGTTGGTCATGAGCCTGCCGGTAGTCGCGGCGGAACATGATCCACATAAAGCCGCCCAGCAGAATCACTGTCATCGCGCCGCCCATTTGCACGACGCGTGCAATGATGAGCGAGTGCTTATTGGTCTGCGGGTCGTAGTGATAGCAGTAGGTAAGAATGTTGTCGACGGGCGAGCCGATGTGGTTGTTCGAAGCTTCAACCAGCCCGAGCCGGATGTCTTTGGGCGAGTATTCGACACCCATGTAGTACTGTGCCAGCTTTCCCTGAGGGGTAACGAGCTGGATGGCGCTGGCGTGCGCGAACTGCGTGAGTTTGCCGTCGGGGCCGGGGATCTTGACGTAGCCGAAGCCGACGGCTTTTGTGAGCGCGTCAATGTTGGGCTGCGTGCCGGTCATGAAGTGCCAGCCGTTGGCGGTCTCGGGATGCCCGTAGCGGCGAAGGTAGTTACGCTTCTTGTCCGCGGCGAGGTTGGTGCCTTCGCTGGGGTCAATACTGACGACGATGATGTTGAAGTCGCGGCCGGGGACTTCGTCGACCATTTGCAACGCACCGGTGAGGCCGTTGAGCTCTTCGGAGCAGAGCATCGGGCACTGATAGTAAACGAGCGCGAGGATGGCGGGCTTTTTGCCGAAGTAGCTGGCGAGTTGGACCGGCTTACCCATGTCGTCAGTGAAAGTGAGATCGAGCGGAAGCTGCTCGTTGAGGTGCTGTGCGATGCCTACGCCGTTGAGGATGGCGGGCGGCTTTCCGTTATCGGGGCCAGTCTCCTTGTCGCCGTAACTCGATACCTGCGCCACGAGAGATGGCGTCAGCGCGGCAAGGCACAGGAGCACGGCGGCCGCTAAACGACCATATTGTCTGATCCTCATCGCACTGTTACTGCTCTTCATACTGCAAATCACCTTCTGCGGTTTACAGCTGTGAGGAAAGGTCGGGGACGATCCCTCAGCGGCTAAAGCCGCATTGCTGACTTTCTGCGGCACGACTAAAGTCATGCATCTTTAAAACGTTGGCGACGGCCTGTTTCTCATTTCCAGCGATGGCCTCTGAAAAACCGGGCCTTGCTATAGCTGTTCACTACTCGTGCTTTTGCTGCTCTTCGGCCTTCTGTGCGGCAGCCAAATCCTGTTCGTAGCCGGTACGTGCGAAACCAGTCGTGAGCGGGACTGTGATCGTGGGTTTTTGATCGCCTGCGAGGAGCGGGGCCTGTTGTACGGCCGGCGCCACAGGCAAACCTTTTTGCGCGATGATCTGCATCGCACGCTCGATGGGAATTCTTACTTTGCTTTGCGACTGATCTACCCAGGTGTAGTTATCGAGGAGCAGGTCTTCGCGGGCGTGGAGATCGGCGACGTCCTGGTTTCCGTCGTCAGTTTGGACGCGGGGAGTTGGGAAGGTTCTGGTGATCTCCGCGATCTTATTCTGCATTTGCGGGTTCGACGGGAGATTGCCGAGTTCGCGGATTTCTGCCGTCTTGGTCCACTTGTTGTTGGGTCCATCTTCCTTGTTCATGTGCGCGTTGATCAGCTTGCCCATGCCATAGGTGACGACGCCGCAAACGGCGACGAAGATGGCGAGCGAAGTAAGAAAGACGATGATCCCCGTGACCCTAACATCGGACTGCTCGTAGCCGGCGGATGCGTCGATCTCCTTGGGGCCGTGCGAGCCGAGCATTTTTTCGTCGTCAGGTTCGTTGTGATCAAGCGTGGGCATGTTCGGGCTCCAGAATCTCTGCGACGTGCGGATCGTTGACTTGCACCAATGCACGCGTCTTCAAGTTATGGCTGTAGTAAGCGACCCAGACGGAAACCATCGCGACGGGAACGGCGATATATTCGAGAATGCCCCAGCTGAAATGCAGGTTACGGGCGGCATCCTTGAAGTTAGGCTCGATGAGCCAGAACAGATCGAAGGCCTTGGCGAAGATCATCCACTGACAGACGCGGACCAGGCGCTTCTTGTTGCGCTTGATATCGCGCGACAGCAAGAGCGAGAACGGAATCAGCCAGTGGAAGATGAAGTCGAGAGTGATGATGATGCCCCAGTGGCCGCGAATGCGATCGAGGTACCAGCCGATTTCTTCCGGCAGGTTGCCAGACCAGATGATGAGGAACTGACTGAAGGCGAGGTAAATGTTCAGCATGACGAAGGCGAAGGTGAACTTGCCGAGATCGTGCTGTTCGGTAGTGCGGAGGATTGTCTTGAACGGTTCGGCCTTCGAGAGGCTGATCGAGGTCAGGATCGCCAAAGCGAGCACGGAGTAACCCTGGCCTACAAGGAACAGCAGTCCGTAAATTGAGGAGAACCAGGTAACGTCCATCGACATGACCCAGTAAATGACGGCTGCCGTCATGGTGAGGGAGTAGACGACGATGCCGGGGCCGCTGATGTTTTCGAGCTTCTTGATCCAGTAAGGCGTGGTATCGGGTGATTCGGTATCGCGCTTGAGACCGAGCGCATTGAGCCGCCACATGTAGAAAAACCAGATCGCGAAACACAGCCCGATCACGATCACGTAGGTCGTCGGATTCAGCATGGGGCGTTTGAAGTCGAGGCAGTGCGCCTGGATTTCGCTAATCAGGCCGGACTTCAAAGCTGCTTCCGTGTCGCCAGTCGTCGTGTACTGTGCCCAGAGGTAAAGGCGCTTCATGAAAAATACAGAGACCACCCAATAGCCCAGGATAAGGGGCAGGGTGCGGGTTGCGGCTTCGAGTGGGCGGCGCAGCAGCAGGCCCCATTTACCGCCGGAGCAGTACTGGACCATGAGAAGCGCGAGACCGCCAACCGTCCAACCGAAGGTGAGTAACAATCCCAGAGCCCATGCGCGGAGAAAGTGGTCCCAGCCGAGCTGGTCCTGCGCCTGACCGAGAAATGCGAGAATCACGGCGGCGATGGCAGCCACCGCTGCAACGACAAGAGCGCGCGCCCGCCAGCCGTCGACGAACGAAGGTGCGCTCAGATCGGCGGGAAGCGCTTTAGCGTGTGATGCTCCGTGTGTATCGTGAGCCATTGAACTCAATCCTTACTTCGCGGCCGCGGGAGCCGTTTTGCTTGCTGGAATCGAAATTTTCGGATCAGGCGGATTGCCCGGAGCCATTGCGGGCGTTCCTTCGTTGGTGGAGGGATACGCCTGCACCGCTGTTGAAGGCAACGCCCACGGCTGTGCGTATTCCGGATGTCCTTCCTGCGTGGCGAGATCTTTCAGGTTCTGCACGTGTTCGCCCGAAGGAACATCCTGCGTGGATGCCGCCTGACTTAACTGCAATGCCCGAATGTAGGCCGCGACTGCCCAGCGATCTTCGGGCATTAGCTGTGCGGAGTAGTCGGGCATGGCGCCGTAGCCGTGGGTCATTACATAAAAGTAGTGCGAGATGGGCTGAGCACGGCGCACCTGGTCGTTCAGGTTGGCGGCGGGCTTGTAGCCGCGCTCTACGATCTCGCCCAGTCCGTTGCCGACACGCGAGTGGCAAGGGGTGCAGTAGACATTGAAGCGTTCCTGGCCGCGCTCGAGGACTTCCATTGTCACCGGGAACGGCAGCATGTTCTGCTCTTCGCGGTAGCCGTTGGCACCCTGGATCACGCCGGTGTAGAAGTAGCTGTCTTCCTGCAACTGGCCGCGGGCCACGGTGTTGACGACCTGCGGGCGCGCGCCGCGATGATCGGCGTAGAAGTCGGAGCCGCGTTGCGGAATCATCTTGGGCTGGTTCTGCATGTCCTGGCGGCAGCCGGCGATGAGCATGATCGCGGCGAGGCCGGCGAACATCAGTGGTTTCCCACCCATGCGACGAAAAGCCGTCGCATGGATGGGGCAGCCAAGTTTGTTACGGGCGTCAGCTTCGTTGTTGAGGTGGTTCAGTTGCATTAGTACTCCACCTCCACGATCGAGACGGGCTCGAATTGCTTGAGATAGTCTTTCGATTCCGAGAGGTCGAATTTCGGGTCGAGGGCTTCGAGGCAAAGGAAGAACTTGTCCGTGGTCGCGCCGTTACGGAAGTTGGGGGCGTTAAAGAGCGGATGATAGAGCTGCGGGAGACCATTCAGGGCCATCATGCCGAATGCTGCCGACAGGCCGGCCCAGAGAATCGTCCACTCATACGCGGGAACGACGAATGCGGGCCAGGAGTAGGGTGGGCGTCCGCCGATGTTGAGCGGATAGGCGATGACCGAGATCCAGGTTTCCATCGAGAACATCGCGGCCAAGCCCATCAACGCGCCAATAAGTGTGACGAGGGGGACGCGGTTGCGATGAAAGCCGATGGCTTCGGCCGCCTCTTCAACGGGATAGGGCGTGTAGCAATCCATGCGACGCCAGCCGTCGAGGCGCGCTTGCTGAGCAGCGCGGACCAGGTCGCTTGGCGTATCGAATTCGGCCAGCAGGCCGTAAGTACCTTCGGGTGAGGGCATCAGATGCGGTCCTCCAATTTACTCGCCGTTTCGGGCGCTATTGAAGGTGTCGTTTTCTTAAGGAAAACGACCCTTGAGAACTGCGGCTTCGACGAATTGATGTTGGATGGCCGCATTTAGTCACCTGCTCCCGCTGTTGTTTTTGGCTTGATTTTGGCCTGGGGCAAAATCATGCGGATTTCGTTCATGGGGATCATGGGCAAGAAGCGCACGAACAGCAGGAAGAGCGTGGTAAACAAGCCCAGGGTCCCGACGAAGGTCATGTAGTCCCACTTGGTGGCGCGATAGGTGCCCCACGACGATGGGAGGAAGTCGCGATAGAGACTGGTCACGACGATGACGAAGCGCTCAAACCACATGCCGGTGTTGACGACGATGGAGATGAAGAACATGTAACTAATATTCGTTCTCAGCTTGCGCGACCAAAGCGTAGTGAGAGGAATGGCGAGATTGCACGTGATCAACACCCAATAGGACCAGCCCATGGGACCGAAGGCGCGGTTCCAGAACATGAAGGCTTCCCAGTGGGAGGCTGAGTACCAGGCCATGAAGGCTTCCATGCCGTAGCCGTACGCGACGATGAAACCGGTGGCGAGCATGACCTTGCCCATGTTGTCGATGTGGCGCTCGGTTACCAGGTTCTCAAGGTGGTAGAACTTGCGCAGAGGAATGGCCAGCGTTAGCACCATGGCGAATCCGGAGTAGATGGCGCCGGCAACGAAGTAGGGCGGGAAGATGGTCGTGTGCCAGCCCGGCAGGACCGCGACCGCGAAGTCGAAGCTGATGACGGTGTGAACGGAGAGCACGAGGGGCGTGGCGAGTCCGGCGAGCAGCAGCGAAGCCGTCTCATAGCGCATCCAGTGGCGGACCGAGCCGCGCCATCCCCACGAGAGCAGACCGTAGAGATATTGCGCGGGCTTGGATTGCGCGCGATCGCGGAAGGTCCCGAAGTCGGGGATCATGCCGAGATACCAGAAGACCACGGAGATGGTGGCGTAAGTCGATACCGCGAACACGTCCCACAGCAGCGGCGAACGGAACTGCGGCCACACGTTCATCGTCAGTGGAATCGGAAACAGCCAGTATCCGAGCCAGGGACGGCCGACGTGGATCAGCGGGAACATGCCGGCGCAGACCACGGCGAAGATGGTCATGGCCTCAGCGAAGCGGCTGATGGAGTTGCGCCAGGTTTGCTTGAAGAGCAGGAGAATGGCGGAGATCAGGGTGCCGGCGTGG
>Ga0210386_10002568_pt1 | contig 15576 bp, 14 predicted proteins | sample IncBWH32OmetaG_FD_160091 | JGI IMG/M metagenome (GOLD analysis project Ga0210386, IMG submission 160091) | Forest soil microbial communities from Barre Woods Harvard Forest LTER site, Petersham, Massachusetts, United States - Inc-BW-H-32-O ... | reverse complement strand
TGCCAGTGCGGATGCAATCCTCGATACGGCAAACAACCGTCGACAACCCTGGCGGCGTGCTGTCCCCGACAAGTTCGACTTGCTCAGGGCGCAATACCGCGACATGGCGTTTGTTCTGCTCGAAGGTCCGACCTTGCAGCGCCAGGGTTCCGATATGGGGACGCAGGCTGCCATCGGGCTGTCGGTCACACTCGATCAGGTTCGACTCGCCGATGAAATCGGCCACGAAGCGCGTAGCTGGCGCCCTATAAAGTGTTTCGCCCGAGCCCACTTGTTCGATCCGGCCATTGTTCATCACTGCGATTCGGTCGGCCATGGTCAAGGCCTCCTCTTGGTCATGAGTGACGAAGATGAAGGCAATACCAAGCGAATGCTGCAGTTCCTTGAGTTCAAGCTGCATGCGCTTGCGCAGCTTCGGGTCGAGTGCGCTCAGCGGTTCGTCCAACAGCAGTAGCTTCGGGCGATTCACCACCGCGCGCGCCAAGGCGGCACGCTGCTGCTGACCTCCTGACAGTTGGCGCGGCATTCGGTCGGCCAAGCCATCCAATCCGACCAGACTCAGCGAATGCCTCGCCTCTTCCCTCGCCTGCGCCAGCGCAACACCATGGCGTCGCGGACCATAGGCTACGTTATCGAGCACGTTAAGGTGCGGGAACAAAGCGTAATTCTGGAACACAGTGTTGATCGGGCGCCGGTAGGCGGGCTGGGCCACTAAATCGACACCATCAATCAAAAGAGACCCACCGTCTGGCGCTACAAATCCTCCAATACAGCGTAGCAACGTCGTCTTGCCGCATCCACTTGGCCCGAGCAACGCGACAAACTCGCCACTTGCGACGTCGAGCGATAGGTCGTGGAGAGCCTGGAAACTGCCATAGGACTTTCTCAGATGGCGAATGGAAAGCAGTACTCGCGACATGTTGCCTCAGCGCTTAACCGCGATCTCTCGATTCCAGGTGTCGACGATGGCCGCCCGTTTGGCGTTCACTTCGTTCCAGTCGAACAGCCGCAGGTCGTGCACCGACCCACCTTCCCTCCACGGCAATTTCTTGGCGGTGCCGGGACTGACCTGCACGCCCTTCACGGCAGGGCCGAGGTACAGCTTGTCGGCCAGGCAGCCGGACGTCTGCGCCGACAATGCCATATTGATGAACTTCTCTGCCGCGGCCTTGTGCGGGCTTCCCTTTACCAAATGAAGCCGTACATCGGTGCCCCAGACACCTTCCTTGGGTACCACGAAAGCAAACGGCAATCCTTTGTCAGCCAAATCCCAGGCGCCAACGCTGAAATGCACACCAATCAATGCTTCCCCACTCTCATAGGCGTTGGACGCGGCGCCCGAGCTGTCGAAGAATAGCGCTGCCTTCAGGGCACGCAGTCGTTTAAACGTCGGAGCAAGATCCTGAGACTGCGGTGTCCAGATCTTTTGTAGGAACATCACGAACGGGACGCCCGATGAGTTTGAGGGCGACGGAACCGCCACCGCTTCCTCAAACTCGGGACTCCAGAGATCATCCCAAGAGGTCGGCGCTTTCTTGACCTTCTGGGTATTATAAACAATACCGAAAGAGTAATATCCGCTGCTCACGGCAAACGTTTCTCCGTCGTGTCGGTATATGCCTTCCGGTACCAGGTTGGCGATGGCCGGCACATTCTTGGCATCGATGTTATCGAGCACGCCGGCCGCTTGTGCCAGTTCACTGATGCCGCCGTCCATGTAAGCCACGTCAATGGTTGGCGATGCCTTCTGCTGTTGCAGCTTGGCCAGCGTTACCGTAGATGTCCCGATTTCCGGTATGACCTGAACGCCGGTGGCCTTGGTGAAAGGTTGGGCCACGCAACTGTTGAAGGCCTCACCCCAATTGCCGCCGTACCAAGCGACGCTCAACGTTCCTGGCGAGGCTGCCGTCTGGGCGAAGATCGGCGATCCATTGATTGCAGCCGCCGCAAGAACGACCAAGATTCTCTTGATGCAGGTGCGTTTCATGACGTTTCCTCGCTGTCGCTTAATGTTGGCTGATCGATATGCTCATCCCAACACGAGCATCGCCGCGAGGTCAATGTGCCCGACGATCCGAGTTAATTTGCCTGCGCTCTGTGGCCAGTATCGACAGTGATCCTGCAAGGCTCTGCTCCGGGAAACGTCGGTTCGGTTGTGCTAAACTCTAATGCAACTGCGCAACGCCGTCTTCGGCTAATCACCTTACCCGACGTCCGAGGCGCTGCTTCGCTTTTTGCGACTTTTTTTTGATTTTATGCGACAGTCTGCGGCACGCGGACCAGCCGGGGAATTTCCAAGCTTTGGCGAAACAAACCTGATGGCTTGCGCGACCGGCGCAAAGGATTTTGATCGGAGCTTTTCATGACTGTGAAAAGAGGCATTTTCGTCAAGCGACACGCGGCACGACAGCACAACATTGCAGCCAAACTGCGCGTCGGATTCTTGTTAACGCCTCGTTTCACGCTAACGGCATTTGCTGGCTTCGTCGACGCATTGCGACTGGCCGCGGACGAAGGCGACCGCAGCCGCCCGCAACGCTGCCGCTGGGACGTGCTGGGCACCGAAGGCTCACCGATCTTGTCGAGTTGCGGCACCAGCGTTCTGCCCACTGCTCCATATAGATCATCCGAAGCTTACGACTATCTGGTCGTCGTCGGCGGCCTGTTGCACGGAGGGCAAAAGGTGCCAATGCGATTCGACTCCCTGCTGCGCGAAAGCGCTACAGCGGGGGTCAAGCTGGTAGGCCTTGGTACGGGCTGTTTCGTGCTGGCGCGCGCTGGATTGCTTGACGGGTACGTAGCGTGTGTGAGCTGGTTTCACCGCGAAGAGTTCGCCGAGGAATTTCCGCATTGCCGCATCGTGTCGAACCGGTTGTTTGTCGTCGACCGCGACCGGCTCACCTGTGCCGGTGGAACCAGCGTTGTTCATCTGGCAGCCTATCTCATAGAGAAAGCGATCGGCCGCGCCAGCGCTGTGAAGGCGCTGCGCATCTTGATCGAAGGGCAGCCGCTGCCATCGAGAACCCTGCAACCAGAAGCCGTGGTGTCCAAGAGGTCCGACGACAGTATCGTGCATAATGCAATGCTGCTGCTGGAACAACAGCTTCAATCGGCGTTGCCGATCGAGGAGCTTTGTGCGCCACTTGGCATAGGCCGGCGGCAGCTCGAGCGTCGATTTCAGAAAGATATCGGACTTAGTCCAGCCGAGTACCGGCAGAAACTCAGGCTTGAGCGCGCTCGCTGGCTCCTTGAGCATACAGATCTCAGTGTAACTGATGTGGCTCTCGAATGCGGGTTTCAAGATAGCGCCCATTTCTCGCGCAGCGTAAAAAAGACGCTCGGCGTCAGCCCACGCCAACTGCGCAACGCGCGGCGTGGAGCCGTGCCGCAGTAATGGCCCCTATGCCCGGCGCCACTCAGAGAGCGACAGGTACCCCACTGCGCGTTGGCTTTATATCGGAGGTGATCGTGCGAAGATTTGCAAGCCGAGATTCTTCGACCCGATACCGGCGCCGCCCCCGAAGCCATTAACCGCGGCGGTTAACACCCGGGATAAACGGGGAATCTTTCGCAAAGCGCTCGAACATCGTCGCGCACGTTTTGCTCGATCTGGTTATTGCCTTCCTTGCCATTCGCGGCGAGTGTGGTGAGGACAAGAGCAATGAGTTCACCAATCTGCTCAAATTCCAGGACGCCGAAGCCGCGCGTGGTTCCGGCAGAGGTTCCAAGCCGGACTCCAGACGTAATCGCTGGCCTTTCCGGATCAAACGGGATGCCATTCTTATTGCAAGTAAGGCCCGCGCGTTCGAGCGCCTCTTCCGCCGCTTTGCCGGTGACCCCGAGGGGGCGCAGGTCGACAAGTACCATATGGCTGTCTGTGCCGCCGGTGACGATAGCCGCGCCGCACCCGGCTAGCCGCGCTGCAAGAGCACGGGCGTTCACGACAACTGAATTCGCGTAGGTGCGGAAGTCGGGCTGCAGCGCTTCGCCGAACGCTACAGCCTTAGCAGCTATCACATGCATTAACGGACCTCCCTGGAGGCCGGGAAATACCGCTGAGTTTATTTTCTTGGCGAGCAATTCGTCGCTTGTAAGAATAATCCCCCCGCGCGGACCACGTAAAGTTTTATGGGTGGTCGAGGTGACTATGTGCGCGTGTGGGAACGCAGATGGATACGCGCCGGCCACCATGAGACCGGCATAGTGCGCTGCGTCAACGAGGAGATAGGCACCGACCCTGTCTGCGATGGAACGAAAGCGGGCAAAGTCGATGACCCGAGGATAACTCGATCCGCCGGCTATGATAAGCTTCGGCTTGTGCTCCTCTGCGAGGCGTTCCATCTCCTCATAGTCGATGATGGCATCGTCGCGTCTGACCCCGTAACCGATCGCATTGAACCACTTTCCCGACATTGTCGGCGGAGCGCCGTGGGTAAGATGACCGCCAGCGGCAAGAGACATGCCAAGAATAGTGTCGCCAGGCTGCAACAGGGCCATCAACACTGCGCCGTTAGCTTGCGCGCCCGAATGGGGCTGCACATTTGCGAAAGCACAACCAAACAAGGTCTTTGCACGATCGATGGCAATCTGCTCGATCACGTCAACATGCTCGCAGCCGCCATAGTAGCGTCGCCCTGGATAACCCTCTGCATACTTGTTGGTAAGCACCGATCCTTGCGCGGCGAGCACTGCGTTGGAGACGATATTCTCAGACGCAATCAATTCAATCTGGTCCTGCTGGCGCTTCAGCTCTTTGCTGATAACTTCGAACACGGCACCGTCGGCGGAAAGGGAAGCCGTCCCAGAAGCCGCAAGTGAGAGGGTTCTGACGTTCATGGAATTAACTCCTCAGCATTCGGCGACGTTAACGGCAAGACCGCCTTGCGACGTCTCTTTATATTTGGATTGCATGTCTGCACCGGTCTGACGCATTGTCTCGATGACCTGGTCGAGAGAAACGTGGTGCGTCCCGTCGCCTTTGAGAGCGAGAGAGGCGGCGGCAATTGCTTTATTTGCGCCGAAGGCATTGCGTTCTATGCAAGGAATTTGCACCAACCCGCCGATCGGGTCGCAGGTCATGCCAAGATGGTGCTCCATCGCGATCTCGGCGGCATTCTCAATTTGCTCCGGCGTCGCTCCCAGCGCAGCAGCGAGCCCGGCTGCCGCCATGGAGGCGGCTGAACCGACTTCGCCTTGACAGCCGACCTCGGCGCCTGAGATCGAGGCATTACGCTTTATCAGTGAGCCAATAGAAGTTGCGGTCAGGAGAAAGGTGCGCGCGTGTTCATCGGAATAATCTGAACAGAAATCGCTGAAGTAGCGCAGCACCGCGGGCACAATGCCTGCTGCGCCGTTAGTCGGCGCAGTCACAACCCGTCCGCCCGCTGCGTTCTCTTCGTTTACCGCGATGGCATACGCTGAAATCCAGTCCATTACTTCGTGCGGCCTACTTTGGTTGGAAAGCTTTCTGGCCTCCAGTTTCTCCAGGAGGGCCTTGGCGCGCCGTTTTACCTTGAGCTTGCCAGGCAGCAGCCCTTCCATGCGCAGGCCACGGTTTATGCAATCGAACATGGCGCCGCGAATTGCGTCGAGACCGGCTTCGACTTCGCATCGGGGGCGTAGTGCCATCTCATTTGCCATCTGCAAGCTGGCGACGGAGAGACCGGTCTGCGCGCACAGCTTCAGCATCTCGACGGATGTAGCGAATGGATAGGGGACGTCGGTCCGCTTGGCCGCTACCTCTCCTTCCTCCACCACGAATCCACCGCCTACGGAGTAGTATATCTTCTCGGCAATGAGCGCGCCGTCGCCAGCGAAAGCCCGGAAGCGCATCCCATTGGAGTGCAGCGGCAACAACATGTGAAAATCGAAAACTATATCCGTCGAGGGACTAAAGGCGACGCGATGACCACTTGCAATGTGAAATGATCTTGCTTCGGTCAAAGCTCTGACGAGCTGAAGAACGGCATCGGGATCGACAGATGATGGCTGTTCTCCCAGCAGACCGAGACAAATCGCGTCGTCCGCTCCGTGCCCTTTACCGGTCCACGCCAAGGAGCCAAACAGTTCTACCTGAACACGCGCAACAAGTGATTCCAGGGAATCTCGGAACCGCTTCGCTGCGACCATCGGCCCAACCGTGTGAGACGAAGATGGCCCAATGCCGATTTTGAAAAGGTCAAATGCACTGATCATCATAGCGACCGAACCGGTCCGCTGAGGCAAAATTCGCGCGCGACGTCCTTGAGTAATCCATACACATAGGGCGCGAAGGAGCGCCAGCATTCCACCCGATATGTCCTTTCGACGCTCGGTCTGATCAATACGATCTCGGCCTTTCCAAAGAGCGTCCGCGTTGCGGCTCCGCTGGGGAAATGCGCCTCATCTAAATCCAGCGCGCACCCCCCGTTGATAATATCCGCTGCGTGGGGGCCGTCGATCTTGATTGTGACGTCGCGATGGCCGATGTCGACGAGAGAAAAGAACGAGCCAGCAAGTCCGCCCACAACTTCCCGTCCAAGACTGCCGTTGTCCGCTTCCGGTCCAATTAGCAGCCACTCATCGGGGCCGAGGCGTGCCGACATTCGCTGGCCTGCGAGCCTGCAGGTGTTGATGGGCATGTCGAGCTGTATCCCGCCGGCCGTAACCAGCTTTTCAGCTTGACTATACGGAAGGCGAAGCGAGAAGCGGGCCGCCGGCCCCATCGGCGTCACAGATAGTTCAGGGTTTCGATCGCCGATGGAAGCTGTGAGGATCGACTGGCGAACAATACTTCCGACTTCACGCATTGACCCGTTCTCCTTTGACGTCGAAGAAAATCGGATCGGTCACGCGCGCAGCAGCAAAACCGGACGGTGTCGTGACATAGAGAATCTGGCCTTTGAGCGCGCGCCCATCCGCGATCAGCGCCATAGCAATCGAGTGACCGCAAGCGTCACTCCAATAGCTCGATGTTACATGACCGAGCGCTTTTGCCGGCGGCGGCGCGCCTGGATCGGCGACAATTTGAGCTCCCTCGTCAAGTAAGACGGACGGCGGCTCCGTCAGAAGGCCGACGAGCTGCCTGCGGCCTGGAGCAAGCAGGTCGAGGCGGGCGAGCGAGCGCTTTCCGACAAAGTCTTTCTTCGTCTTGGCTATCATTCCTGAAAGCCCAAGATCGTCCGGCGTTACCGTTCCGTCTGTCTCCTGGCCAACGATGACAAAGCCGCGCTCGGCGCGCAGCACATGCATGGCTTCGGTGCCATACGGCATAAGGCCGAGCGGCTTTCCGTGCGTGTAGATAGCCTCCCATACGGTGCGGGCGTAGTCGGAAGGGACATTGATTTCGAAACCAAGCTCTCCAGTAAACGACACTCGAAAAAGACGCGTCGGAACGCCGCAGACATGGCCAACCCGAACCGCCATGTGAGGAAATGCCTCTGATGAAAGATCGATGTCGCTAACGAATGGAGCCAGGATTTCGCGCGATTTCGGACCTTGCAGTGCTATCACCGCCCATTGCTCGGTGATGGAGGTGAGGAACACCTTGAGATCCGGCCATTCGGTTTGGAGATAATCCTCCATATGGGCCAGCACCCGTGGCGCTCCGCCAGTAGTGGTCGTGACATGAAATAACTCCGGCGTGATGCGCGCCACGACACCATCGTCGAAGACGTAGCCGTCTTCCCGAAGCATGATGCCGTAGCGGCATTTGCCCGGCTCCAGCTTCAGCCACGCATTGATGTAGATTCGGTTCATGAATTCGGCAGCGTCGGGGCCAGCAACCTCGATCTTTCCCAACGTCGATGCGTCAAAGATGCCGGCCGAAGAGCGCACCGCCTTGCATTCGCGGCTAACGGCTTGCTGCATGTCTTCTCCAGCATTCGGAAAATACCAGGCACGCCGCCACAGCGCTACATTCTCGAACTTCGCACCATGTGCTTCGGCCCAGCCATGAAGCGGCGCTTCGCGAATAGGATCAAATAATTTTCCACGCGCCGAGCCGGCGATTGCGCCAAATGTCACCGGTGTATAGGGAGGACGAAAGGTCGTCGTACCGATTTGAGGGATTGGCTTACCAAGTATCTCCGATAGAAGGCCAAGCGCCGTCATGTTCGAGGACTTGCCTTGATCGGTCGCCATCCCGGTCGTGGTGTAGCGTTTCAAATGCTCGACAGATTCAAAGCCTTCGCGAACGGCGAGCCTGACATCCCTCGTCGTAACGTCGTTCTGGAAATCCAGGAACGCTCTCACATTTCGTCTGTTTCTGTCGGTTTGAAGCTCGCGTACCGGACGAAAGCCCGTAAACGTCGCCGACCCAACGGTGATCGAGCGGAAAAGTTTTTTCTCGCCTCCTGCCTTCCAACCTTCCTCAAGACACTGCCCGAGATCGTAGGTTCCCCCGGCGGCACCAACGCTTTGCTCGGCCTGTACGGAGATGCCAGGCACGAACGCATCGATCGATTCGTCGAAGGTCAACTTGCCGCGGGATTGCGAGAACAGATGCACCGCAGGCGTCCAACCGCCGGACATCCCGACGCAGTCGCAGGCGAGTGTCCGTCGGCCACCGACATCACCAGCTTCTCCAACCGGAGCTACAATCAAGCCTGTCACGCCCTTGCGGCCGGTGGATCCGACGACAGTATGGGATGTGAGTACTTCAACGCCGCGCTTGCGTAGTTCTGCGAGCTCGGGACCGCAGACAGCTTCGGCCCTCACATCGACAAGGGTAACTTGAATGCCGGCCGTCTTGACATCGGCGGCAACCTGATAAGCCGAACCGCCACTGGTGGCCAGCACGATCTTTCGTCCAGGCGTCACGCCATACCGATTGATGAAAACCCTCACGCTCTCGGCGAGCATGATGCCGGGACGATCATTGTCGGCAAAGGTAAGCGGCCGTTCGTGCGATCCGGTGGCAAGCACGACCCGGTTCGCGCGCACCTGCCACAATCGTTCACGGGGAAGCCGGTCGGACGGCTGCGCGAGATGATCGGTGACTCGTTCTGCTAGTGCTAAATGATTGTGATTGTAATAGCCGAACGCGGTTGTACGCGGCAGCGTGATCACGTTTTTGCGCGATCCCAGCGTAGCGATGGCTTGTTCAAGCCACAACCGAATCGAGACACCGTCGATCTCGGAAGAGGTGTCGTGCAAAAGAGTGCCACCCAACTCTGACTGCTCGTCGGCAAGGATAACCCGTTTGCCGTCAGTGGAGGCGGCAAGCGCGGCTGCGATGCCAGCCGGGCCGGCGCCGACGACAAGGACGTCGCAGTGAGCGTTGCGATGAACATAGCGGTCGGCATCCGCTTCGCCTGGCGCAATGCCAAGACCGGCCGCGGCCCGGATTCTCGGCTCATAGACCTTGTCCCAGAACGACCGCGGCCACATGAATGTCTTGTAGTAGAAGCCCGCAACCAAGACCGGCGAGAGCAGATCGTTCACAGCCCCGAAATCGTGCTCCAGCGAAGGCCAATGGTTTTGCGTGCCGACCATCATTCCGTCGACCGCCTCGACAACGGTGGCGCGGTTATTGGGATCGGTGCGCCCGACGCCCCGGCTGATGCTGAGCAAGGCGTTCGGCTCGTCGGAGCCATGAGAAATTATACCGCGGGGGCGGTGATATTTGAACGATCGGCCGACAAGTCGAATGCCGTTTGCAAGCAGAGCGGAAGCAACCGTGTCGCCAGCGTAACCCTCGATTGCTTTGCCGTTGAAGGAAAAGCTGAGAGGCTTACTGGGATCAATTCGACCGCGGGCTGGAAGACGGAAAGGCTGAGCCATCATTTGACTCCGGTCTCAAGATCCGGGCGCTTATCACCCATGGGATAGGTGGCCAGAAAAACGTCGGTCGCGGTGTTTCTCAACGCATTGAACCAGCGGCCACAGCCGTGAACATGATTCCAGCGCTCGGCATGCACGCCCTTCGGGTTTGTGCGGTAAAATAAGAATTCGCTCCAGGCCTTATCGTCCAGCGCTGACGGATCGACTGGCCGCGCAATATGGGCTTCTCCCCCGCAGCGAAATTCGATTTCGGGGCGATCGCCGCAGTAGTGGCAGGTCACAAGCAACATAGCGGTGCTCTCAATGGGCGACCGCCGCCGCCGCCGCTTCATCAATGAGGCGGCCGGTGCGGAAGCGGTCCAGTGTGAATGGAGCATTGATAGGATGTGGCTCACCCTTCGCCACAGTGTGCGCGAAAACATGTCCCGAGCCCGGCGTGGCCTTAAATCCGCCGGTCCCCCAACCGCAATTGACGTAGAGGCCAGGAATGGAGGTTTTGCCTATGATCGGCGAACGATCCGGCGTCACGTCGACCACGCCGCCCCAGTTGCGCAGCATTCGCAGTCGCGAAAATTGCGGAAAAAGTTCGCAGATCGCATCTATCGTGTGCGTCGTGATGTGCAGGCCGCCTTGCTGGCTGTAGGACACGTATTGATCGGTGCCCGCGCCTATCACAAGCTCGCCTTTATCGGACTGCGAGATGTAGGCATGAACGGCGTTCGACATAAGTACGCACGGGAAGACAGGCTTTACAGGTTCGGAGACCAGTGCCTGCAGGGGAAAGCTTTCGAGCGGCATGCGCAAGCCGGCCCGTTCCATGACCACGCTGGTATTGCCCGCGGCGACGACGCCGACGCGAGGCGTTCGAATGTCTCCCCGCGTGGTTTCAACGCCCGAAACCGCACCGTTGGGACCTCGGATGATTCCGGTGACTTCGCAGTTCTGAATGATATCGACGCCCATCGCATCGGCGCCTCGCGCGTAGCCCCAAGCGACCGCGTCATGTCGGGCAACGCCGCCTCGCCTCTGCAGCGCTGCGCCCATGACTGGATAACGTATATCCGGCGACGTGTTCAGTGGCGGACAGAACGCCTTTGCCTGCTCCGGCGTGAGCCACTCATTGTCTATGCCATTCAGGCGATTGGCATAGACGTGACGTTTGAAACTCTGAACGTCGTGCAAATTGTGCGCCAGCATCAGCACACCGCGCTGGGAAAACATGACGTTGTAGTTGAGTTCCTGGCTCAGGCCTTCCCAGAGCTTCACCGCATGCTCGTAGATCGCAGCGCTTTCATCGTAGAGATAGTTGGAGCGGATAATGGTCGTGTTGCGCCCGGTGTTGCCGCCGCCGATCCAGCCTTTCTCCAACACGGCGATATTCCGCATCCCGTGTTCTTTTGCCATGTAGTAGGCCGTCGCGAGGCCGTGTCCACCGCCGCCGACGATAACGGCGTCGTAAGCGGGCTTGGGCTCGGGCGCGCGCCACTGCCGCTTCCATCCCTGATGGGCGTTGATCGATTCGGCAATTAGCGAGTGGAACGAGAAGTGGCGCATCGGTCAGCCTCCGGCCAGGTTCTGACCGAGCTCTCTTGCCTGCTTTGCAAGGCAATATCTCGTAGCCAAACGGTAGAATCTGGAATAAATGCGACACGGCTCATTTTACACCGAATGCACCATGCCTGACACAACGAAATTGAGGGTTGGTTTCCTCTTGATGCACAACTTCACCCTCACCGCCTTCGCGAGCTTCGTCGATGTGCTTCGCCTTGCCGCCGACAAGGGTGACCGCAGTCGACCTATCGACTGTAGCTGGCAGGTGATGAGCCCAGGCCGCCGCCAGGCCAAAGCGAGCTGCGGCATCGTGGTTCAGGCCTCATCGGGACTGATCGAGCCTGCCGTGCTGGACTATATCGTGGTGGTGGGCGGGTTGCTTCAGGGAATGCCGCCGCTGCCAAGGGAGATCGGAACCTATTTGCGTCAAGCCGCCGATGCAGGGGTTACACTCATTGGCGTATGTACCGGGAGTTTCGTATTATGCCGGCTCGGCTTGATGAAGCAACGCAAGTGCTGCGTGAGCTGGTACCATTATCGCGACTTCGTCGAGGAATTTCCGGGTCTTGTCCCGATCGCCGATCGCCTGTTCGTCGTCGACCGAAATCGCATCACGTGCTCCGGCGGCACCGGAGTCGCAGACCTCGCGGCCCAACTGGTGAGCGAGCGGCTGGGCCCCTCCGTCGCCCAAAAGGCGTTACACATCCTGCTGGTAGACCGCCGACGGTTTGACGGCAGCGCTCAACCGCCGCCGCTCCTTCAAACGGACAGCGACGACATACGTGTATCTCGCGCGTTGCTGCTGATGGAGCAGAATCTCGCCGAACCGCTTCCAATCTTGAGTATTGCAAGTCAGATCGGCGTCAGCGTCAGGCAACTCGAACGCGTATTTGCGCAGCAATTGAAGTCTACGCCACATGAGAGTTATCTGGCTTTGCGACTACGACACGGCCATTGGATGCTGAAAAATAACGATCTGTCCGCCGGCCGCATAGCGGCGGAGCTCGGCTTCTCGGACGCCTCCCATTTCGGGCGTAGTTTCAAATCGCGGTATGGGGTGACTCCAGCGGCGTTTCGAAAGCTGGCAAAAAAGGACGAGCCGGATTTGCCCTCCTCGGGACGGACGCGGGAGGACGCTCCGGATCCGCGTGTTTTCGACTAACCCCGGTCCATCGGGTAGCGTAACTTAACCAAACTCTCCCGATCGATCATTTTCCCGGCACTTTTTTGGCCGGAAACTGCCGCCTTACGATAAGGGCGATGTGGACATGGGCATTTACCGGCTGGCCGACGTGGTGTCTGGCTGGTGGCGTCGAAATCGAAGGCATACGGAGAAAAGCCTCACATTCCGCACCGGCGTCAGGATGAATTTCATGTCCAATTATCTAACCGCACTTCCTAAGGCATAGAAACTCGCGGGGACTCCGATGGGGCAGGTGGTGTTCAACGTCAAATCTGGACATTCGACTTCACGACCAATACCGTTGTTAATTCGACGCTGAAATTTGGGAACATAGATGACGATGACGAGCGACGATCTTCTTGTGTATCTTGCTGATAACAATATCGAAGCCATCACGCATGAACATCCGCCTGTTCATACCGTTGAGGAGTCGCGGCAGCTACGCGGGAACATCGCCGGCGTACATACCAAAAATCTGTTCCTTCGAGACAACAAGAAGACGTACTTCCTTGTCGTTGCCAACGAAGCAGCTACGGTGAATCTAAAGGAGCTTCGCCACAAGATCGGAGCCCGCGGAGCTTTGTCGTTTGGTACTCCGGAAATGTTGCTCGAATTGCTGGGGGTGACAGCGGGAGCAATTTCGTTACTTGCTCTAGTCAATGATCCCGAACACAAGATTATCTTGGCTATTGATGAGTCCCTGATGACGGCTGAGGTTGTAAACTGCCATCCGCTCAACAATTGCCGCACGACGTCGCTGTCGGCTGAGGGAATCCTGGGGTTTCTATCAAGTACCGGCCACCAACCGTTGCGCATTTCGTTGGATGCGGAGGAAGGATGACGCCGGTTCTCCCGTGCTACCACGAGCCGACGCACTCGCCACATTTGATCGCATGTGGATTGTCTGCACCCCGACCCGGGTGATCACTCGGCTCAATGTCCTCTTCCAGCGCGCCGTCGGACGCGACACGATACCCCTGTTTGGCTAATATTGGCATCGCTGGTGTATGGAGAGCACGGAAGATTGCGATGATAACGATCCGGAAAGCTGCGAACGACGACTGGCCGATGATTTGGGAGGTTATCGGCCCAATTATTCGGGCCGGAGAGACTTATGCTTTGTCTCGAGACATGAGCGAAGATGATGCTCAAAAATACTGGATGGGCTCGGACCGAGAAACGTTTGTCGCAGTCGACGACGGCGATATCCTTGGAACATACTACATCCGGGCGAACCAAGCTGGCGGCGGGAGTCACGTAGCGAATTGTGGCTATATGACCAAAACGAAGATGACTGGCCGCGGAATCGCAAGAACGATGTGCGAACACTCGTTATTATATGCTCGATCGGCTGGCTATCGCGCTATGCAATTCAATTTCGTCGTAAGCACGAATGAGCGTGCGGTCAGGCTATGGCAATTCCTCGGATTCGAAATAGTCGGCAGGCTGCCCCTTGCTTTTCAGCAACCCTCGGGCAATTTTGTCGATGCACTTGTCTTGTTCAAGGCGCTGGCTGCCCAGCGAGGCTCCCATCAGTAGCGATAAACAGCCAGCAACATGCCGACCACTACGACGGCGGCCGCGATTCCGGCTAGGCCTTGGGCACTGATTTTGATGCCCCATAAATTGATGTCGAATTTCGGTTCAGACATGGCACGGCTCTCAAAAATTTTGAGCTGTCTCTTCCCTTCCAAAAAACACGGCGAAGGACGAATGTAGAGCTTATTCAGGCTGCAGCCCCGCGGCCGTTAGTAGCTCCAATTCAGCCCTTCCCGCCCGTGGATTATCTGGTAGGCAAGTTAGATTCATCGAAAGCCATCGATGAGGTTTCCGGCAAGGACCGGCCGCTTGCCGCCGTTCAGCCGAAGGTTGGCCGCAATTTCTCCAAGAAGTACGAGCGAAAATGCGACTAGCGGTCGCTGGCCGGATGTACGCCAACGGCAGTCAAGAGCCCCGGAGCGATCCGGGGCCTTTCTTTTTTTGCGGGCTTACTTCTGATAGCTCCGTGACAGGCGCGGATCGAACCATGCATTGGAAGCACCTCGGTCCCGCCGATATCCCTCCAAAAAAGATTCGCACCTGACGCCCTTTGGGTCTTCGAGGCGCAGCACCGTAGCATCCCGTTCCGCTTCCCGCCGGGCGCCCCCGTTCAATCCGCTGAAGCCGCCGCGCATTCTCGTCGCTCTCGATGCCGATACGCGCGATAGCGCGCCGTGATCCGATCGCGCGAGAGCGACGTTTGATAGGCTCCCGCTTTCGATTGTCTGTGATCAGAAAGCCCCCGGATTTACGTTAACGCATTGGTCATTTCTTTGCGTTCATTTTCACGATCTCATTCAACAGAGAGGCACCATGTCTGACATCAGCATTCCCGGCGGACGGATCCGTTCTTTCGTAGAGCGGATCGAGCACTTGGACACCGAATTGCAGGAGTTGAACGAGTCGAAAAAGGAAGTATTTTCAGAGGCCAAGGCTGAGGGTTTTGATGTGAAAATCCTTAAGGAGATCATCAAGCTGAGGAAGCAGGACAAGGACGAGCGCGACGAGCGCGACACTCTGCTGGATATGTATATGAGGGCGATGGAAACAGCCGGCCCGGCACCGGCCGCCAAGGCCGCTTGACTCAATCGAAATCCAGACCAGACCCAAGTGCTTCTGGCCGGACGGGTGATCGGGACAACCCGGTCACCCCTCATTTCCTGTGACTGCCCCTGTGAATTAAAGCCGCTCAGCGCTTGATGGTTGCTACGCGCTCGCGCTGGCCCGCTATCGCGGCAGCGGAGCCAGGCGGGTCTGGAAGAATTGCACGAAGCCGCCAATGGCGTCGGCGTCAGGCCGTCGGGAAGTTAAGTCAACTTCGTGCTCGCCGCGTCTGAGGGGAGTTCGGCGGTAAACCCACGGCGTTCTTCGATCTCTTCGGGTCACCCTCATTCACTCGCCAGCGGTGGACGCACCGGTGATCGTTGAGCCTTGCGATACGGCACCCTCCCTCGCTGGGCTCCTCTGTCGGCTTAAACTGAGAGCGCAGTGGATTAGACCAACGTGGCTGTAGGCCTGCGGAAAATTGCCCAACATGCGTC
>Ga0210386_10002567_pt1 | contig 15580 bp, 10 predicted proteins | sample IncBWH32OmetaG_FD_160091 | JGI IMG/M metagenome (GOLD analysis project Ga0210386, IMG submission 160091) | Forest soil microbial communities from Barre Woods Harvard Forest LTER site, Petersham, Massachusetts, United States - Inc-BW-H-32-O ... | reverse complement strand
TATCCATTCTTCACCTCATTCTATCCGGTTCTGATCCTCCGCGATAAATAAGGGATTAGCCATGACGCGCGACAAGCCGCGGGTGCCGACGGCATTCCCGATCGTGATCGAGACATGTACGTTCGCCGGAGGATGACGGGTTTCGCTCCGCTCAATCCATCCTACACGCCACGCGATAATATAATCAGATGAGTAACGGCGTACGAAATAGTGCTCGCACCCGAAGCTGTCGAGGGTTTGCCGGCGCTGAAAGCCAGCGTTCGAGCGGTTGTACGGAGTGCGCTCGAGATACATCTGCGGCACGAGTGGGGGAAAACGAGCCGAAGTCGGATCAAACGCCTGCGCGGGGTTCGCCGGCCGGAATTCCGGCTGCGGGTCGGCGGGACTCGAGTGTTCTATGATATCTCCGGCTCGACTGTCGAAATTCTCGCGATCGTGACTAAATCGGAGGCGGACGTATGGCTACGAAAATACCGGAGATCCTGTGTGAGGCGTATTCCGCTATCCGAAATCCAAAACGACCTCTCACGGTTTATCCGCGAAGCCGAGGGTGAGGCCATTGTTGTCACCCGCGACGGAAAGGCAGCCGGATTGCTTGTGGGCTTTGCGTCCGAGGATGACTGGTTCGAGTATCAGCTCGAAAACGACCCGCGCTTCCTGCGCCGCATCGAAGACGCGAGGAAAAGCCCGCGGGCGGGGCGAGGGGTCAGGATTGAGGACGTCCAGTCAGAACCCGAAAGCTGACTATGCCGTTAGCTCGAGTTGGTTTTCGTCGCCGAAAGTTGGCCGACGAGCGGGCCGCCCGAACTGAGCGACCCCCCTTCGTAGATCGCCAGGCCAAACCCACGACTGTCCGGTTCGGCGATTGCAACAACGCTGTACCGAACACCGTTGTACAGCTAAAGCACGCTTTGCCCGGACTTGATCCGGGCATCCACGTCTTGAAAGCCCAAATGGTCCCGGTCGAGGTAAGGGTGGATGGCCGGGATAAGCCCGGCCATCGGTGTGGGAGTTTCTGCGGCTTATGAATGCCAGCGGAACGCTTGCGGCTTCCTGGCCGAGCCTTGCGAGAGCACGACGTTGACGAGGGCGGGGCCCCTAAAGTTCATCGCCTCGGCGAGAGCGCCCTTGAGGTCCTTCGGGTCCTCGACAAAGAAGCCCTTGCCGCCAAAGGCTTCCATGACTTTGTCGTAGCGGGCGCCGTAGATCAGCGAGTTCGGCTTCATGTTGAACATCGGGTTTTCCGGGATCTCCGGCATGCCCGGGCCGATGCCGCCATTGTTCAACACCACGATCTTGACCGGCAGGTTGTAGCGGCAGAGCGTCTCCATCTCCATGCCCGAAAAGCCGATCGCCGAGTCGCCCGAGAGGTGGATGACCGGGCGGTCGGGGTGTACGACCGCGGCGGCGATCGCCTGCCCCAAGCCGAGGCCCATCGTGCCGTAGGTGCCGGCATTGAGGCAGGCCTTGGCGCTAAACACCGGCAGCATCGTCAGGCCGATATCCATCGTGCCGGCGCCCTCGGCGCTGAGGATCGAGTTCCGCGGCATCCAGGCGGCGATGTCCTTGAAGGCGCGGTAATAGGTCGCCGGGGCGCTGTCGTCGTCGATCTGCGGCTGGATCATCGCCGCGTTCTCGGCGGATTTCTTGCTGATCATTTGGCGCCACGGCGTGTCCTTTGGATGGAACCACTGGCGCCCGGCGAGTGCCGCGTTCAACTGCCCGACGATCGCCTTGCCGTCACCGACGAGCGGCACCTCGGTCGCCTTGTTGTGGCCGATCTCCTCGGGCGCGATGTCGAGCTGGATGACCTTCATATCCTTGGCGTAGCGCGGCGCCTGACCGAAATGGAAGATCCAGTTGAAGCGCGCGCCCATCAGGAAGACGACATCGGCGTTCTGCAATGCCAGGGTGCGTGCGGCCGCCACCGACAGCGGGTGGTCGTCAGGCATGATGCCCTTACCCATCGGCGACCGCAGGAACGGGATTTGCGTGCGCTCGATAAAGGCGCGCACCTCATCCTCGGCATTGGCCCAGGCCATGCCCTTGCCGACCAGGACGAGCGGCCGCTCGGCCTTTTCGAGGAGGTTGAGCGCGTCCTCGATGTATTGCTGAGGCGCCACCGTGCGCGGCGGGTCCGGGCATTTCTGGACTTCGACGAGGTTCGCCTCGTCGCATTTGCCGGTGATGATGTTGTCGGGCATATCGAGATAGGTGGCGCCGGGACGCCCATAGATGGCGTTCCGCGTCGCCATCTCGACATAGTAGGGAATGCGCTCGACGGTATCGATGGCGTGCGCGAATTTGCAGAACGGCGACGCGATCACGACCTGGCGCTCTTCCTGAAAGGCGCCCATGCCGCCGCGATAGGTTTCCGAGGCGCCGCCGATTAGGATCATCGGCCAGCAATTCTGCTGCGCGTCGGCAAGACCGGCGAGCCCGTGCACGACGCCTGGGCCGGTCACGACGATGCAGGCGCCGGGCCGCCCGGTCAGATAGCCGTAGGCGCGCGCCGCATAGGAGGCGGCCTGCTCGTTGCGCATGCCGACATAGGCGACGCCTTCCTTCTGCGCCGCGGCGGCGATCGGGCCGACGGGAAACCCGACAACCCCGAACAAGTGGTTGATGCCCTGATGTTTGAGGCTCCTCGCGATCGCGGTGGCGCCGTCGATCTCAGCCATGTTTCTCTCCCGTGTGTTGGGTGGACCGCGACCGATGTGCGAGACGCCGCCGGGCCCGGTTGTCGAAGAAGTCTGCACCGCGGAGATTACGCATTTATGGCGCGCCGGGGGAAGGCTTATCCCGCTGGCGCATCGCCGCCGGCGGATTTGCCAAGGTGCCCGAGACTACCTTTACCGTCGCCCCCGCGAAAGCGGGGGTCCAGGGCGAGCGGCTCGATTTTTGACCCCCGTTCAGGCCAGGTGCAGGCTCTGGGTTCCCGCTTTCGCGGGAACGACGAGTGATTAACCTATCAAGGTAATGATCAGCGCCGAGCGCAAACCCGTCGGGGATCAGGACTTAACGATCGCGTCGGAGCCTTCGATGCGCGAGGCAAGCGCGGCGGCGAGGAAACGGTCGATGTCGCCGTCGAGGACGGCACCGGTGTTGGCGGTCTCGACCCCGGTGCGCACATCCTTGACCATCTGGTAGGGCTGCAGCACGTAGGAGCGGATCTGGTGGCCCCAGCCGATATCGGTCTTGGTCGCGTTCATCGCGTCGGTGACCGCCTCGCGGCGCTGCAATTCGGCCTCGTAGAGGCGCGCGCGCAGCATGGCGAAGGCATGGGCGCGATTCTGGTGCTGCGAGCGCTCGCTCTGGCACTGCACGACGATGCCGCTTGGGCCGTGGGTGATGCGCACCGCGCTGTCGGTCTTGTTGACGTGCTGGCCGCCCGCACCCGAGGAACGATAGGTGTCGATGCGCAAATCCTTGTCGTTGATCTCGACTTCGATCCTGTCGTCGACGACAGGATAGACCCAAACGGATGCGAAGCTGGTGTGGCGGCGGTCGTTCGAATCGAACGGCGAGATGCGCACGAGGCGATGCACGCCGCTTTCGGTCTTGAGCCAGCCATAGGCGTCGGGGCCGGCAATCCGGATCGTCGCCGATTTGATCCCGGCCTCCTCGCCGCCGCTTTCTTCGAGCCATTCGGTCTTGTAGCCATGCGCCTCGGCCCAGCGCGCATACATGCGCAACAGCATCTCGGCCCAATCCTGCGCCTCGGTGCCGCCAGCTCCGGCATGGACCTCGAGATAGCAGTCGTTGGCGTCTGCCTCGCCCGACAACAGGCTTTCGAGTTCGCGCCGGGCGGCGTCGGCGCGCAGCCTCTCGAGCGTCGCCTCAGCTTCGGCGACGATTCCGGCTTCGCCCTCGGCCTCGCCCAATTCGATCAGCTCGAGCGCGTCCTCGACCTCGCGCTCGATGCGGCGGTAGCCCGAAATCGCATGGTCGAGCCGGGTGCGCTCGCGCAGCAGCTTTTGCGCGACGCCGGGATCGTCCCACAGGCGCGGGTTCTCGGCCTCGGCGTTCAGCTCGGCGAGGCGCCTTGTTGCGGTCTCCCAGTCAAAGATGCCTCCTCAGCAGCGCCAGCGACCGTCTGATGTCGCCGGCCGCCGCCTCGATCTCGGCGCGCATGTTCCCGCTCCGCTCGTTGGGCTAAAGCTAACTCGTCAATATAGGCCGCCGGTGCCGCCGGCGGGAGCGCCGCGCGGCGGCAGCATCGCGCTGTTCGGGGCCGGAGCGCCGCCCGGCGATGATTCTGCGCCGCCCGGCGATGGCCCCGCGCCGCCGCTCGCGGCCGGTCCGGCATCGCCGCCGCCGGACCCGGTGTCGGCATTTCCAGGATCGCTCGACGCGGGACCGCTGGCGGAGTCAACCGGCGATCCCTCCGCCTCGCCGGAATTCGAACTCGCCTCGGACGCAACATAGCGGCCCTTGCCCGGTTCAGTGCCTGGCTTGTAGGCCTCGTAGATCGCCGGACCGCTGCCGCTGACCGGCAGCCCGGTAGCGGCGCTGACGCGATAGAGCCGCAGCCCCGGCGGAATGCGGAAATCGACAGCCGGCGTGTCCTTGAGCGCATCGATCATAAAGTCGCGGAAGATCGGCGCGGCGACGTGCCCGCCGGTCTCGTCCTTGCCGAGACTGTCGGGCTCGTCGTAGCCGACATAGACGCCGGCGGCGAGGTCCGGGCTGAAGCCCAGAAACCAGGCGTCGCGATAGTCGTTGGTCGTTCCGGTTTTGCCGGCGATCGGCTTGCCGACCGCCTTGACGGCATCGCCGGTGCCGCGTTCGACCACCCCCTGCATCATCGTGACCAGCTGATAGGCGGAGCCGGGGTCGGCCACCTGCTCGCGGGTGTCCGGGATGACGGGCACCGGCTGGTGTTGCCAGTCGACGTCGCCGCAGCCGTCGCACGGGCGGTCGTCGGCACGAAAGATGGTCTTGCCGTCGCGATCCTGGATCCGGTCGATCAGCGTCGGGGTAATGCGCTTGCCGCCATTGACGATCATCGCATAGGCGGCGGTCAGCCGCAGCGGCGTCGTCGCGCCGGCGCCGAGGGTTATCGCATATTCATGCGGAACATGGTCGAGAATGCCAAAGCGCTCGATCGTCTTGGCAATCGAATCCATGCCGATCATCGTCGCCAGCCGCACCGTCAAGGTGTCGATCGACTGTTCGAGCCCGATGCGCAGCGGGGTCGGGCCGCGGAACCGGTCGGCCTCGTAATTTGTCGGCGTCCACATCGGCAGGCCGGGCCCCTGGGGCAGCGAGATCGGCGCATCGCTGACCAGGGTCGACGGGGTGAACCCATGGTCGAGTGCCGTCAGAAACACGAACGGCTTGATCGCCGAGCCGGTTTGCCGATAGGCCTGGGTCGCCCGGTCGAACTGGCTGATGGCAAAGCTGAAGCCGCCGCTGAGCGCGAGCACGCGCCCCGTGTGCGGGTCCATCACGACGAGCGCACCCGACACCTCGGGCACCTGGCACAGAGTGAAAGCCAAGGCGCCGCGTTGAACAGCCGACGCAGCCGTCTTTTTGGTATCCTTGCCGGCGCCGCCGGCGTCTTTTCCGGGGTCGACGGCGTCCTTTCCGGTTTCGTTTTCGCTGTCGTTCACGACCGGCTCGGCCGCGACCGGCGCCACCATGACGACGTCGCCGGGCCTGACGACATCGCCCGCGCCGCGCGGGAACGGGCCGAGGCCGCCGCCATGGTAGCGCGGCCGCGCCCACCGCATCTGTGCGAACGGGACATGCCCGGTGTCGCCGTCGGCAAAGCCGATCGCGGCCTCCGCGGGCGTGGTCCGCAGCACCACCGCCAACCGCCAGCCGACATCGCTCACCACCGCCGGAACCGGGACCGCGGCCAGTTGCGTCGCCCAATCGCCCTTGGGGTCAACATGGGCGATCGCCCCGCGCCAGCCTTCGTGGCCGTGATCGTAGGCGATCAGCCCTTGGCGAAGCGCCTTGTCGGCTTCCGCCTGCAGGCGCGGGTCGAGGCTGGTGCGAACCGAAAACCCGCCGCCGTAAAGCGCCTTTTCGCCATAGCGGGCGAGCAGCTGGCGACGTACCTCCTCGGCGAAGTAGGGCGCTTTGACCTCTTCCGCCGCCTCGCGGCGACGCAACACGATCGGCTCCGCCTCGGCCGCGTCGGCCGCCCGGCGGGTGGCATAGCCGTCCTCGACCATGCGGTCGAGCACCCAATCGCGTCGCCCCCTGGCGGCATCGAGGAAATGGGCCGGGTTATAGCGGTTTGGCGCTTTGGGCAGACCGCCGAGAAATGCCGCCTCGTCCAGGGTCAGATCGTCGAGCGGTTTGTCGAAATAAGTCAGCGCCGCCGCCGCCACGCCATAGGCGCCCGAGCCGAGATAGATCTCGTTCAGATAAAGCTCGAGGATCCGGTCCTTGGGCATCGCCGCCTCGATCCGCGTCGCCAGCAGCACCTCCTTGATCTTGCGCGCCAGCGAAACCTCGTCGGAGAGCAGCATGTTCTTGGCGACCTGCTGGGTGATCGTCGAGGCGCCGATTGGCCGGCGCGCGGAACGTAGCCGGCCGACATCGGTGATCGCCGCGCGGATCATCGAGACCGGGTCGATGCCGTGATGGGTGTAAAAATTCTTGTCCTCGGCGGAGACGAAAGCATCGATGACGCGCTTGGGGATTGCCTCGATCGGGACAAAAATTCGCCGTTCGCTTGCGTATTCAGCGAGCAACCGGCCGTCGCCGGCCTGGACCCGAGTCATGATCGGCGGCTGATAATGCGCGAGCTGCTGGTAGTCCGGCAGGTCCCGGCCGAAATACCAGATCGTGATCCCGACCAGCCCGCACCCGGCGATCGCCAGGATTACCGCACAGACAAAAAGAAATCGGATGAGTTTGACCATCTATTCGACGCGACAAGACGCGGCCGCTCCTGCGGCAACCGCCGGCCGCGATCCTTCTGATCCCGCGGGCAGCGCCTTATATGCATCGGCCGAGCGGTTCTTCCAAGAAAGTTTTGCCGCCCCGCTCGGTGCGGCTGTGCCCAATGCTTTCGTCCGGTCCGGACGAAAGCATTGTCGCGGCGCAGCACACTATATACATTGATGTTTGCGAAAACCGCCGCCGACCTCCTGCCGGGCGCCGCGCCCGGCAGGTTCGCGAGTATGGGCCCGCGGGCCGGCGGCACGTCGCTGCTGTGTCGGGCGAAAGCGCCGGGCGCAGCGGATTTTAGGAACCCGAAGCCGTCCCTGACGAGAATCGCCATGGCTGATACGCAATCGTACCCGGGCAGGAGATCAGGTGTTGCCGGCTTCCTTGCACACGGGATCGCGCCGCCAGCCGAATTTCGCGCGGCCGCGGGAGCGCGCCCCGGAGCTACACCCGAATGGCAAAGCGCATGCTTATCGACGCCACCCATCCCGAAGAGACGCGGGTGGTGGTCGTCAACGGCAATCGTCTCGAAGAATTCGATTTCGAATCCTCCACCAAAAAGCAAGTAAAGGGCAATATCTATCTCGCAAAAGTTACAAGAGTCGAGCCGTCGTTGCAAGCAGCCTTTGTAGAATACGGCGGCAACCGGCACGGCTTTCTCGCTTTCAGCGAGATTCACCCCGACTATTACAGGATCCCGGTCGCCGACCGGAGGGGAGGCGGTGCCGAGCCGCAATCTCGCGAATTCGCCAGCCTGGATGCGGGTGAGGCCGCGGACGAAACCGGCGTGCCGCTGGAGCAAGCGCTGCCGGAGCCGGTGGCGGTCGTCGAAATCGCGCCGGGCGGCGACGATGCCGCCGACGGCGAAGCGTTTGCCGAGCCGCCCTGGGAGCCGCCGGACGACGCGGTGGCGGGTGCGGAAGACGAAACCGCGGTGCCTGCCGAATTGCCGTGGGAAGAAACACCCCATTTTGTTTCCGTTGCGCCCGAACCCCCGAGCTGGGCTCAAGGGCCGGCGGGCGTTTCGGGGTTGGAGCCTGAGGAGGCGGTGCGGCAGCGCGAGGAGTGGGCGCAGGAGGTGGAGGCAGAGCCCGAGGAGGCACCCGAGCTGCCGTTCGACACCGCGATTGCCGCAACCGAACGAGGGGCTGCCCCAGCCGCCGGCTGGGCAGCATCCGCCGCGGCAGATGACATCATCCTCGCCGGCGACGACGCGCCGGCGACACTCGATGAGCGCGCGCCGTTGCCTGAAGCTGGCACCATCGTCAGCGGCACGAACGGCGAGACCGAGGTGGTCGAAACCCTCGGCGGGGACGAGTTCGACGACGCCGAACGCCAGCGCTCGCGCGCACACCGGCACTACAAGATCCAAGAAGTGATCAAGCGCCGGCAGATCATGCTGGTCCAGGTTACCAAGGAGGAGCGCGGCAACAAGGGCGCGGCGCTGACCACCTATCTGTCGCTCGCCGGCCGCTACTGCGTGTTGATGCCCAACACCGCGCGCGGCGGCGGCGTGTCGCGCAAGATCACCAGCCTCAGCGACCGTCGGCGGCTAAAGGAGATCCTCGAGGATCTCGACATCCCGGAAGGGATGGGGGTGATCGTCCGCACCGCCGGTGCGGAGCGCTCGAAAGCCGAAATCAAGCGCGACTATGAATACCTGCTGCGGCTGTGGAACGAGATCCGCGAGCTGACCCTGCGCTCGACCGCACCGGCCTTGATCTACGAGGAAGGCGACCTGATCAAGCGCTCGATCCGCGACCTCTATACGCGCGACATCGACGAGGTGCTGGTCGAGGGCGAAGACGGCTATCGCACGGCCAAGACGTTTATGAAGATGTTGATGCCGAGCCACGCCAAGCGGGTGCAACCCTACCGCGACCCGCAGATCGGGCTGTTGCATCGCTTTCAGGTCGAGAGCCAGATCGACGCGATCCACTCGCCGATCGTGCAGCTGCGTTCCGGCGGCTACGTCGTGATCGACCAGACCGAGGCGCTGGTCGCGATCGATGTCAATTCGGGCCGCTCGACGCGCGAGCGCAACATCGAAGAGACGGCGCTGCGCACCAATCTCGAAGCCGCCGAAGAGATCGCGCGGCAATTGCGGCTGCGCGACCTCGCCGGGCTGATCGTCATCGACTTCATCGACATGGAGGAGCATCGCAATCAGGGGGCGGTCGAGCGGCGGCTCAAGGAGGCGCTGAAGAGCGACCGCGCCCGCATTCAGGTTGGGCGCATCAGTCCGTTCGGCCTCCTGGAGATGTCGCGCCAGCGGCTGCGCCCGTCGCTGGTCGAAGCCTCGACCCAACCCTGTCCGCATTGCGGCGGCACCGGCATCATCCGCTCGACCGAATCGACAGCGCTGTACGTATTGCGCTCGATCGAAGAGGAGGGCATGCGGTCGCGGTCGGCTGAAGTCTGCGTCTATGTGCCGACGACGGTGGCGCTCTATATCCTCAATCACAAACGCGACTCTTTGGCGCAACTCGAAACCCGTTACGGCATCCACGTGCTGATGGCGCGCGACGACACGCTGATCCCGCCTGCCTTCCGGCTCGAAAGGCTGCGCGCCTTGGAGCCAGGGGAAACCCCGGCGGCAGCACCGGCGCCGCTTACCCAATCACCGGAAATCGACGCCGACGAAACCGAGGAGGACGCCGACGAAGCGGTCGAGGCCGACGATGTCGAACGGCCCGAACCCGAAGACGAAGAGGAGCGTGTCCGTGCCCGCCGGCGCCGCCGACGCCGCCGGCGCCATGAAGATGAGCGGGGCCGAGCGCCGTCGACGGCCGGCGGCGAGGAGGTGGCGGAGCCGGCAGCGGAGCATGTCGCGGCACCGGGCGCCGAGGCTGAAGCCGAGCCCGGCGATGAAGACGACGACAGCGCGCGTTTGCGGCACCGCCGCGGTCGGCGCGGTGGAAGACGGCGCAGCCGGCGCGAAGAGGGTCCGGGACCGAACCTCGAAATCGACCCGCCGGCCGCCGACACCATCGAGATCGTGGCGAGCGACGCCGGCAGCTCCGGCGAGGAATCGTTCGAGTTTCGGGAGAGACAAGCGCCAGCGGCGAATGGCGAGGTCTCGTGGCCGGAGCCATCCGCGGTAGATGCGGTCGCGACACTGATCGCCACCGAAATCGAAGCCGCGAGCCTGCCGGCTTTTGCCGGCGACGACGCCATGACCCAACCGCAACCGGCCTCTATCGCGCCGGCCGAGCCGCCGCCAGCAATCGCGGTCGTGGCCGCGGCCGAAGAGTGGACCTCATATCCCCCACCCGGCGAGGCCTTGCGCGGCAACGGCGCAAGTTTGCCCGCCGAACCGGCAAGCGCCGAAGCGCCGCCCAGCCTGCCGTCGGCCGAGCCGCCGAGCGAGCAGCCGGAGGCGCCACCGCCGCGCGCGCCCGAAGCCGAGCCCGCATCCGAACCGGAGGCCGCCTTCGGGTTGGCGGGCGAAGCGGCGCAAGTCGTCCAGGAAGTGACGGAGAAACCAGAGAACCCGCGGCGCGGCTGGTGGCAGCGGTTGATCCAGTCTTGAGAAACCGGCCCGATAGAAACGAGCCTTGCGCCGGGGTCGCCGCCGCTGTGCCATAATTTAACTTTAACCGAGATCGAGTGCGCTCTCGCGACCGGGTCGAGCGCACCCGATTATGGCCGGGGGCAAGGCCAATGGCTCTCCGCGGTTTTGTGAAAACGGCGATCGCCACCCTGGCGGCGACGCTCGGTTTCATCCACATCGCCGCCGCGCACGAGGGCGCTTCCGGCAACGGTGTCAGCCTGCTGCGCGACACCGAGATCGAAGGCGACATCCACACGATGATGACGCCGATATGGAAGGCGGCCGGGCTCGATCCCGACGCCGTCCACGTCTATCTGGTGTCGGATGACAGCATCAATTCTTTTGTCGCCGGCGGTCAGAATATTTTCATCAATTCCGGTCTTTTATTGCATGCGGACACGCCCAACCAGCTGATCGGCGTGCTCTCGCACGAGACCGGCCACATCGCCGGGGGGCATCTCTACAAGGGGGTCGAGGCGATGCACAATGCCAGCATCGAGGAAATCATCGCGATGGCCGCGGGAGTTGCGGCGACCGTGGCCGGGCGCGGCAGCGGCGGCGGCGGCGCGCTATTGGGTGCCGCCGGGGTCGGGCAGCGCGCCTATCTCGGGTTCTCGGTGACCCAGGAAGCGACCGCCGACCATGCGGCAATGAACTATCTCGATGCGACCCATCAATCGGCGCGCGGTCTGCTGCAGTTTTTCGAAAAATTGCAGACGCAAGAACTGCTGATTGGGGAGCATGAAGATCCGTATCTAATGGATCACCCCTTGACCCAGGAACGCATCGACTATATGCGCGACCATGTCGAGCACTCGCCCTATTCGGACGTCGCGGATCCGCCCGGCCATGTCGAGATGCTCGCGCGGATCAAGGTGAAGCTCGCCGCTTTCACCGAGCCGCCAACCTCGACACTGACGAAATATCCGGAACAGGACCGATCGGTTCTGGCGCGTTACGCCCGCGCCATCGCCTATTACCGCATCCCCGAACTCGACAAGGCGCTGCCGACGATCGACGCGCTGATCCGCGAATATCCGCAAGATCCCTATTTTCGTGAACTCAAGGGGCAGATGCTGTTCGAAAACGGGCATATCGCGGAAGCCGTGCAGCCTTACGAAGAGGCAATGCGGCGCGACCCCAATGCGCCGCTGCTGCGCATCGAATTGGCTCAAGTCTATGTCGAAAACAACGATCCGGCGCAGAACAAGCGAGCAATCGCCTATCTCAGCGACGCGCTGCGGACCGAGGATAAGGATGCCGACGCCTGGCATATGCTCGCCACCGCCTACGGCCGCGACAACCAGATCGGCATGGCGGCGCTGTCTCTGGCGGAAGAAGGTCTCGCCGCCGACAACAAAAAGAATGCCGTTCAAGAGGCCGTTCGCGCCGAACACCTGTTGCCAAAGAGCAGTCCCGCTTACGCGCGCGCGCAGCAGATCCATTCGCAAGCCAAAGACCTCGACGATTCGGACTGAGCGGGAAACGGCGCCTGCTTTCGCTCGAAGTTCCCGCCGTGATTTTTCAATCAAAGGAGCTGGGGTAAATGCTGGTTCGTAGGCAATCCCTGATTTTGGCGCTGATCTGCGGGCTCGCCGCGGCTGCCTGGTACGGCGGCTCGGCCGAGGCGGCCGATCCCAATCCGCCGCAGCGTCAGCAGATCGAGTCGATCATCCATGATTACCTGATGCAGCATCCCGACGTGCTGGTCGCAGCGCTGCGCCAGGCCGAGGACAGGATGCACCAGGATGACGACGCCAAGGCCTCGCAAGCCGTCACCCAGCACCGCAAGGAGGTGTTCGACGATCCCGCGACCCCGGTTGCCGGCAATCCCGAGGGCGACGTTACGATCGTCGAGTTCTTCGACTACCGCTGCCCCTATTGCAAACAGGTCGAACCTTCGATCGAGTCGATGCTAAAGCAGGATCCAAAGCTTCGCCTCGTCTACAAGGAATTTCCGATCTTGGGACCGGTGTCGGTCACCGCCGCCCATGCCGCCCTCGCCGCCAAGGCTCAGGGCAAATACGACGCCTTTCACGCGGCGATGATGACGGCCCGCGGCAACATCACCGACGACACGGTCTACCAGGTCGCGAGTTCTGTCGGGCTCGACGTCGCCAAGCTAAAGCGCGACATGGCCTCGCCCGAGGTCGCGCAGACGATCAAAACCGATATGAAGCTCGCCGACGTGCTCGATATCCACGGCACCCCGGCCTTTATCATCGGCGACAAGGTAGTGCCGGGAGCCTTGGATCTCGACGCGCTGAAGACGATGGTCGCCGACGCGCGCAAAGAATAACCGATCAGGGTTCTCGGTCCGCCTGATTGTCGGGATGCGCGGCCTGAAAGGGCGCGAGCTTCATGCAGCTCCCGAAGATCCGGGCGATCGTTGGATAGGGTGTCATGTCGAGCTTGTAGCGCTCGGCATTGACGACCTGCGGGACCAGCGCCACCTCGGCCAAGCCCGGACGACTGCCGTGGCAGAAAGCCCCGGTGCGCGGGTCGGCGGCGAGCAGCGCTTCCAAGGCCTGAAAGCCGCTGTCGATCCAATGGTTGTACCAGCCGGCGATGTCGGCTTCGTCGCGGCCATAGGCGCGCGTCAAGTAGCGCAAGACGCGCAGATTGTCGATCGGATGGATGTCGCAGGCGACGATCTCGGCCAAGGCCCGCACCCGCGCCCGGTCCGCCGGAGCCTGGGGCAACAGCGGCGGGTCGGGATGGGTTTCGTCGAGATATTCGATGATCGCAAGCGACTGGATCAGCGTGTGCCCGTCGATCTCGAGCGCCGGCACCAACCCCTGCGGGTTGACAGCACGGTACTCGTGCTTGGCCTGATCGCCGCGCCGCAGATGGATCGAAATCGCCTCGTAGGGCAACCCTTTCAGGTTCAGCGCGATGCGGACGCGGAACGCCGCCGAGGACCGGAAAAATCCGTAGAGTTTCATCGCTGCACTCTCTCGCTGGCCGCGGGCTCGGGCGCCGCGGGCTCGGGCGCCGCGGGCAATGCCGCTACACCAAAACCGGTCGGTCGCCTTCGACGATGATGCGCCACAGCACGCGGCTCTCGCTGTGGTCGTAATCGTCATGCGCGCGGTGCAGGGTGGCGCGGTCGTCGATGACCAGCACATCGCCTTTCCGCCAACTGTGGCGATAGACGATCTCCGGCTGGATCATCCGCTCGACCAGATCGGCGAGATACTCTCTGCTTGCCTCAGGCGTCATCCCTTCGATGTACATGGTCTTGGTCGGATGGAAATAAACCGCGCGTTCGCGGCTGACCGGATGGGTGCGGACCATCGAGTGGACGACCAGCGCGCCGTATCCGGCGAGATCCTCGGCGCGGGTGTCGGTGCGTTCGCTGTCGAGGCCGTTGACCGTGCGCAAGGTTTCGAGGTGGCGACGCTCTTCCTCCGGCAACCCCCAATAAGCCGCGCGCATATCGGCGACGCTGGTGCCGCCGCCCGACGACGGGATCTCGACGCCATATAAGATTGTCGCCGCCGGCGGGCATTCCAGATTGGTGTGGTCGGTGTGCCAGGCTTCGGCGGCGCGCTGGCCGTCGCGGTGCCGGACCAGTCCGATATCGGGATAGCCGGGCATCTGATGCTGCGAATAATGCTGCCGCATTGGCGGCCCGAACGCCTGGGCGGCGGTCAGATATTGATCGGGGGTCAGGGTCTGCTCGGGAAAGACCAGCACCAGATGCTCGGCCAAAAGCCGCGACAGGTTTTCGCCGGTCTCCGCGTCGATCGGCCTGCTCAAATCGACGCCGATGACCGCGAGCCCGAGCGATTCGTGCAGCGGCATCAGTGTGTAAATCGTCATGGGCAGACAACCCTTTCCGTCGCGGGGAGACCGGATGCCGCCATCTTAACTAGAAACCGCCGTCGCGCTCCATCGTTTCGAGCACCGCCGCCGCGGCCAATGTCGTCCGATCGCCGGCGCCGTCCACGCGGCGGTACAGTTCGACGACTTGGCGTTGCAGCTCGTAAGCCTCGGCGTGGTCGCCCTCTTGCCACAGAATGCCGGCGAGATTGCCCATTGCGGCGAGGCAGTCGGGATGCTGTTCGCCGTATTCGTCGATGATCGCTGCGATGACCGATTGCAGCAATTCGCGGGCGGCGCGGAGATCGCCCTGCGCAGCGATCGTCCCGGCAAGGTTGTTGATCGCGCGCAAGGTGTCGCGGCCGGTTTCGCCGTCGAGCGCGCGCATGCCGGCGACGACCTCCTCCTGCAATTGCCGTGCTTCGGCGAGTTCACCCTGCGCCGCCATCGTCACCGCCAGCTTGCCGGTCGCCTTCAAGGTTTCGGCGTGGGCCGGTCCGAGCAGCCGGCGGCGACCGGAGACAACCTGTTCTTCGAGCCGGCGCGCGGCGATCAGCCGGCCTTGCGTCCATAATGCCTCGGCAAGATCGAGCATCGCGGTCAGGGTGTGCGGATGCTCGTCGCCGAACGATTGGCTCGCCTGCGCCAGTAGCCCCTCCTGGCGCTCGACTGCCGATTGCCGGGGATCGTCGCCGCTCATCGCCCCAGCACTTGGCTGTCAGGTCGAAATCTTGCGCCAGCGCCGCCCGCACCGGCTCCGGCATGACGGCCATATGGGCATAATTCGGATGGTCGAAACCGACGACGACCGCGGTTCCCGGCGTCTTGAAGCGGGCGATTTCCTCGGTCGCAAAGCGAAATTTAAGAAGCTGAACCGACGGCGCCTTGCCTTCGGCGCTGGTGTTTTCGCAGACACTCGCTTCAGCCGGGGGGCGTAGCAGCGGAGATGCACGATTACCGCCGCGGACCCGTTGCCGCGGAGTGTCTCGATCAGAGCAACGCGCCGCTAGGCGGCACTTTCGGAGCGAACGCGGACGATGATGTCGACGCGGCGGATCTCGGTTCCGGAAGGCGGCGTCGGCAACCCGCTGACCGACAGATGGTGTGCCGGAATATCGCGTAGTTCGCCTGTCGTCTCGCAAAAGAAATGATGGTGGTCGGCGGTATTGGTGTCGAAGTAGGAGCGGCCAGGCTCGACCATCGCCTCGCGCAGCAGGCCTGCCTCGGTAAATTGGTGCAATGTATTGTAAACCGTTGCGAGCGAGACTTTGATGCCGGCGTCCATCGCCTCGC
>Ga0210386_10002566_pt1 | contig 15580 bp, 12 predicted proteins | sample IncBWH32OmetaG_FD_160091 | JGI IMG/M metagenome (GOLD analysis project Ga0210386, IMG submission 160091) | Forest soil microbial communities from Barre Woods Harvard Forest LTER site, Petersham, Massachusetts, United States - Inc-BW-H-32-O ... | reverse complement strand
ATCTTCTGCGCTGCCAGTTGGGCCTCGAACTCCGCGGGCGGCACATAATCGAGCGCCGAGTGCAGGCGCTTCTGGTTATAGACCTTCTCCAGGAACCTGTGGATCGATGCCCGAGCTTCGGCCAGATTCAGCCGCCGCACGGCAGCCAGCTTGAACTCCCTGGTAAACGTCCTGCGTGACAAGCCCATGACTCAATTCTCCATTCCATGGATTTTGAGCCTTAGCTAGTTGTGTCAAAAATGGGGGCAAGTCCATGCCGGTACTTATTTCAGCTACACAGTTCCACGACATAGTACCCTTCTGGCAATGTCCCGCAGCTCACGAAGGGAGGCCCCATGGAGTTTCACCGCTGATCGAAAAGGTGGTTCACGTCGCCCCGTGAAACCAGTCAATCCATTTGAGGTAAAACATGCTTCCGTCTTTTCTTTCGATCCGCGCAGCATGGGTGGCCGCTTTTGCCATAATTGCCGTAGCCGCCTCCATTCTAGCCGCGCAGCGTGCATCGGCTCTGGGCCAGGAACGATACGTCCAATTCTCGGCGGCTCCCGGCAGTTTCACCATTGTTAACGCGAACACCACGGCGACGATCTACGTTGATCCGAAGGATTGGCCGGGTGTCCTCCGCGCGGCCAACGATCTCGCCAATGACATCAAGGACGTCACCGGCAAGAAGCCCGGGGTCGTCTCCAGCGCCAAAGTTACTGCCCGCGCCGTGATCATTATCGGTACCGTCGGCAAGAGCCAGATCATCAACCAGTTGGTCGCCGCCCACAAGATCGATGTCTCGGCCATCCGGGGCAAATGGGAATCCTATTTTATGCAGGTCGTCCGCAAGCCTCTGCCGGGGGTTGATTCGGCCCTGGTCATCTGTGGTTCCGACAAACGTGGCTCCATCTACGGTATCTACGATCTCTCGGAAGAATCCGGCCAGTCGCCTTGGTATTACTGGGCCGATGTGCCTGCCAAGAAACACGCTGAGCTCCACGTCAAAGCCGGCAAGTTCTCCGGCGGCGAGCCTTCCGTCAAATATCGCGGCATCTTTTTCAACGACGAAGCCCCATCCCTGTCCGGCTACATCCGCGCCAAATACGGTGATATCCCGCCGAACAATGACCCTGCCAAGGGGCCCCTCATACCCGCCGGTGTTGCCAATTACGGTCACGAATTCTACTCCCACGTCTTCGAACTGCTGCTTCGGTGCAAGGGGAATTACCTTTGGCCCGCCATGTGGAACAACGCGTTCAACGAAGATGACCCGGCGAACGCAGCAATCGCCGATATGTATGGCATCGTCATGGGCACCAGCCACCAGGAGCCCATGCTTCGCGCCCAGAAGGAATGGGACCGCATGCCCCGCGTCGTGACCGGAGGACCATGGAACTACGCCACACACCCCGACGTACTCGACCGATTCTGGCGAGACGGCCTTACCCGGAACAAGAACTACGAAAGCATCATCACCATGGGCCTGCGCGGCGAGAACGACTCCGCCATGGTCCAGGGCACGGACCAGGCCATCGATCTCCTCAACAAAATCATCCCCGCCCAGCGCAAGATTATCGGCGAGACCATCAATCCCGATGTCACCAAGGTTCCCCAGATGTGGTGCCTTTACAAGGAAGTCCAGAACTACTACGAGACCGGAGGCCTGCACGCTCCCGACGACATCACCCTTCTCTGGGCTGAAGACAATAACGGGAACATTCGCCGCCTTCCCACCGCCGAGGAACGCAAACGTTCGGGTGGCGCGGGTCTCTACTATCACTTCGACTACCACGGCGGACCTACCGATTACCGCTGGGTCAACACCAGCCCCATCTCCCGCGTCTGGGACCAGATGTCGCTGGCCAAACAGTACAGTGCCGATCGGATATGGATCGTCAATGTCGGCAAGTTCAAGAACATTGAATTTGCCACCGATTACTTTCTCAACCTCGGCTGGGATTCGAAGCGGTGGACCAACGACACCATGCGCGAATACACGCGCCTGTGGGCTACGCGCGAGTTCGGCCCCGTGCACGCCGACGAAATCGCCGACATCATGACGCTCTATACGAAGTTCAACGGACGGCGCAAGCCGGAACGTCTGGCCACCAGTACCTACAGCGTAGCGAACTACAACGAGGCGGAGACCGTCGCCGATGACTACAACGCATTGGCTTCCAGGGCAGAAGCACTGTCCATGCTCTTGCCGAAGGACCAGCAGGACGCCTTCTATGAACTGGTGCTCTTCCCCGTCAAAGCCTGCGCCAACCTCAACGAAATGTATGTCGCCGGCGCGAAGAACGAGCTTTACGCCCGGCAGGGCCGCGTCAGTGCCAACGACTTCGCCGATATGGCCCGCAGAGACTATGCCAACGACGCCGCGCTGATGAAGCACTACAACACGGATTTTGTCGGCGGCAAGTGGGATCACTTCCAGGACGACGTCCACATCGGCTACACCAGCTGGGCCGAACCCCGTACCCCCAGCATGGCGCAGATTCATCTCACCTCGGTCCCCGCGACGAACCCTCCGACATTCGGCGTCGCCGTTGAGAACTCCGCTGCCGCCTGGCCTGGCGGCGAGGGGGAACCCATTCTGCCCAGGTTCAACTCTATCGCCCAGCAGCGGCGTTATATCGACGTGTTCAACCGCGGCACGGGTGCGGTCCAATTTACCGCCACGCCCAGTGATCCATGGATCGTCCTGTCCGCCGTTCGGGGTTCTGTCGCGAAGGAGGAACGCCTCTGGGTCAGTATTGACTGGTCGAAGGCTCCTCAAGGCGCTGCCTTCGGCAGTGTGAAGATTGCACAGGGCAACACAGCGGTGAACGTCAAAGTTGACGCCATCTCCGCTGCCGACGTCACCCGCGATACGCTTACCGGCTTTGTCGAAGATGACGGCGTCGTTTCCATCGAACCCGAACACTACAGCAGCAAGACCGACGTGGGCGACCTGAAATGGATCAGAGTCGAGGACTACGGCCGCACCCTTTCTGCCATGCGCGGGCAAGGTCCGGTGGATTTTGGACCCCTGGCGCCTCCGCAAGGATCGCCCCGCTTGGAGTACAAGACCTACTTCTTCACCTCCGGGGAGGCGACTGTCTACAACGTCCTCGCCCCCAATCTTGCGTTCATACCGGGTCGCAATCTGCGCTTTGCCGTCTCCATTGACGATCAGACGCCTGCGATGGTGATAGGTGTACCGACGACCATTGTTGCCGCTGCCTCGCCGCGGAACGGCAACGAGTGGGAGAAGAACGTGATGGACGAGGCTCGCATCGTGTCCGCCAAAGTCCAGATTCCCTCCTCTGGCTACCACACGCTCAAGGTATGGATGGTCGATCCGGGGATCACCCTGCAGAAGATTTTCATGGACCTTGGCGGGCTTAAGCCGTCGTATCTCGGACCTCCTGAGAGCTACTACAAACCGTTGAGCCTGTCGCAAGCCAAGCCCAGCCAGAGATGACACTTTGCGACGGCGGCGCCGGGCCAGTAGCGTCCGTAGGCGATTGGTAGCCGCGGTAGAAATGTTTGAAGAGGGCGACGGCGTCTCCCTGGATCTCTGGATCGGAGCCGAAGTTGGAGAGCATTGGAGGGGGCCTTTGCAGAACAAGGTGAGCGGCGACAACCCCGTCGCACGTCATTTCGTTGCGCTGGACGGCGACGGGGCGGGGCGTAGCCGAGCGATGTGACGGGCGGCGCTCGAAGCCATAGGTTTCTGACGAGAGATTGACCGATTTCAGATTGGTACGCTCTACCCATTGACACGCTCCGCAAGGGCGTCCAAATCGCTGAAAGGGGATGGGCCTCGACTGAATGACGGGCCTCAATGGCATTCGAGCGCATCATTGCCGATGCGCTCATCGACCCGGATCGGTACCCAGATGTCCTCTGGTGTGGAACCATCTGGTCACTCCGGATAACGGGCTAAACGGAAGTTGTCAGGGGCGGATTCGGGAAATCTCCGACGCTGGTGAACGCATCCGCGCAATGGCCCGCAAGCGCTGTATATCCTTTAGGAGCGGACCTTCTGTTCGGTGTTTCTCTCAGCGCATCCCCACGGCCACTAATGGAAGCAATGCGCATGCAATAGAAGGTCGGACGGATCAGCTTCCGGCTTCGGCAACCCGAAGGGGAAGACCGTCGTCGCCCAAGACCTCGGCGAGACGAAGATAGAGCCCTGCATGGCTCGTCCGGTAAAGCACGAGCAGTCGTTTCGTCATCAGGTGATAGGCCCCGACCGAGTCATGCAAGTAAAAGACGCAACGTCCGGGAGGAACGCCTGCATCTCGAGAAGTGCGAAACACGGTTCTTAAAATCATCTGAAGGGTTGCGCGCTGCAGGTGCAAAGCATCCTGCCGCATGCGCTCTTTTACAATGACGCTCTCCGTGAAGTTCCAGCGTTGCGCGTAGGCGGCCAACGCGATCAGGATTCCCGCATTGCGCCGCATTCGTCTGATGCCCTCAAGGCCGCCCAGACTGCGCCAGATGTCAACTGGTTCCGGGCCGAGCTGATGTGGCGCGGGATTCAGATACTCGTCTCCTATCGCCGTAACAGCCACCGCAGAAATGGGCTGAAGCTTGCCGACTAGGTCGTTCCAGTCGCGCCGATATAGATGCCAGGCAGCATAAATCATTTCCGCAACCGCGACAACGACTCTTCGCTTCTCGAAAGATCGAACTTAACACGGCGATGCAGACCAAGCAGATATTGCTCCATTTCCGGCGAGAGCGGGCTCCTATTCCTTTCCGGCTTCCAAAACACCACGGCCCAATAAATCGCAGCGGCTGTCCACACGGTAATGCGCACATTGTCCAGCGCTGTAAACCATCGATAGCTGCCAAGAACATTGTGCAGTGCGTCGACCAGGACTGCTATCGTGGACCATACAAACAGCGCTTGCCCAAGACTCATCACATGGCTTCTCCATTGGAGTCCCAGACGATTGGCGGCGGCCATCATGGCCGAAAATAACTCAACGATGATGATGCCCGTGAACAGGTTTCCGCGGATTTCCCATACGTCGAGCGAGGAGTTGGCGTCTGGATGCAGCAGGAGCGCAGCACCGGCCGCAACCATGGCACCCAGTAGTCCGGAGACCAGAAATTGCCCCCGGGCCTCAGAAAACCATGTTCCAGTCGGACGGAGCACAATGCGCGCCATCTCCATAACCACGCCTAACTGCAGGAGAAAATCAACGACAACGCAAGACCAGTAAATCACGGCATAAAGATGGGCCGATCTCAGCAATATATGAGGAACAGCACCGCCATCTCTGCGCTCAGGAACCCGATCCAGGCCGTAAAGACAGGGAATTCCCGAGTCCGTCTTTTCGAAATTAGTACAAACAACAGGGCAACGTTTGCGGCAAAGCTTGCTGCCCATAGCACGTTCTGTATAACGGAAAAATTCATTGTTTCGTGCGGCGCTTATTCTCTCTTATGCGTAACCCAACCCCGCAGGAACCTCCGGATAAAGATTCATCCTAGTGCCCGGAGCTGCTGTTCGGACACGGCGCGCTCCCAGCTGGACTGGTTAAGGCATAGCCGGTGCCGCTTGAAACCGTATTTCTCACATCGTGGGTTATCGTGAATATCGATGACGATAAACCGCGATCCATTCCAGAAAGCGCTCAATACCTCTAACTTGTTCCTTGTTAGAGTCCAGAGCCAATGCGAGGCTGTTCCAATCCATGCTGCTTGCCCGTCTAGGGGTAGTTGTTCTCTTCTCGTGTTGTGCTGCTCCGAGGCATATCGCCACGAGCCCGGACCCGCTGGATGGCCTTTGTGGCAGCTTCATATTTCATGCCAAGAGCCATGGCAACTTCTGCGGGAGTCGCATCTGATTGGAGCATCATAAGAATACTTCGGTCGCGTCCACGAAGCCTGGACTTCAATTGTTCAAAAAGAATCGCTCGGTCAACCTTTCCATGAAATCCTTCATTTATTCCAGCAATCCTTTCGAGTTCGCGATCCAGGCCAACTGCTAGTTCGCTTGCTCGTTTTGTCTTGAGCCAGCGCCGCACGGTTTCGTGCATTGCCGTATGTGCATAGCGTCGGACCGAACCTCGCAAATTCTTGTTTGCGATGCTCATCGCCAAGCGTTCGGCCCAATTCGCAAGAAGCGCCGGGTCAATACGGGGGAATTCTCGCACCGCCCAGTAGTGTGCGGCCTCAACGGCAAACTGTATGGCCGGGGATACAGGATCGTTGTTCTCGTCGACGAGATGCAGTCGTTGCCGCTTCATGCGAGAAAAACTCCCACAAAAGGCGGCCAGGAGACCGATTACTCGACGGCAATCTCAACGGCATTGTTCCGCGGACTCCGATCTGAATGCCGAAATGATCACCTGGGCCACTACTGAGTTCACGCAGATAAGGTGGAAACGGCATTTTGATATGAAGCTTTGGGTTGGAACGTTTTATCGGCGTATATCTTCCGCACCCTTAAGCAAGGTTCCTGCCTATCGATCGGAAGGCCGCAACGTCTCATCCTTTGAAGGAAACAGGCCGAGTTTGGCCTTTTCCCCGTTCTTCACATCTCTGAGGAAGCATTAGCATAGCAGCACAAGAGAATAAATAGATGAAGGCGATGGGCATCCGTATGTTCCTTTAGAAACACCTGGCATCACTCGTGGATCCAATCCTCGGGCTGCGTATCGCAGGTCTCTCTAGGTGTCCAAAGCCGTACTAACCGGCGCCTCGTGATCCGCTTCATCCAGTAATAAGTCCGCCTTCGATTAACCGGCATTCGCAATCCTCCGAAAAAAGTGCCTCTACTTATATATGGCTGTGGAAAACTGCGGAATCGGACATCTATGTGGGGAAAGTTCTAAGAAGATCGATATTCCGCTTAACGTCGGGATGTAGCTTGGTTCATTTCTGGGAAAAAATGCGACAAAAAATGGTTCAGAGAGGCTTTGCGCCGAAATCCAGACAGTCGACTTCGGGCAAAGATCGAGGCCGTACTAAATTGAACATGCGAAACTGCACGTTCATCAGGTGCTAGACTTTGTCGTCTCCTCCCGCCCTGCGCGGGAGGTTACAACCACTTTGAGACCCCTCCGTGATGCGAGCATGTTCCTTGGCGATGCTGACTGAAGCTCACACTCCCAAGCAGGCCCTTCTGAGGAATGTAGCGAAAATGTAGCGGGTGCCGGTTTTAGATAGCTTTGCTTCCCGCTATATCCCTACGCGCCGAATGCTTGAAAATACAAGCCAGGGCATGGAACCATGCGTGACCCCTTTTCCTGGCCCAAGGGGCTATACGGGGAATCGTATCCCGGCTGCTGTCTGCTCGCCGCTCCATGGCATCGGGAGTGAACACTTTCCGGTGACGCTGTGGTGACGAAGGGAGTGCCAAACCTGGGGAAACCGGTGCAAACGGCGGCGCAGAATTGAGATTGAAGAGAGGGTGGACATGGATTCAGGTACAGCACGAGTTGTCAGCAGCAGATTTGAAATAGAGAAGGATGGCAAGGTCGGATATTTGCAGTTCGATACGGATGATCGCGGTTGGATGACGATCTGGCACACTGAAGTTCCGCCAGAGTTACGCGGACACGGCATAGCGTCAGAGTTGGTAAAGACAGCATTCGATTATGCCCATGAGAATCACTTACACGTCGACGTGATCTGTCCCGTCGCTACAAGCCTTGCGGCGAAACATCCCGAGTATCAAGCTCTCATCGGGAAAAAGAGCCAGAGACAGTGACCGTCAAGCGGAGGCGTAGGTATGCGTGAGTGCCTTCCAACGCCGGCGAACGGAAATGGGGGTTGTGCTCCCGGCGCACAACGCGCGTTTGCTGGCTAGGTTCAGTCGGGAGTCGGAACCCCTATCTCTTGGGCAAATTGCCGGGTCGCCGCCAGCTCAGCGAGCAGCTTCAGGAGATGAGGCGCTGACCGCGTTTTCAGCCTTTCGCCAACTGGAATCGGGGTTATATTCCCTGATGGCTTTGGTGAGAACATCGGTCTTCTTGCCGAGATCCTTCTGGTACACTACTCCATCCTCATTCACGATGAAGGTCATCACACCGGACGACCTATATTCCGCCGGATAGGCGACGAAAGCGAAGCCCTCGGTCATTTGGCCGCCAACGATGTAACTTTTCGCGCCGCCTGGGGCATTTTTTCCCTGACGCGTAAGGATGTGGTAATAGTAGCCGCGGTAAGGAGTCGGCGGGCCACCGTGGCCTTTCGCATAGCCCTCAGCGACGGCCGATGCCACCAACGGTCCGATGGGGCTTTGGGGTTGGCCATCTGCAGCTTTCCAATAAAGGCCGTTGTGCTGACCTTCATCACTATAGATTTTCTGGGAGTACTCATTCTGCTCTTTAGAGTAGTATTCCTTTTCCGCCGCCACGAGCTCCTGGCAAACGCGAATCGTCGACATTTCATTCCGGCCAATCCGCCTGAACAAAATTTCCCTCTTGCCCGCTGCGGTGTCGAAATACCACACCTTGCCCTTGTTCATGAGCGGTATGGGCGTGGGCCAGTTCTTCGCGCCGATATATAAAGTAGTGGCTCCATCCGGTTCTCTGACCAGACGGTGCATTTCCTGATATTTCTGGACGAAGTTAGCGCGCCTCTCGGCGTCCTCAGTTTCGTCTCCCGACGAGATGATTTGCTTTCCGTCGGGTCCAAGGATATCGAGCATCGCCCTTTCGTCGTTACTCCGCGCTGCCATGACGAATGCCTTGCTCGCTGCTTCCGGCGATGAAAATGTCTTCTGGCCCGGTTGCTGCGCCATGGAACGGGGAAAGCACCAGGTGAGAAAGATAGCGAGTGTGGCCAATTCAGCAAGATTGACCCAACGAAATTTGTCGAAGTTCAGCTTCATTCGCCGCCGCATGTGGCGTCTCTCCATTTCCAAGTTTTACAAGCCAGGGACATATTAAAACTTCGATTACCGATGCCCGCCACCGCCGCCGTGAAACCCTCCTCCGCCACCGCCGTGGAACCCTCCACCGCCACCGAAGCTGGCGCCTCCGCGCGACGAGAAGCCCTTATCCTGTCCGCCATGGTCGTAGCCACTGAAGGTGTCCGAGTGGATGCCGCTCTGACCATGGGGGTCAGCGTATCCTCGAGCGGCCTGGGTGTCTCCGTTGAAAGGACTGACGGTTGCGCCGGGATGATTGTAAACGTCGCCGTGATAGCCACTTACTTCGCCGCCGTGATAGCCGTTCACGCCGCTGCGCGTTGCGCCTCCATGGTAGTAGTTGTTCCGGTTATAAAACGTGTTGCTCCGGGAATAGTACGTGTTGTGGTTATAGATCACGGTCCGGTTATGCCAATCGAATCCCCAATGATTCCAGCCCCACCCAAAACCTCCATACCAACCGATTCCGAAGCCGGCTCCGAACCAGAGGTACGGGCCGCCGTACCAGATTCCGGGATACGGATACCATCCCGGCCACGCCACCAGGGGATATCCGTAAACTGCCCAGGGGTCATAGGCGGGGACGTAAACCACTTCGGGGTCGGCAGGCTCAATGATGATCGTCGAGTCCTGCGTCGCCACTGTTTGCTGCGAAGTGGATTTAAGGGCGCCAGCTTCCTGCGCGTGCTGACGCATCACCTGTATGGCATCCATCACGTCCCCCTGCTGGTTGTAGTAAGCGTCGCCTAAAGACGATGTCCAGGAGAGGTTCTTATCCATATTCCCAAGGACCGATGGAAACCCGGTGAGCGCCTTGACGCTCGGGTCCCAGGGCTGCTGGTTCACCGCCTGTCCCAGAGCGTCGCCTGTCAAATCAGGATGCGCTTGTACCCACCTGTCGGCCTCTACGACCTGCTCGGGATACGTGGACGCCGCCAGGATCTGCGACACAAGCGAATCCGGATAGAGCGCAATCGGCGCCACCAACTGCTGCAACTGCTCGGGAGTCTCTGGCGTGTATTGCGGCCCCTGCGGGACCTGCGTGTCTTGCGGCGGCGGCGGGACCTCTTGATCTTGATAGGCCCACAGGTTCTGATGCGAGGCTGCGAACAACAGCGCCAGGGACAACAGGGAAACCAAAATCTGCTTGCCCCGTCGCTGCCTTAAGCTTGCAACCGCGGTATCGAAAGCTTCCGTCCATTGCCCGCTATTGCTGAGCGCCATCCGCTTTCCTCCCGGTGGAGTGAGCGTTCTCACCCTCCATACATAAGATGTCTCTGGGAAGCGTCCGGCTTCATCTATGGAAATTTCCATTTTGTTCTCCTGTAGTCGCTTCTTGATTGTCTGGTTGTTATCAGGGGTCGCCTCGGAGAAGATTGTCTTTTGCTTCGACCACTAGGATTCTAGGCCAGGCAGCACGCGAATCTCGAGAGCCTTGCACTGCGCAGGCGATGGATTGATCCAGACGCTTCCGCGGCTCCATTGCTCGATCGATCGGCACGCTTCCTCGATATCGCCGCCCAGCTTGGCGATGATGCGCAGCAGCGTCTCCTGGCTCTCGACTTTCCGACAGCCGACGAGGACAGTCTTGCAGTCTTCCGCGATGAAGTGAAACGACCAGCCGTCGCGGTGCATGAAGTTCATCAAGGCGCGCATGCGAGCAGGGTAGCGCTAGCGGCTGTGGAGATTAAAATCCCCCTCATGACGCATGAGGAGCGGAACAAGTACATTGCCGACTGCTGTGATGGATTCAAAGGCCAGTTGCTCGCTAGGGCCGATCGCATTCCGCGCGACAGGGACTGCGCCGAGATTCAGCAGTGGATCATGGATACGGCGCGGGACGCCTGGACGGTGAAGATGACGCCGACCCGAAAACATCGGTATCAGATGGCGAAGCAGATCAGAGGGCTCTAGCCTGCGAGTGGCCCAAATAGTCATATGTGAAGATATTCGCTTCGGCCGCGACGGGTCCATCGCAGTTCGCAGTAAGCAGTCCCTCGAGTGCGCAAGCAATGAGACCAACGACAGTTGCCGCGATAGTACCTGCGATTCCCAAGAGACTCCCTGCGGCTGTACCTGCGGTGATTAAAAGTTTTGCCTCTGTGCTGATGAGTTGATTCCCCACGTTTTCCGCTTCCTGTATAACTTTCGACCGCGATGCGTTACCGGTGTTGACTATGGTGTAGTTCCAGTGAACCATTTGCCCCGGACTCACGAGAAAGTTTGGAAACGTCAGGTTGACTACACGTGTTCCGTTATTGACATTTCCCATGGACTTCGTGATGGTGTGCGACGGTTGTACGAAGCTCCCATCTGCGTTCTGTAGCTGCCACGTGGATGTCACGAAATCCGTATCTTCATGCACCGATCGTGTCTGCCAGATAACGAAATTGTCGATTGTGAAAGAAAATGCAATCGGTTGTGTTGACATATATTTATCTCCCTTGAATTTGAATTCCACGAATATCGGATCCGATTTGACTTGAGACGCAGTCCCACAATCGGGCCGCCCGGCGGATAGCCCAGTGGCAGAACTCATCCCGAGTAGTTGTTCGTCGCCTGACTTTCTAAAATCTCCCGATCAGGTCGCCTGACGGGTTACGCACGACGCCGTGTATAGCCTGCGGTCCGAAATGCATCAGTCGCCGGCCGCACGAACACCAGCGAAACGTTCGAATATGGGACGGCGGTCCCTCCGGTGACGCAGACCTGCAGCGTCGATACAGGGGGTTCGTCGTCTCGAAAGGGGCATTGCTTCCATTCCCCGTAATCAGGCTGACCGTACCGCTGAACTGAAAACCCGTTGTGGTGGCAGGGCTGACTGTGGGGCGGCCGTCCATGTTCCAGGTGACCGTTTTGTTTGTCAGCTTGATGTGGTGGGTGTGAGAGCTCTGACCGCCCTTCGACCTGATCACTCAGTCATCGTCGCGGTTATCATCTCGGTCATCATCGTGCACCGGACGTAGGTTGTGCCTGTAGACTGCTTTGCCGACAGCCAGCCCCAGCAGCGCTCCTGCGTCCTGGTCGGTTCGAAAATGGATCCCGCCGTAAACGCGAGCGTCGGAGATGTCATCGGTAATCTGCTTAAACGAGGTGTATTGCAGGACGATGGTGGGCACGGCGGGGTTTGACAGCGTCATCGAATGTCCAGCTTCGCCGTAGAGACGTCTCATGACCGCGGCTGCCGCATTGGCTGCGCTGCCGTGGTTTGAGGGATAGCTCGGGAAACATGGGGTCACGATAAAGGGCTGCCAGTTCGGATCGGGGTCGGTTTTCCGGTTGCCGTCCGTGCCACCCGCACGGATCGCGGTTTCGGGGCGCCAGAAGTTGTAGTGGTATTTGTTGAGGAACGTAGCGACCAGGCTGTCGCTGATCGCCATGTTGATCAGGGCCAGAGCGCGGGCATTCTCTGACAGCGAACGTCCCTGTTCCTGCGCGACCTGTCTTGCGGCCTGATTGAATGCCTGGGTTGGTGAGGTGGCCGCGTAATAGGTCGCGACATCTGACCGATCTGGTGGCCGCTCGGTGCTGTCGAGGCTCCCCACCGTCATCACCTCGTTGTACGTCTTCGCGTATTCGTTGCTCCTAAGAGCTGGCGGGGGACCGATGAGAAACTCCTTCGCGCTCCGGATACCGAACGGGGTTATGTTCTGCCATTGAAATTCGATTCCCGATGCGACTCCATTCACAATTGGACAACTCACTGTAGCCTGCCATTCGCCTGGAACAAGTGGGCCTGGTGTCTTGAATTGCTGCGGAGACGAGCCGTCGTTGGCACGAAGAGCGATCAGGGCATTGGCTGCGGCCTCGCCCGTCGCTGTGCCGTCAATCTTGGCTTGGCCGTTCGGTATCGAAGCCAGCGAGTTCGCGCGCGCAGCGTCGAGTGTCGACGCGCTGGCTGGAAAATAAGTGCTGAGTACCCGATAGGCAGCCTGAACGGCTGCTGCGCTGGGTGAGGCGCCATGAGGCGCGACGATGCTCCCAAGATAGGGTCGATAGTCGCCAGTGATGGCGTTGACGGCTTCAAAGACAGCGACCTGCACAATGGCTGCAAATCGCGCCTGGGCGAACGGGTTCTGGCCATTTGCAACGGCTGTGTCTACCGCAATTACGTTCCAGTCCAGGACGGGATCGGCTTTTGCGACGACAGGCCGGAACAGTAGAGTCGCCATCAACATGCACAGGCCAAAAGTCCTCTTCCCCGCGCTACTATGCATCCTCTTCATTGTGTTTCCCCCAATTTTCACTGCCTTTTGGTCAGTGGTGAGCAGCATTCTTGCCGTAGATGGCACGGTTGTCCATACCGAAGCGCGTGTCGGGGCGTTATGTTTTGTGTCGCGCTAAGTGGAATCACTATTTGCATTTACGTTGGTGGATCCGATGTGTTGTAGAATCCTCCCACCCACCAATGGGGGGTGTGCCGTGGTTTCCACCCCAGCCCGAGAGCAGCAATCGATCCGGTTCGGCGAAGGTTATGAGCTTGACCTCCGCCTCCGGAGGTTGCGCCGCGGCAGTCATGTTCTGAAGTTGGAGCGCATCCCGTTGGAGATACTTGTGCTGCTCGTTGAGCACAAGGACGAGATTGTCACCCGGGACGAAATCATCTCGAGGGTTTGGAGCAAAGGCGTTTTCCTCGATACCGACAACAGCATCCGGGGCGCGATCCGGAAGCTTCGTCAGGCGCTGAAGGATGACGCCGAGAGCCCAAGATGCATACAGACAGTAACCGGACAGGGGTATCGCTTCATCGCGCCGGTCACCCCTCCCGAAGAAGCAAACCGAACGGAGACACCCTGCGCTGAAGCATCAACCGTCCGCATAAGCGAGCAGAATATCGTGTCGGAGCCCAGTGGCTGGTCACAGATCCCGCGGCTTCGCCTGGTGGACGACCAGCAAGATCGAACGGCGGGGAATGTGCCTGTTGCCGAAATCAGTCAGGGACAGAGGAATTGGCTCACCCACAGGTGGTTTTCGGTTGGAGCAGTGTCTTTGCTCGTACTGATCGCTGTCACAGCGTACATCCTCGCCCGGAACAGATCGGCTCATGCGAAAGCTCCCAAAATCACTTTCCTCGCGGTACTGCCGCTGAAAAATCTTTCCGGTGATCCCGCACAGGAGTACTTTGCTGACGGCATGACCGAGGAGGTTATCGGACGCCTGTCGATGATCCGTGGGCTTCGCGTCATTTCGCGCACATCGGCGATGCAATTCAAGGACACCAGGCTCTCGGCGCCGGAGATTGCCAGGAAGCTCGGAGTGGACGCGCTCGTTGAGGGGTCCGTGATGCGGGAGGGCAACCGTATTCGTGTTCACGCGCAGTTGATTCGTGCATCAACCGACGAGCACTTCTGGTCCGAGTCCTACGACCGCGAACTCGGGGACGCCCTCACCTTGGAAAGCGACGTAGCACAATCCATCGCCCGAAAAGTGGAGGTTACGGTCACCGGCGAAGAGCGCGCCAGGCTCGTCACCGCCCGTTCTGTTTCGCCGGAAGTATATGAGAGCTATCTCAAGGGTCTGGCCGCCAAAGGCAACAACAGGGCTGAGGTCGACAAACAGATTGCCTGGTTTGACGAAGCGATCAGGAAGGATCCGACATTCGCGCCGGCCTACGTCGGCATGGCAGCGGCATACGAGGCACTTGGCACAGTTTTTGTCGGCGCTCCCCCAAGTGAAACGCGTCCAAGGGTGATCAGCGCGGCTCGAAAAGCGCTGGAGTTAGATCCTGATCTCGCCGCCGCGCATGTTCAGCTGGCAAGCGTCTACATGAGACAGTGGAAGTGGGTCGAGGCCGAGGCTGAATACAGGCGCGCTCTCGATTTGAATCCAAACGACGCTGCTGCGCACGACGGATTCTCTGACTGGCTGTTGTGCCATGGACGTATGGAGGAGGCGCTAGCGTGGGCCCGCCGCGCCCGCGATCTTGACCCTCTCGGACCTTCCGGCCATACCATCGCGTGGACTTTGTTGAACGCGCATCGCTATGACGAGGCTATACGCGAGTTCCAAAATGTCCTGGCGGTAAGACCGGACGACAGATTTCCCCTCTGGCCGCTTGGGTGGGCGCTCATCTGCAACCATCAAGCCGAAGAGGCAATCCCCGTGCTGGAGGAGGCCGCTGCTGCTTCCGGTCGCAGCCCAGGGGTTATCAGTGCGCTGATCTGGGCGGATGCCCACGCCGGGCGACGGGCAGATGCGCTTCGGCTGCTCGGAGAATTGAAAAAGCGCCGGCAGACTGGCTACGTTCCTGCCGGTGCCTTTGTGAATGCTTATTTGGGGCTCGGCGACAAGGATGAGGCATTTGCGTGGTTTGAGCGGGCCTACGAGGAACAATCCAATATTCTGATATACATCAAGGTCTTTCCGTTGTATGACCCTCTACGCGGCGACCCCCGTTTTCAGGATTTGGTGCGCCGCGTCGGGCTGAACTAACCCTGGCGCCTCGCTGGAAGTTGGGGAGCTATTTCCCTTAGTTATTTGACGGCACTCATCGAAAAACCAATTAGTCCTGATATGTCGCTAGCCTACATCGGAACCGACTCGGGCGCGGCACTGCGGGCTGACCACGACTTTCGGTCGAGTCGGTTTCGATATGGAGATTGAATGCAGTCTGTAAATCGCTTGCGTTGCTCTGATGTCATGAATCGGCATCGATGGTGATGGAAACAGGTGGGCATGCAGGTCATTGCATGCTTGTCGAGCCTGGTATATGGATGG
>Ga0210386_10002565_pt1 | contig 15584 bp, 8 predicted proteins | sample IncBWH32OmetaG_FD_160091 | JGI IMG/M metagenome (GOLD analysis project Ga0210386, IMG submission 160091) | Forest soil microbial communities from Barre Woods Harvard Forest LTER site, Petersham, Massachusetts, United States - Inc-BW-H-32-O ... | reverse complement strand
GGCTTTTGAGCATGGCTGCGACAATACAAGTGGAGCGGTAGCCATCCTCAAAGGTTGGCAGCGGCTCTGGTTTAGCTTCAGGATGCCCGCCATCACGTATCCATTGGTAAGCATCGCGAATCAAGTTATGGAAGGCATCTGCCCATGACTCCTGATGTCCTCCAGGAAGATGAACATAAGGAAGCACATCAGCTGATACAAGCGATGGATCTTTAGCCATGACGGAGTTGGGCTGATCGTTCCGACCAATCCATAGCTGATTTTGTTCTTCTTGTCTCCATTTGATCGAAAGCTTTCTGCCATTGATCTCAAGCTCAAGGTCGTTCTTATGACCAGGAAGTACCTGTCCGACAGACAAACAACCCTTCGCACCATTTTCAAAACGGAGGAGTGCACTTGCCAAATCTTCTGCATTCACCTGTACAGGCTGGCGCTCGCCGCTGCCTTTAGCGGAGAAAGCCTCAGCCGATCCGCCAGAAGCATAACGGACAGGAACCACCGTGGTCAGATCCGCGAGCACCGAGACAATCTTCAATCCAGAAACATGCTCCGCAAGATCGCACCAATGCGAGCCAATATCTCCAATTGCCGAAGTGAGCCCCCCCTTTGCAGGATCCGAACGCCAGGAATAAACATTCGGATCGGCCATCCAGTCCTGCAGATAATAGCCGTGAATAAAACTCAAGGGTCCAGTTTCGCCGCGAGCCACCATCCCACGTGCTTGCTGTATAAGTGGATTTCCGCGATAGTTGAAAGTCACGACATGAGCCACCTTGGCGGCGACTGCGGCATCGCGCAATTTCCTCCCCTCTTCTGCATTCAGAGCAAGCGGCTTATCAGAAATAACATGCTTCCCTGCCTGAAGAGCTGCCATCGTTACAGGAAAATGCAGATGATTAGGCGTCGTGTTATGAATCACCTGCACATCAGGATCAGCGACCAGTGTTCGGTAGTCTCCATAAGCACGGTCAACTTTGTACGTATGCGCTTTTTTCTCTGCCGACTGTTGTGACGAGCCAGCGATGGCGATGATCTCTACATCACCAAGTCGTCGAACAGCATCGAGATGATGAGCTGCGACAAATCCGGGGCCAATCAGACCCATCCCGATTCTCTTCATGAGCGACGCATGTACTCCTTAAGAAGGATTAGCTTCAATTTTTACCTGTCGTTGCAGAAATGCGAGGATGAGATGCAGTGCTCCCGTCCGTCATTCCAAGGGCCCATTTAACAGCTTCAAAATACATCTTGCGGATATCGGGGTCTTGCCATGCATCTTCAGTGTGACCAAGCGTGGAGTAAAAGACGTGTCCTTTGCCGTACATCTTGCTCCAAGCCACAGCAAAATCGTGGTCCGTGCGATGAATGCGCGGATTATTGCTGTAATCGAGTTTGGATGGATCAAGGCTGAGGAGCACGTTCACCTTGTCGCGCGACCATTCTTTGGGCTGATAAATCTCGTCATACTTAGTGAATGCTTTAGGAAAATGCCGAACTGCGGGAAAATCAGGGTCTTCGTTAACGATAGGCGCGTTGAAAGTCATCCAGGGGTGCTGATCAAACCACCCGCCGATCATCTCTCCGTACTCGGGCCAGCTGTAGTTCGTATCAAGTGCAGCATGGATTCCAACAAACCCCTTGCCATCTTCCTTGATGAACGACATCATGTCCTGTTTCTGGCTGGCATCCATGTCCAACTCACCGGTTGTACTAGCGAAAACGAGGGCATCAAAGTGATTCAGGTTTTTTGCATTGCGTCCAAGATCTTTCTTGGTAAGCAATTCTGTGTCGGTACGTAGCGTCGTATCCCACAGTCCACTTTCTTTTCCCATCTCGTAAATGGCATTCATCGCCGCTGAGACCGAATCGTGCTCAAAGCCTTTTGTCTGTCCAATGACCAGAACATGTTTCAAGTGGATCTGCTTGGTGGATGGTGGAGGAGCCACGCCCGAATTGTTTTCAGATTGTTGTGCACTCCCCTTCTGTCCGACCAGCCCACCTATCAGCAGCACAATAAGAGAACAGAAAAATTTCCTATGAAGACGCAAGCACTCCCCTTAGCAACCGAATTTTCTTATCGATAATGAAGAATATCGCCTTAGCATGACTCCTCGTCGAACGCCTTTCGAAGTCAAATCTCAGGGACTTATCTACGATTACCGCACTCCTCGTTTCGGAGAAGCATCCTCAACAAAGAACCGCGCCTCAAGCTGGTAGCAGAGAGAACAGTTCGCTTCAGACTGCATTCGCCCTACTAACTATAAATCGTTTCAATAGCACAAATTTGTGTTCACCAATAAATTCCAAATTTTCCCAAGAATTGGTAACTCCTTACTTTGATTGCGCCTTCTGGCTCCCTTACCGTTAAAGCCCTGAAGAGCATATTCACAAATGCTCACAAGTAAACGTAAGCGATCCAACCAAAATGATTCATGAGCATAGCGGCAAAGCATGACGCTGGCGTTTATCTGGACGAGCTATGAGCAGAAACGTGACTTAAGATGAAATGTTGATCCACACACATTCAAGCATTTGGGTGATGATGCCGGTTAGGCCACACACCGACGTCAATAGTCACGGGTGAAATCCCTACATCCGATGACAGGTCTGTCGTTTTGGGAAACGCGTCATCTAAGGCTGGTTCTGGAGAAGATACAGCTCAACGAGTATCGGGTGCGTGCATCAGGGACAAAATCTTATCGTCGAAGCCCTGGAAAGGCGTCTGACCCTTGGGCGCCATCTTCGGATCGAAAACTCTTGGCGCTTTGGCGAATGAACTTGCCGTTGAGCGATCCCCATATCTACTTGGGCAGCTACAACGGCGCCATGTCTTATCGCCGGCGCTCTTACAGTCTGGATGGCGGCGAGTATGACGGAAAGCAAGAGCAAGCGAAATTCCGCTCGAATCGCCAAATTGGGGCAAGCTCAAATTTTTTCGTCTGACTCGCTAAGTGGCTGATATATAGCTACTTAGAAATGATGGTGGAGGCGGCGGGAGTCGAACCCGCGTCCGAAATCGTAGTCAACAAAGAGACTCCATGCTCAGTCGCGTTCCGGAAGGTTTCGCGTTGCGCGCTCAGAACGGACAAGATGCGCGCATTGCTAGTCCGTGGATCTCATCCTCATAGCCCGTACCCAGCTATGAGAACCAGCCTGCTGTGCGACGTCCTCTCGCAGCCCGCAGACAAAGCCGCGGAGGACGGCAACTTAATTAATTAAGCTGCGTATGCCAGTTGATGATCGGCAATTATCATTTTCCGGGCGATTACGGGTGCCCAGCCCCCGGCATGCCTCTTTGCCGCAAACAATCCCGTCGAAACCGTGACGCCCCCATCTGGAGCAGCTTCGTGGAGTTTGAAGCCTGTGAAAGATCTATTTCTATTTTACTCCTATTTTTTCGGGGTCCCCCCTCCCCCATATATTTTCGTAAATTCGTCATTTTTATGGGAGTTGCGAATTTCCCATTCCCCTTTGCTTCCGGAAAAGCAAACGCCCGTGGGGTACGGGCGTTTCCCTTCCAGGAAGAGCTTTACTCGTCCTCATAGTAGCAGCCGTGTCAAGCCCCCTAGGAACCGTCAGGATTCATATATATATTGGTCGGGGTTAAACTGACCTTCCTATGAAATCGATCGCTTTTCTTCTTGCAACATTTGCATTCACGGGCATGGCGCAGACTTCCACAGCGAGCCAGCAGATCGGCGCTCAGGAAGAATTGCTCTGGACTGTGTTCGCCAAAGGAGACGCTGCTGCACTGCTCGATCTGATGCTGCCCGATTATCTCCATATCGGAGAGACGATCGAGGGGCGTGATGTTGTGCGTCAGTTTTTGGCGCAGTGTCATATCAACCATTACAAGCTGGGCGAGAAACAGGTGCGTCTACTTACTCCGGCTTCGGCGCTCGTGGTGTATCCGGTTGCGGAGGACCTCACCTGCGGGCCTATGGATAAGCCGCAGCAGATGACTGGGAATTTTAACGCAACCTCGGTGTGGGTAAGAAACTCTGCAGGGCAGTGGAAGCTTCAGGCCCATATGGAGGCTCCTGCGGGAAAGCAATAGATTCCATGTCGCTTTGAGACATGGGGCACCTCGTTGATACAGGTTCCTGATCTACACATGCGGCTTGTGTAGCATGGGGTATGTTTTCACGCCGGAATTTTTTGTGGGGTTCTTCTGCCGCGGCTTTGCTTGCTTTGCGGTCTGATGCTTGGGCGCAGCAGGGTGCGTTTGCTGGTTCTGTTCCGTCTGCGGTTGCCGCTTTGCCGGATCTTTCAGATCAGGCTAAACCGTTTACGACCGAAGAGCGAACGGTGCGGATTGAGCGGGCGCGCGAGCTGATGTCAGCGAGCAAGATCGACGCCATCATCCTCTCGAACAGCGCTACGTCATCGATTTACTTCGCGAACATTCGCTTTGGCAGCAGCGAACGCTTCTGGGCGCTGGTGATTCCAGCCAAAACGAAGCCGTTTGTCGTTTGCCCTGCGTTCGAAGAGGACCGCGCGAGAGAGTTACTAAGCGCAGGCCCATTTGGGAACGAGGCGGACATTCTGACCTGGCAGGAAGATGAGAATCCATTCGCGCTGACGGTGAAAGGGCTGAAGGATCGCGGGATCGCGACCGGCACAGTTGGACTGGATGAGAATATGAAGTTCATCTTTGCGGATAGTCTCGCAAAAGCCGGACCGCAGCTTCATTTAGTCAGCGCGGTTCCGGTGACGGCGGGCTGCCGCATGATCAAGACCGCGCATGAGGTGGATTGCATCCGGCTTGCCGGGCGGGCCACATTGCTGGTCTATCGCGCGGTCTACCAGTCATTGCAGGAAGGCATGACGACGAAAGATGTTCGGAAGTTGATTCAGACGGCGTATCAGAAAGTGGGATTCGAGGGTGAGGCGAGTCTCAACATTGGCGAGTTCACCGCGTCGCCGCATGGATCCATGCAGCCCCAGACAATTCGTGAAGGCACAATCTTGATGCTGGACGATGGTTGTTTGGTGGAAGGCTATACATCGGACATTACCCGCACGTTCGTGCTCGGCAAGGCGACAGACAAAATGGAGGCCGTTTTCGACATCGTTCACAAGGCGCAGTCGGCGGCGATCACGGCTGCGAAGCCCGGCGTTCCTCTGGCCGATGTCGACGCGGCAGCGCGAAAAGTCATAAACGATGCTGGTTATGGACCGGGCTTCAAATACTTTACGCATCGCGTGGGTCATGGAATGGGTATGGATATGCACGAGTGGCCGTACTTCGTGAAAAACAACATGTTTGGCTGGGATCTCGATCCGGTTCTCCAGCAAAACATGGTGCTCAGCGACGAGCCAGGCATTTATATCCGGGGAGAATTTGGTGTGCGGCTGGAGGACGATCTCCACACGACCGAGGATGGTGCAGAGTTGCTTACACCGCAGAGTCCTTCGCTGGAAGAGCCGTTTGGGAACGTCTCCTGAGTGTTCTGAACGAAGGCACGATGTAGTCGTTCATACATCGTGCCTTCGCGCGTCAGCGATTCTTGATTGGAACCGAGTAAAGCGAGGTCCTTGCCAGAATGAACAGAGTTCGGCCATCCCTGCCTCCAAACACAAGCTGAATGGGCCGCTCAGGAACATTAATTGTGTCGAGTGAAGTGCCATCCGGCTTGTATATGAAAATCTGGCCTGCAGCTATATACACATTGCCATCCGCGTCGGAGGCGACACTTTCTCCGCCTTGCTCCGCAAAGAGCTCCAAGTCAGAAAGAGTGCCGTCTGCAGTTACATTGGCAGAGTAGGTTTTCCCCTCTGACTCACTCGTCACATAAAATGGATGACCCTGAGTTGCTTTCGCCAGCCCGAAAGCACGGAGCACGTCCGACATCTTTGTGCCATAGTAGAGAGCTCCATTCGTAAAGTCTTCTCCAGCGGGTATGAAGGTGGTTCCATCCGGCGAAACATACTGATATGGCTTTCGAACTGGAACAGCCTGTGGGAAGTCGTTCTCATTTCTCCAGTAATCCACTGGTAACACGGCGCTCATATCTGGGCGAGAGGTTGCAGCTTGAGGCTTGAGCAGCGTGATCTGATCGGCGGCCGAGTCAGGACGGAAGCTGTAGACTGTGCCATCGCCTCCGTACGAAATCACCATCAAGTTCCCTGCTTTATCAAATGCAAGATTCACTGGGTCGAGCGGATTGTCTCGGATCATGTCCAGATCGTGCTCTTCCGGCGACCAGCGATAGATTCTCTGCCAGTGCGGATCGACAAAATAGAGCCTGCCGTCCGCGTCAACAGCACCGCCAGATATATTGAAAAATCCACTTGCAAGCTTTTCTACCTTGGCGTCAGCGGCAACGCCTGAAGATGTGGCGAGTGGCTGAGGAGCTGTATCCTCACCCGTCAGTGTGAGCGATCCAACTTCGCGGAAGCGAATCTCTGCATTGTGCGATTGGTCAAACACTGAGCTATCAAACGATGCCTTGCTGTCACTGTAAACGTGCAAATTCCGGAATCGAATATTTTGCGAATGCGCTATACGGACCGCATATGGAAATGGTTGAAACATGCTAACTACGCGGTACGAATGATAGTTTGCGACCAGGATATTTTTCGAGTGATCAATCTCTAAAGGAAGCGCAAACGGGCCTTCGCCCCGCTCCTCTTCCGTCTGCAAAGCAAAGAGCTCCCAGTTGGAAACGCGATTTAGCTTCACTTCATTGCGAACATGATGCTCGCTCGACAGCTCATACACGTGACCCGGCGTTTCGGTATCAGAAACATAGAGACCCGCCTGTGCAAACGTATCCGGTGTCCAGATGTTGGCAAACGTGCCGCCACCACCATTGGTGACCCAGAGGCTAGGATATTGTCCATCCCATCGACGGTGAATGTCGGGATCTGCGGTATGGGTGTTGTTATATGGATTGCTGCGAGTGCCATCAGAATTATTTGTCCCGTGACCGCCGAGGAAACGGACATCGTCCACCAGAGAGTCTGCGCCTGCCATCCACATCGCGCCGACTGCACGGCTGTTGATTCCGCCGGTATAAAGCCCAATGCCGGTTACGATATTCGTCCCGCCCTGCGGGGCCTTCAGCAAAGGCTTGGGAGTATCCGGCCCTTGAAAGCCCGGCGTCGAATCCGCCAGATCGAACTGCGTTGTGCTGGGATGCAGGCCGATCAACACGGTATCCGGCTTAAGTGTGATGGTGTCGCTGATAAGATAGCGCCCAGTGGGAATATAGATGACCGCGTGTTCATTAATCGCCTTCTGAATAGCGGCGGTATCGTCGGTGACTCCATCTCCCTTCACGCCAAGTGTTCGCAGATTCACCCATGTTTTCCGCTCGGGAAGATCGCGAATCGCAGGCGGTTCAGCTGCCGGAAAATTGCTGAGAGGCTCACTTCGAAATGCAGTTTGAATTTCGGCTTTCGTGTTAGTATCGGCGATGGTTAGCCCGTGCGAAAAAACACTGACCTTATATATTTCGCCCGACCCATCGATCTTCTTTCCGCTTTCTCGAAAAAGAACAAAAGAAGGCACACGCCGGCACACAATATTTTCAAGATTTATCTCTGTTCTGGCATTGCTTTCGTTACTGATTGTGAGCGCCGGGCCGCTGATGTTTTCAAAACGCGAGTCTTTCACCCAAAGCTCTTCCGCATAGCCAGGGTCAATCGAAATTGCAGCCGGGACATTCTTGAATTGATCGCGGACCAGCGTCAAGCCAGCTTCATGCTCTTTGATCGCGGCTTCGCTTTGCCCCTCGAAGGTTGAGTCCAGCAAAGTAAATTGCCATCCCGGAGACGGTTTGCGGGTCATGATCGCGTATCGACCGCCGTAAAAATGCAGATCCTCTGCTTCGTTGCCGACATCGTGCAATGCCGCCAGCCCCGACCCTATGTGGAAATCCATGTGCGTGAGAAAACAGTGCTGCGCGATGTGAAAGCGAATACCTACTGCCGCGGGATTTCCGGCACCGATCTCGAAATCGATGTTGCTCATTGCCGAATAAAAGGTTCCCGGGTTCGCATCGATCACATCCATTGCTGGAGGAACGGTTCCTGGAAAAGGCTGATCGGATGCATGTCTTGTCTGAATACGATGCTGCCCAGCGCCTTCATGCCCGGGCCTTCCCCCGGCAAAGAACATCATGTAAGCGATGCTTTGCTGAAAGCCTGGAGTATTTTTTCCAAGGACAATGACTGGGCGGGTCGCGCCATATCCAATGATCCGCACGCCGGGCCAAACATAGATCGTCCGGCTGATGCGATAGCGTCCTCCGGGAACAAAGACAATTCCCTGTTGCGATGTTTCCTGCACCCTATCGATTGCCTGCTGTAGCGCGTCGCTGTCATCGGCGACGCCATCGCCGTGAACCGGAAATTTGTCTTTTGTCAGATAAACGGCCTTCGGATCATCAAGACGAAGCGGGTAATAAGATGCGGCCGACGAGCACAGGCTTACTCCGAAGAGCGCCAGAAGGGTAAGGGCAACTATTTTGGATTTTTCCTGCACTAGCTGCTGCGAGAGCCATTGCATAGTATTTTGTCTTTGATTCCCCGTCTTACCAGACATATGTTCCCACAGCCCCTGCACTTAATGTCGATGTCACGCCCTTATTGCGATAGCGAATCTGAAATGTCTGCGAGGATTTACTGCTGTTCACAACAATCAAAACTCTTTTTCCATCCGGCGTTTTGAAGGCCGCATTTGGCAGGTCATCGAGAAGATTGGATTGAATGCGAACCGACCCTGGACGCACAAACTTTGAGGCGTGAGCGACCGTGTAATATGCGATATTTCTGGTTACTTTGTTGCCGTCAAGTGTGATGGCGCCCTGGCATATGGGACATCCGCCATTATCGGTATGAGGCTTGTTTTCAGGATCTGCAGCGAGGTTCCACAACAAAACGTTGCGGCTCCAGTTTCGTGTGGCGCCTACGAGCAATCGTTGTACAGGTGATGCTATTTCCAATTCAGAATCACCTTTGTCTTCAATCACCATCTGCTCGGTGAAATACAGATTCTTATCTGGATATGCGTCATGCACTTTTGACATTGCGATTATTTCGCCCGCATACAAATGAAAGCCTGAACCGTCGACATATTGTCTTGCTTCGGGATCATTCAAAATTTCAAGCGGGTATTCAGGCACATCGCAGTTGTGATCGTAAAGAATGATCTTCGTTGTGATTCCAGCTTTGCGAAAGGCCGGCCCTAGCGATTGCTTGATAAAAGCAGCTTCTTCCTTAGCCTGCATTACCATGCTTGGTGTATTTTTATCGTTCAAAGGCTCATTTTGAATGGTGATGGCGTCGATCTTGATACCTTCCGCCTTCATGCCTTCGATGTACTTCACAAAATACTGGGCATAGGTGTCGTAATATTCCGGCTTTAGGCTTCCTCCCTTTGGGTTTTCATTTGTCTTCATCCATGATGGCGCCGACCACGGAGAGCCTAATATCTTGATCTGCGGGTTAATCGCAAGAATTTCTTTCAAGACGGGTATGACATCCGCGCGATCCGGGCCAAAATTGAACCTGGACAAATCCATGTCCTTCTCGCCCGGCGGCAGATCATCGTATGTAAATACATGGTCGTTCATGTCAGAAGACCCGATGCTGACGCGCAGGTAACTAACCCCGATTCCTTTCCCTTCTGGCGAGAAGAGTTCTCTTAAAAGATTCGAACGCTGCTGCGCTTCCATGCGCATAAGAAGATGCGCGCTCCCACCAGTCAAGGCAAATCCAAAACCGTCGATCGATTGAAATGTCTGCTTGTCGTCCACATCGATCGTAGGAATCGCGTCTTTCGGCGTCCCAAAATGCAGCGGGCTTGTCTGTTGGGAAAATAACGAAGCTCGATCGGCAGTTGTCAGCCATACCGCAACATCGCCTTTATGTTGTGCGTTTAGCGAAAACACGAAAAGAACCAGACAAGCAATCAGCAAAGATCGTCTGAACTTCAACAGCATCCATCCTCCGTGCGACACTTTTTCATTGCTGCGTCCAAATTTTGGACGTGCGGGCGTGCTTTGTAGTGGTTTCCCTTAACCATCAGCGAGAATGTTTCATTTGAGTCGTCAATCATTAGGCACTTTTGAGCCAAATGCTGTCAAGCGCAAGCCTTCAAGCATAGCCTTGAGACAATCGTTTGTCTTATTGTTTTTGCGCAATGCATTCAGGGAGACCTTGTCTTCGCTGTTTGTACTTGCTGAGAAGAAATAATTCCATCACCTTCGCGGACAGAATAAAAGCGGTCCGCTTCCAGGTTATTTAAGGTGTCCTTCTTGCCGTCGGGCCATGACACCTCCACTTTATCGACTCGCGTGTGATCTCCAAGTCCAAAATGAATACGCAGATCATTTTGCGATAAATAACTACCGCCGCTTAACACTTCGCCTGTTTGAACCAAATCGCCAGCGGTAGCTTTGACTCGCGCATTGAGCGCGAGCCGATTGCTCTTGGTACCTTCCAGGGCAAAGCTGATCCAGTGGTTTTGCTTGCCTCCCTGAGCCTGAAGAATCATCGGCTGCCCAGTCAGATTCTCGACAACAACTTCGATCCTGCCGTCATTAAACAAATCTCCCATCGCAAGGCCGCGACTTACCTGAGGTATCTGAATCGCTGGTCCGACGAGTTTGCTGATGTCTTTGAATGTCCCGTTTTGCTGATTAAGAAACAGCAGTTTCGGCTCGTGGTACATCGAGCCTATTTGCCCCTTATCGATCTGGGGATAGACGTGCCCATTCACGATAAACAGATCGGCCCATCCATCATTATTGAAGTCGAAGAAGCAGTCTCCCCATCCAACATAGGAGCGTGTGCCAGGTGCAATTCCCGATGCTTCAGAGACCCCGGTAAAACTCATCTGTCCGTCGTTGCGAAACAGTGTTGCGTACTCATGATCGAAGTGTGTTACGGCAAGAGACATGCGCCCTGTGTGTTGATAATCACCTACGGCAATACCCATATTGGCCTGCTCGGCCCCATCTTCACTCATTGCCACGCCCGCATCCAGGGCGACATCGGTGAATGTGCCGTTCCCATTGTTGCGGTAGAGGTAGTTCGGTTGGCTATCATTGGCTACAAAGAGATCGAGGCGGCCATTGTTATCGAAATCGGACCAGACTGCAGTCAGCCCGAAGAAATGTTGCGGATCATCAACTCCTGCCGCTGCCGAGACATCTGTGAACGTTCCGTCTCCATTGTTGTGATAGAGATTGTCAGGCGAGCCCTTCAGTCCGCGCGGACCGCACTGCACATCAATGCCACGATATTTACAAGTCTTGCTTGAGCCAAACGCAGGAAGATCATTTAGATGAAAATCAACGTAATGCGAAACAAACAAGTCTGCCCATCCATCGCCGTCGTAATCGCCGAATGCCGCGCCAGTGGCCCACGCTGAATCCTTATTGAGCCCTGCCGACTTTGTAACGTCGGTAAAAGTGCCATCGCCATTATTGCGATAGAGAACAACCCCTCCGAAACAAGTGACCAGAAGATCGGGCAGTCCGTCGTTGTTGTAATCACCCACGGCCGCGCCCATGGCCCAGCAAGGATATCCGACGCCTGCCTTGTCTGTTACATCCGTGAATGTTCCATCATGATTGTTGTGATAAAGTGCGCTCCGAGCTTTCTTGCCGGAAAGCGCCATTTCGACACTCTGCGAATTCGTGAAATAGATATCTGGCCAACCGTCGTGGTCATAGTCGATCAGAGCAACGCCTCCGCCCATTGATTCCACGATATAACGCTGCTCGGGGCTGGAAAGATGCTCAAATTTAATGCCGGTGGTGTTTGTAATGTCGACGAATTCCGGGAGCGAAGTGTTCTGGTGTTCCGGCGGCTCTTTTGAGGAATGGATACCAGGCTGCTGCCCGCTGCCCCATTGCGAGTGACAAAGTATCGTGACTGCAAGCGACAAGGTCGTCGCGAATCTTCGGACGCAAACACCGTATTTCAGCCGCTGCATACAGTTATTGATGGTTTTTGCTTTCCTCGCTCGGCTCGTCTTTCGATGTCACGCTTGGCTGTATCTGCATTTCCTTATAGAGTACCTGCAGCTTTTCCTTCATTTCCCTGTATTTTTTGTACTCTTCTACCTCGCGTTTTGCGTTCTCTGTCTGCCCCTGCTGACGGTAGAGAGTGCTTAGGCGGAAATGGGCTGCAGAATTAGTCGGGTCGAGCTGAACGGCATGCTCCAGAATCGGGAGTGCCTTCGCCGGCTGCTCCATGGCGATCAACGTTTTGGCCAATCCAAAATTTGCATCCGGGTCGTTAGGCTGCAAGCGCACTGCCTGGGAATAGGCATCGTAGGCTTTCTGAAGATCGCCCTGCTTTGTATAGATATCGCCCAGCCTGGATTGCGCTTTCTCATCGAGCGAGTTTTCGCTTAGAGCAGCTTTGTACTCTGCTTCTGCCTCGTCTCTTGTCTTTATATCCTGTGAGTTGGCAAGCAACTCGGCGAGTTCAAAATGAATACCCGGAAGCTTTGGATCGATTGCAATCGCTTTGCGAAACTGAGCAATCGCAGCAGCGTCATTACCCTGTCTTGCCTCCTCATGCGCCATCACCTGGTGCATTTGCGCTGAACCTGGCGCAACCAGCGAAAGACTCAGCATCGCTTCGCCAGCGAGGTCAGAATAGATTCGGTAAGCAGCATAAAGAATTTCTTTGTTTTCCGGTTCTGTCTGCCGGAGCTGCCCGACAATGGCTGCGGCTTTATCCAAATCATTGCTGGCGGTGTAAAGCTCGATCAACTCCATACCTGCTTCCACGCGGATGCCCTTCTCCGAGATCATCGGAAAAGACGCTTCCAGATCTTTGAGAGCATTTGCGGGATCTCCGCCCCGTTTTTCACTCATGCCGAGGAGAGCCTGAATTTTTGGAAGGTCGGGTCGCAGGGTTAGCGCTGCCCGCAGTTCGGGGGTTGCATTTGCATAGTCTTCACGGAAAAACAAAAGGACACCGAGGTTGGCGCGCGCGTCGACATTTTTCGGATCGAGCGCGATTACAGCCTGCAATTCTGGAATTGCAAGGTCAGGCCTCCTCTCACGAAGAAAAGCCTGAGCTTTCTGACTGTGCATTTCAATCTGCTGGCTGATGCTCTCTGGCGTCTGGGAGAAGCATAAGGTTAAACTCGCAAGAAGAATAATTCCGGCAACAACAACGCCTCTTTTTGTACTCATGACATCCAGATCATATACAACGTACGATCCCCAAAAAAGAGAGAGACGGCATATTCTGCCGTCTCTTAAGACAATTAGGAGGTTTCAATTTAAAAAGTGATGCGTGCTGAGAGCTGCAGGGCACGGGTTGGATTGGACAGACCCGTAATCTGCGAGGTACCGGTTGTAATCGCACCATTTGACCCGACCTGTAGGTTCGTGGAAGGTTCTGAGAAATTCGGGTGATTGAATGCGTTATCCGCATCAACACGAATCTGCATGCGAACCTGCTCCCAGATGTCAAAGGTCTTGCCCAGGGACAGGTTGATGAGATCGAACCCAGGCCCAAAGAGCTGATTCCGTCTCACGTTTCCGAAGGTTCCGGAGGCTGGTACTGCAAAAGCGGCCTCGTTGAACCATTGACTGACCCCACGGTGCGAAAGAATCGGATTCCCGATCTGGTTGGGATACCAGGCAAAGTTGTTACCGGCCAGCGAAAACGAGTTCGTGCCGCTAGCCATTGTTGGAGTAAAAGGTTGACCGCTCTGAAGGACGATTGTGCCTGAAGTTTGCCAGCCGCCGATAAATGCATCGAGCAGCCCGCTACTGTTCAGGAACTGCCTGCCTTTACCAAAGGGCAATTCATAAAGAGCGCTGCCTTTGAATGCATTCCTGACATCGAAGTTAGAGTTCCCATAGTTCGCAGCCGGATCAAAAGAGTTTTGGACGTTCTGAGTGCCAGCATGACTGCCCCAACCGGAAGAATCGATGTCTGACAGGAAGTGAGACCAGACATAGTCGAAGCTGAAGTTAAATCCGTGTGAGAATCGCTTATCGATGGTAGCTTGCAGGGAATTGTAGTTAGAGACTGCGTTTTCGTGAGGCACGGTTCCGGTCGCATTAATCGAGCCAAATTGCGGGAAGGGCCGAAGATTTTGATCGTTTGCGGAGAGGCTAGCCTCGGGAACCTGGTTGATGTCGACCGGGAAGGGCAGATTGTGGCCATGACTTGCAACATAGGAAAGCGAAGCCACCATATCTGAACTCAGCTGGCGCTGTATCTCTACATTCCATTGATAGGATCCACCTACCGGCTGGTGATACTGAACATAGTTTACGGTTTGACCATTAAATACTGTAGGATCGGTCGAATTTGAAGAGAATGGGAGGTTCGCTCCAGTGCCGGAAAGACTAACAACAGGAGTAATACCGCTGGTATTATCGGTTATGCTGCCTTGCGAACCAAAAGCCCCGCCCATCACCCCGCCGTTATAAGTATCGTTACTCCAGTTATAGGCATAAAGACCAAATCCGCCTCGTATGGTTGTCTTCGGATCGTACAGAAGGGAGAACCCAACGCGTGGCAGAAACGTGTTGTAGACAGGAGACTGAATACGTGAACGGCCATTCGCTTTGGTCGTTCCAAACCACATGGCACCCAGCGTGGCAGTAGCTGGGTTCATCACGGTCGGATCGAATGACGCCATATTGCCATGGACCTCACTCCAACCAGTTTGAATCTGGTAACGCAGGCCCAAATCTAACGTCAGATTTGAACGAATTTTATAGTCGTCCTGGACAAACAACTGCGGAAGTTTCATCCGGCCGCCATATTCCGGTGTTTCACTCGCATTCCATTTCTGCGTCTCTCCAAGCAGGAAGTCCGCATAGCTGAATCCGGTTGCGCTGTTGCCCAGGTGCTGCGCCGTATATTGACCGGTGTAGCTCATCGTCCCGGCATTGATATTGCCCCAGGCCGTGGAGTTGTTCTGATAGATCAGGAACTCGCCGCCGAAATGCAGAACGTGCTTGCCGCGAACAAGCGTAACCACATCGGATGGGTCAAAGGAGTGCTCTTTATAGACCGCGTTGATGTCGGATGAAATGATGGCATTGTTGTTGAGATTGCCAGCATTATAGTTCGTGATATTAATGCTCGGGAAATTGTCCGCTTTGGCGAACTGCCAGCCAAGCTGGGCTGGGTATCCCTTATCGAGCGTTGCAGGCACAAAGAAGTTAAGCTGATTGGTATAGCCCATCCTGAGTTCGTTGGTCGTAGATGGACTAATGGTCCACACGTCTGTAGCCTGGGCGTTCACCCTGCTTACATCGCCGGTTCGGCAATTGATGGGACAGATACCTGCGCCGAAGCTTTCGCCCGGATTGTCTCCATCCGTGACGGAGAGTGTGAGTCTATTGTTAGATCTGAAATCATAATCCATGCGTCCAAAATACCGAGTGAACGGATTTCCAGCGCCCGAAGTATAGGTGTAATTGTTGGCAAGCAGGCCATTGGATTGGAGCACCCCAGCTGCGTTGGAAGCGGGGAAGAATTTCTGGAGATTTGCGGCGACGGGATCAATCCGCCCAGCGGGGATCCTGTTCCCGTTATGGTATTCATCCGCGAAAGAGGTCCGACTGACGCAAGGGCATGTCGAT
>Ga0210386_10002564_pt1 | contig 15590 bp, 14 predicted proteins | sample IncBWH32OmetaG_FD_160091 | JGI IMG/M metagenome (GOLD analysis project Ga0210386, IMG submission 160091) | Forest soil microbial communities from Barre Woods Harvard Forest LTER site, Petersham, Massachusetts, United States - Inc-BW-H-32-O ... | reverse complement strand
AATCCACGCACACCGGGCAACTCCGGTTTGATGATCGACCAGAAATCCAGCACGTCCAGCTTCGGCTTCATTTCGACGGGCCGGTCATCCTCCTCCTCGATCAACCCCGGCATCATCAGGTGCCCGATCCGCCCGTCGAGGCCGAATTCGGCGGACAGCCGCACCAGCTTGCGGGCGTCTTCGATCGCCTGCTCCGTACCGCGTTCGGCATTTGTCGGTACCAGCTCGAGCGCGATGGTGTTCAAGGTCAACGGGCTGTTCCTTTTCAAACGACTATGCCCCCGGCGCAGCGGAAACACTGGCCGGCGGGCGCGGATCACCCGACAGCATAGGTGCGAAATAGTGAGGCTGTCGAAGCTTCTCCGGGGCCCTGCCCGGGCCGCGTGGGGTCCGAGTCAGGCAAAACCCGCTGGACAGCGCGGCGCCGAATAGACTTGTCGGGCCACGATCGCGCCCGACGATGATGCGACCAGGAAGGGGTGTTCCGCTGAGCGTAGAAGCAGCAGCGACCGTCGAGTTGGCCGATGCCATCACCGACCGGCTGCGGAGATACCTGCAGGACCGCCGCGGTGAGGCCGCCTACATCGGAGGCGACTATGACCGCCTGACGGCCAGCCTGGAAGAGTTCGTCCTCAGCGGCGGGAAGCGGCTGCGTCCGGCCTTCGCCTACTGGGGCTGGCGCTCGGTGTCGAGCAAAGACGCCGACGCCCACGTGCTGCTGTTGTTCTCCGCGCTGGAGCTGCTGCACGCCTCGGCGCTGGTGCATGACGACGTGATCGACGGCTCGGCGACTCGCCGCGGCCGTCCGACCACGCACGTGCAATTCGCGGCGTTGCACCGCGACCGGCAGTGGCAGGGGTCATCCGACCAATTCGGCATCTCGGCGGCCATCCTGCTCGGCGATCTGGCGCTGGCGTGGGCCGACGACATCGTCGCGGGCATCGATCTGCCGCACGATGCGCGCGAGCGGGTGCGGCGAGTCTGGGTCGACATCCGCACCGAACTATTCGGCGGCCAATACCTCGATATCGTCGCCGAGGCCAGCGCCGCCGAGTCGATCGCCTCGGCGATGACCGTCAACACCTACAAGACCGCCTCCTACACGGTGTCGCGTCCGCTGCAATTGGGGGTGGCCGCCGCCGCCGACAGACCCGACGTGCAATCCCTTTTCCACCAGGTCGGCACCGACCTGGGCGTCGCATTCCAGCTACGGGACGACGTGTTGGGGGTGTTCGGGGATCCAGCGGTCACCGGTAAGCCCTCCGGAGACGACCTTCGCTCCGGCAAGCGCACGGTGCTGCTGGCAACGGCGGTGGAATTGGCCGACAAGTCAGATGCGGCCGCCGCCAAGCTGTTACGCGGCTCGATCGGCACCGACTTGACCGACACCCAGGTGGGCGAACTGCGCGAGGAGATCGAGCGGATGGGCGCGCTGGCCGCGGTCGAGGACCGGATCGAGACGCTGACCGGGCGGGCACTGGCCACGCTCGCCGATGCACCTATCCACGCGGCGGCAAAGACCGGGCTGTCCGAGCTTGCCAGACTGGCCGCAAACCGGTCCGCGTGACGCGCATGTCCACCCCGACTTCCGTACCGACGGCTGGCTCGACTATCGGCCGGACACAACACTTTTCACGTCTGCGGGAATTCATCACCGCAGTCGAAGGCCGACCGGCACTGCTGGGCTGCCTGGGCGCGGCACTGATCACCATCGGAGGACTCGGCGCGGGCAGCACGAAACAGCATGACCCCCTGCTGGAGTCGCTGCACCTGTCGTGGATGCGCTATGGCCACGGGCTGGTGCTGTCGTCAGTAGTGCTGTGGGTGGGTGTCGCGTTGATGCTGACCGCATGGCTGTGGCTAGGCCGACGCGTTCTCGCCGGCGACGCAAGCGAATACACCATGGTGGCCACCACCGGCTTCTGGCTCGCGCCGCTACTGCTGTCGGTGCCGGTCTTCAGCCGCGACACCTACTCATATCTGGCCCAGGGCGCGCTGCTGCGCGACGGCCTGGACCCGTACGCGGTCGGGCCGATTGAGAACTCGAATCCGTTGCTGGACAACGTGAGTCCCATCTGGACCATCACCACCGCACCCTACGGTCCGGCATTCATCATGATTGCAAGGCTGGTCACGACACTGGTCGGCAACCATGTGATCGCCGGAACCATGTTGTTGCGGCTGTGCATGCTGCCCGGCCTGGCATTGCTGATCTGGGCGACACCCCGGCTGGCCCGCCATCTGAGCGCCGACGTGCCCATCGCCCTGTGGATTTGTGTGCTCAACCCCCTGGTCATCATTCATTTGATGGGCGGTGTGCACAACGAGATGCTGATGGTGGGCTTGATGACCGCCGGCATCGCGCTGACCTTTGAGCGCCATCATCTCGCAGGCATCACGCTGGTCGCCGTCGCGGTCGCGGTCAAGGCCACGGCCGGAATCGCGCTGCCGTTTCTGGTCTGGGTGTGGATGCGCCACCTACGCGAGCGGCGCGGATATCGGCCGCTCCCGGCCTTTGCCGCGGCCGGCGGGGCGTCTGTGCTGATCTTCGTCGCCGTGTTCGCGGTGTTATCCGGGGTGGCCGGAGTGGGGCTGGGCTGGCTAACCGCATTGGCCGGCTCGGTAAAGATCATCAACTGGCTGACGATCCCGACCGGCGCGGCGAACCTGATCCATGCCGTCGGCGGACTGTTCTTCCCGGTGAATTTCTATGCCGTGCTGCAGGTCACCCGGCTCATCGGGATTGGGATCATCGCGGTGTCGCTACCGCTGTTGTGGTGGCGATACCGGCGCGACGATCGGGCCGTGTTGACCGGGATCGGCTGGGCCATGGTCGTCGTCGTGTTGTTCGTACCCGGCGCGCTGCCCTGGTACTACAGCTGGCCGCTGGCGGTGGTGGCCCCGCTGGCCCAGTCGCGGCCGGCGGTCGCGGCGATCGCCGCATTCTCCACCTGGATCATGGTTATCTTCAGACCCGATGGCGCCCATGGCATGTACTCGTGGATCCAGGTCTTCATAGCGACGACGTGCGCGATGATCGCCTGGTACGCGCTGTCACGGCCGGCCCGGCCGGCCGAGATCACCGCCGAGCCCGGCTGAGTCGGCCTTCAATAGGCCATCGCCTGAGCGCGGCGCAACACTTCGCGAGCCTGGTGTGCGTGCAAGGCGTCGACCGGGCGGGCGTTGCTGATGGCGTCGCGCGTTCCGTCCCGGGTGACGGTCAGCGACGGGTCGGGAGTGAAGAGCCAGCGCACGATTTCGGTGTCGTGGTAGCCGCCGTCATGCAAAACCATCAGCAATCCCGGCAGGCTCTTGACCACGTGGCCGGTATCGGTGAAAAAGACCTGCGGCACTACCACATCACCGGCTCGCCGTACCCCGACGAGGTGACCTTCCCGTAGCTGCTGGTGAACCTTGGTGACCGGCACGCCGAGCAGCTCGGCAACGCCGGGCAGATCGAAGGTGGGTTCGTCGGGGTCCAGAACGTCGTCGCCGGCCGGAATCCTGCTCACCGACTCAGTGTACGGCCGGGCATGCGACTATTCGGGCGCGCTGAGCGAGGTTTCAGGCGGAACTCGTGGTGCCACCTACGATAAGCCCCGTGGCTGACGATCCGCTGGAGGGCGCGCTGCTGGACGGGCGGTATCGCGTCGCGGCCAAGATCGCCACCGGCGGCACGTCGACGGTGTACCGGGGCCTTGACACGCGGTTGGACCGACCGGTCGCGCTGAAGGTGATGGATTCCCGCTACGCCGGCGACCAGCAATTCCTCACCCGCTTCCAACTCGAGGCCCGCAGCGTCGCCCGGCTCAAAGACCCCGGACTGGTGGCGGTCTACGACCAGGGCCTGGACGCCCGACACCCGTTCCTGGTGATGGAACTCGTCGAGGGCGGCACGCTGCGAGAGCTGCTGAGCGAACGCGGTCCGATGCCGCCGCATGCCGTCGCGGCGGTGCTGCGCCCGGTGCTGGGCGGGCTGGCCGCCGCGCACGGTGCGGGCCTGGTGCACCGCGATGTCAAACCCGAAAACGTGTTGATCTCCGACCAGGGCGACGTCAAAATCGTCGACTTCGGCTTGGTCCGCGCCGTCGCCGCGGCCGGAATCACTTCCACCAGCGTCATTCTCGGCACCGCCGCCTACCTGTCTCCGGAACAGGTTCGGGACGGCAATGCCAGCCCGCGCAGCGATGTCTATGCCGCGGGGATCGTGGCCTACGAGCTGCTGACCGGGCAGACGCCGTTTTCCGGCGACTCGGCGTTGTCGATCGCATACCAACGTTTGGATACCGATGTGCCGGCCCCCGGCACGGTGATCTCCGGTGTTCCCGAACAATTCGACCGGCTGGTCAGGCGCGCGACGGCGCGCGATCCCGCCGACCGCTACGCTGACGCGCTTGACATGGGCGCCGAATTGGAGGCGATCGTCGACGAATTGGCGCTACCGGAATTCCGGGTCCCCGCGCCGCGCAACTCCGCTCAACACCGCTCAGCCGCGCTGCACCGCAGCCAGGTCGACCAACACCAGACCACAGAGCAGCACCGGCATCCACCCGGGCGGACGCCGGTGCACAACCCGACCCGTCAGCTGACCCGAGGGCCTCAGGACTGGCCCGCTGAACCGGACGCGCGGAACGATGACGAATACCGGGAGATATCAGGTCAATTCGCCGGAATCGCGATGGTCGAGTTCGCGCTCGCGCGCCAGCATGCCCGCCGCATGGTGTTGATCTGGGTAGCGGTCGTGTTATCGGTCACCGGGATGGTGGCCGCGGCGGCATGGACCGTCGGCAGTAACTTGAGCGGGCTGCTCTAGCGGTCTTGTGCTGAATTCGACTCAGTCGCGCAACATCTCGGCGACCAGGAACGCCAGCTCCAATGACTGCTGGGTGTTCAGCCGCGGGTCGCATGCCGTTTCGTAGCGGCCGCTCAGATCGGTGTCCGAAATGTCCTGGGCACCGCCAAGACACTCGGTGACGTTCTCCCCGGTGATCTCGACGTGGATGCCACCGGGGTACGTGCCCAGCGCCCGGTGCACCTCGAAGAAGCCCTGCACCTCGTCGACGATCCGGTCGAAATGCCTCGTCTTGTAACCAGTGGACGACTCGTGGGTGTTGCCGTGCATGGGATCGCACTGCCATATCACCCGATGACCGGTGGCCTGCACCTTCTCGATGATCGGCGGCAACAGGTCACGCACCCTGTTGTTGCCCAGCCGGCTCACCAAGGTCACTCGGCCCGGCTTGTTGTGCGGATCGAGGCGCTCCACATATTCCACAGCTTGATCGGGTGTCGTCGTCGGACCGATCTTGACGCCAATCGGGTTCGCGATCACCTCAGCCAATGCGATATGCGCGCCGTCGAGCTGCCGGGTCCGATCGCCGATCCAGAGGTAGTGCGCCGACAGGTCATACAGTTGCGGCTGGCCGTCCTGCTCGTGCGACAGCCGCAGCATGGCACGCTCGTAGTCGAGCACCAAAGCTTCATGGCTGGCGTAGATTTCGGCGGTCTGCAGATTACGGTCGGCCACCCCGCAGGCGCTCATGAACTTCAGGCCGCGGTCGATCTCGGAGGCCAGCGCCTCGTAACGCGCACCGGCCGGCGAGGTCCGGACGAATTCCCGGTTCCAGTCGTGCACCAGGTGCAGCGACGCCAGCCCCGACGATGTCAGGGCGCGCACCAGGTTCATCGCCGCACCGGCGTTGGCGTAGGCCCGCACCAGCCGCGACGGGTCGTGCTCACGCGCCGCGGCGTCCGGGGCGAATCCGTTGACCATGTCGCCGCGGTAGGAGCGCAGCCCCAGCGCGTCGAGTTCAGCCGACCGAGGCTTGGCGTATTGGCCGGCGATGCGCGCCAACTTGACCACCGGCACGCTGGCGCCATAGGTCAACACCACCGCCATCTGCAGCAAGGTGCGGATGTTCCCCCTGATGTGCGGTTCGGTGTTGTCGACGAACGTCTCCGCGCAGTCGCCGCCCTGCAGCAGGAACGCCTCACCCCGGGCAACCTGGGCCAGCATCTCCTGTAGCCGCACGATCTCTGACGGCACCGTCACCGGTGGCACACTCTCCAGCACCGTTCGCATCGGCTCGACCTGCTCGGGCGTCCAACTTGGCTGCTGTGCGGCGGGCCTTGCCAGCGCGGCGTCCAGCCGGGCCCGCAGATCCGCCGGCAGCGGAGGCAGCGCCGGCAGCTGCTCGATCGGTACATCAACGGTCCAGTTCACCCGTCCATGGTAACTGGGCTCCGCAGCCGGCTAATCGGGCCGAAATCAGCGCGAACGCGAACAGGCCGGGCTAGCCGTGGTGACCGTCGGCGGCGGCGATCAACCGGTATCGCCGCAGCTGGTCTCGAGCGTCGACCAACGCGTCGTGCACATCCGGCGGCCGGCGCGGCAGCCGCGGACGCCCGCGATCCTCCCAAAGCTGGCGCAGCTCCCGGGTGAAGCGCGGCATCGCCGGCGGCAGATGGGTCATCGGGCCCCACAACTGACAGAGCACGACATGGTCATAGGCGCCGACCCAGGCCCACAGCTCGATCGGCTCGGCGCCGTCGATGTCGAAGAACGTTTCCAGGTCCGCGCGGATCCTGGCGCGTGGGCGCCATAGCGGCGACGCCGGTGGCGGTAGCTTCGGCAGCACGTGGGTGCGCACCCAGCTTCCGGCCCGCTCGGGATCGAATTCGGTCGAGACTGCGTAGTATTCGCGGCCGTCCTCGGCGGCCACCCCGATCGAGATCAGCTCGATGGTGCGGCCGTCATCGATGAATTCCGTGTCGTAGAAGTACCGCACGGCCGAAATTTAGCGTAGTCCGCCGGTCACCTGATGCCTGCACCGCTGGCGAGGGGGTGCCGCGGTGGTATCGGCGGCGGCGGCGCCGGGTGGACCTCGCGATCCAATAGCGCGTCGACCATGCGATGGTCGGGCCGGCGCGGCGTGCCGGCGATCGTGTACTGCACCCACAGCTTGGCCCGCACGACGGGGCGGCGCAGGGTTCGTTCCCGCTGCAGCGCACGCGCCATCTTGTCCAGCCGACTCATGTAAAGCCAGCGGGCCCACGGGGCTTGCGGGCGCGACAGCCGGATCGCCCCGATGAACAGCAGCGGGACGAAGAACATGCCGATCAGCCCGGTCCACACCTTGCCCTTGAGCACGACCAGCACCGCCAGTGGCAACGTCAGCACCATCGCGAAGACCACGCCTGCACGGAGCAGCACCGAGTGGGTGGTGTCTTGCCACAGGCTGATGAAGAACAAGAACGGGTGCAGGCCCAGGACCAGCAGTCCGCCCACCGCCACTGCAGCGAAGACCGCGTCGACCGAAGTCCGCCCGTCTTCCTCCCAGTAGACGTCGGACAGATGCAGGATCAGCGCGTACTCGTCGAGCACCAACGCGGCTCCGATGCCGAAGACGATCGCGCTAGCGGTGTATTCGAGTTCGTTGCCGGTGACCGACAAGGCCACCAACGTCACGCCGGAGATCATCACCAGCAGAACTCCGACCACCACATGGTGGATGTGCATCTTCCCGATGTGAATGTTTCGTGGCTCCCACCACTTTGGCGGCACGCCACGGTTGGCACGGTGGCGGATGTAGCGCACGAATGTGCGCGTCACGAAAAAGGTGAGGATGAAGGCGACCAGACAGCACACCAGCGGCAGTCGACCGCGGCCGAGAATGTCGTCTTCGAACCAGCGGAGCACCTTAAGAAACCTACGCCCACTTCGCACCGACGGCCCTCCGCGACACCGGCTAAGGCGCCAGCACCGATAGGCTGTTCACCGACATGAGTAGATCGCGGTCGCCCGACGTGGGCAGTTGGCGCGGGCGGCTAGCGGCCGCGCGGCGAGGTATCTGGCGAAATGCCTGGTGGGCGCTGCTCCAACCGCTGGCCCTGGTCGCATTGGGCTACGCTGCGTGGCGGCTCGTCGGCCACACCCCATACCGCATCGACATCGACGTCTACCGGATGGGCGGCCAAGCCTGGCTGGATAACCGCCCGCTGTATGCGGACGGTGTGGAATTTCACACGCCGATCGGGTTGAACCTCCCGTTCACCTATCCCCCACTCGCCGCCATCGTGTTTTGCCCGTTCGCCTGGTTGGGGATGCCGGCCGCGAGCGTGACGATCACGCTGATCACCTTGGTGCTGTTGATCGTCTCCACGATGATCGTGCTGACCCGACTCGACGTGTGGAGCACCGCTCGGGTGGTGCCCGGCCCGGCTTGGCTGCGCCGGTGGTGGTTGACGGCGCTGATCGTGGCCGCAGCAGCGATCTGGCTGGAGCCCATCAAATCGAATTTCGCGTTCGGGCAGATCAACGTGGTGCTGATGACGCTGGCGATCGCCGACTGCGTGCCGCGCCGCACCCCGTGGCCACGTGGATTGCTGCTGGGGTTGGGCATTGCGCTCAAACTCACTCCGGCGGTGTTCCTGCTGTATTTCCTGCTAAACCGCGACAAACGCGCCGTGTTGACCTCGATAGCGTCCTTCCTGGTGGCAACCCTGGCCGGGTTTGCGCTGGCGTGGCGGGACTCCTGGCAGTACTGGAGCGAGACGGTCCACAACACCGATCGGATCGGCGCGGCGAGTTTGAACACCAACCAGAACGTCGCTGGGGCGCTGGCGCGGCTGGGCCTCAGCGACCATGCGCGGTTCCTGCCGTGGGTGGCCGCGTGTCTGCTGGTGCTGGCGCTGACCGTGTGGGCGGCGCGGCGGGCGCTGCGCGCCGGCGAGCCGACTCTCGCGGTGATCTGTATCGCGCTGTTCGGGCTGGTGGTTTCGCCGGTGTCCTGGTCGCACCACTGGGTGTGGATGCTGCCGACGGTGGTGGTGACCGCGGTGCTGGCCTGGCGGCAGCGGAACGCGGCGCTGGCAGCGATCAGCGCGGCCGGAGTCGCGCTGATGGTCTGGACACCGATCGACCTGCTGCCCAAGCACCATGAGCTGGGCGCGGCGTGGTGGCGCCAACTCGCCGGCGTCTCCTACTTGTGGTGGGCGCTGGCGGCCATCGTCACGGCCGGCGCCACGGTCGCTGTCAGCGGCGCCACTACCGCCGCTGCACCACGGGCGTCGAACGCGCCTCAGCCGGTGTCAGCCGTCAGCTGACCAGGGGACGGAGATCGGCTAGCCCGCCGCCGTCTCAGGGATCCGCATCGGCGATTGCGTCGACGATCCGGACCCGTTGCCGTCTTTGAGGGTGGCGGCGTAGATGTCGACGTATTCCTGACCCGACAGCCCCATCAGCTCGTAGATCACCTCGTCGATGACGGCTCGTTCGATAAAGCGGTTGCCGGCCAGCCCGTCGAAGCGGGAAAAGTCCATCGGCTTGCCGAACCGGACCTTGACCCGGCCGAACCGCCACATCTTTTTGCCGGGCGGATTGACGACGTTGGTGCCGATCATCGCCACCGGTATCACCGGAACCCCGGTCTGCAGTGCCAGACGGGCCAATCCGGTCTTGCCCTTGTACAACCTGCCATCGGGTGAGCGAGTGCCCTCGGGATACATGCCGAGCAGCTTGCCCTCGCTCAGCAACCGCTCAGCCGTATTCAAAGCGGCCTGCGCGGCATCGGCGTCGCTGCGGTCGATCGGCACTTGTCCGGTGGTGCTGTAAAACCAGCGGTTGAACCAACCCTTCAGCCCGGTGCCGGTGAAATATTCGGACTTCGCCAGAAAGGTGATGCGGCGCCGCACAACCAGCGGCAGGTAGAAACTGTCAGCGACCGCCAGATGGTTGCTGGCCAGGATCGCCGGGCCGGACTGTGGGACGTATTCCAGTCCTTCGATTTTCGGACGACCGAGGACCGCGAGCAGCGGGCCCATGAAGAAGTACTTAAGAAGCCAGTACCACATGGACCCTCCCATTTGCCCGCATCGATGGGTGTTCTGCGCCAAGCGTACCGATCCACTGTGTACGGGACCACAGCGGCGCGGGCGACCTGCTTACTCTTCGACCGTGAGCCGGCTGCCGTTAACCCGAGCCGCCGCGGCTACTCCTCGACGGTGACGGTGATGGGCTGATAGCGACTCGTCGCAGCGGCATCGGCCGCCGCATCAACCTCGGCACCGCCGCTCGGCGGACCGTCGGGCGGCGGCGTCGATCCGTCGACTTGCTCGACGATGGCCCGGATCACCGCCAGCAGCGCGACGCTGTGCTCGGCGATGACCGTCAGCAACGGGTGTTCCTCCCCGGTCACGACTGCGGCCAGCGCGCAGATCGGACACCACACCTGCTGGCACTTGCCGGTGCCGGCGCCGTCGCCAAGCGCCCGCGACACCGCCAAGCGGACCGCGGGGTCGATCCCGTCGAGAATGCTCTGGGCGAGTTTGCGCAACTCCGGACCGATGTCGGGGTGGACGCCACTCATCTACGCCACTCTCCCCGGCAAGCGGGTGGTACCCCCACCCCGCCGCTGCGCTGTTGTTCGTCGTCGGCGCGACTCACTTCGGCCACACCTCCGGATCAGGTCGAAAACGCACCGTCAATTCGCTACCGCGAAGATGCGCGTCCAATACCGTGCATCGCCGCAGGACGGACGCCAACCGAACTCTGCGTCGCATCCCGCCGGCGCCAACGATCAGGTCGTCGCCGACTCGGCCAAGGGTAAGCGCGCCGGAATCGATTTGCGGCAACTCTAGCCGCAATCGGTAGACCGACTGCAGGCCGGATCCTGACTCCAGGTCCACGACGGGACGCAACGGCCCCGGCGGCGCCGACCCGTCGCGGCGGCGCGCACTGTCCAACAGCTCGGCGAGCGCTTTGGGGCCGATCGGCTCACCGGCCAGATGCGGGGTAAGGACCAGCGCTACATCGCCGATGGCGGCGTCCAGTTCGTCCAGCACCGCTCGCTGCTCACTGATTCGCTCGGAATACCAGTCGAAGGCCGGATGAGCGGGCAGATTGCGGTACTCGTAGGAATCGTCCTGCACCAGAATCTGGTTGACGATTAATTCCTCCACGCGCAGACCCATCAACGCCAACGAGCCCAGCGTCCGGAGGGCTTCGGCCGCCACCACCCGTTCCGCAGTGAGTACCAGATGTGCACCGACGCGCGTGCTGTCGGTCAGCAGCGCGCTGAGCTTTTCGACGCTTGCGCTGATGCGTTCCAGCAGTTCCACCACCGCGGTCGATCGGGCGTCGTCGGCTGCCGTGGAAAGCCTGCGATGCCGCGGCCAGGCTCGCTCGACGTACAGCGCGAACGTGGCCGGCAGGGTCAGCATCCGCATTGCGTCGGCGGTGGAGGCACAGTCGACCACGATGTGGTCCCATAGTTCGGCCGCAGCCAACTCGCCGACCTCATGCAGGCCGAGGACTTCCTGAACGCCAGGCAACGCCGAAAGTTCTTCGGGCGCAACCTCGTCCAGCTCCGATTCGGGAAAGCGCAGGCCCAACGTGTCGACCACCGTGCGCCAGCGAGCCTCGAGCAGCGCCAAGGTGTCCATCGCCAACGCGTCGAGGAAGCCGCCGCCGACGTCGGCCGCTCCCGTTTCGAGGTCTGCGAGGACTCGCACGGGATCGCGTCGGCCGGTCGGGGTGACCGCGACACCGAGCACGTCACCCAGCGAGTGCGCCTGGTCGGTAGATACCAACAACACCCGCTGACCGGCGCGCGCGTCACGCACGGCGGTCGCGGCCGCCAAAGTGGACTTCCCTACCCCACCTTTGCCGACGAAAAGACTGATCCGGGCAACAGTGGGCGCTGCCGACTCACTCAGCCTCGACTCGTTTCTTCAGATCCTTCAACGCGGAGTCGATCAACCTGCGCTCGGCCTTGCGCTTGAGCAAACCGATCATCGGAATAGCGATGTCGACCGTGAGCTCATAGGTAACGTCAGTGCCAGAGCCCTTGGACGCCAAACGATATACACCGTCGAGGGACCGCAGCAGCGAGCTGGAAACCAGCGACCAGCGCACCGAGCCGCGATCTTTCGGCCACTCGTAGGACAGCACCAGTGTGTCTTTGAGGACGCTGGTGTCCAGCACCAGCCGTGCCACCTTCGGATTGCCCTGGGGGTCGGCCTCGAGGACTTCGGCCTCCTTGTATTCCGACACCCAGTCGGGATACGAGCCGATGTCAGCGATCACGTCCATGACCGTGCTGGGGTCCGCGTCGATGTAGATCGTCTGCGCCGTCTTCTCCGCCACCTGGTCGCTTCCTTCTCCCCCGTACGCCGGTAGTGCCTTTGCCGCCATTGGGTTGGAGCCCGCTTACGGGGCACGCCTGCACCCTGTGGGCTGTACCGCCAGCCCACGGCAGAAACGGTACTCCCCGGTTGAGTTCAGACCTGGTCAAGCACCGGAGAAACGCCAACCGGTCGGGACCGTTCAAGCGCCGCCTTCACCTCGAAGGCCATTTTCTTACCCGCGACCCGGCGCCGGTGGGTCAGTCTCCGCAAGTTCATCCTGGCCAATTGCCATGCCGCGACCCCGGACGGCTCAGCATGCAGAAAGTAGTGCAGCAGCACGCCATCCAACGACGGTTCCAGCCAGATTTCCATCGTTCCGGTGAGCGGACCGGTAACCGCCCAGCGGACTCCTTTGTCGGCGCGGTCTTCGATAACTCGCAGCCGCAGGTCTGGCCACCACCGTCGCCAGCTGGCCGGATCGCCGATGGCAGCCCCGACGCGTACGGGGTCGGCGGCGACGAACGTCTCGTCGGCAATTTGAACGCTGTGCACGGCCCCTAGCTTCACATACAGCAGCCGTGGCCGCATACACCAGTCTCGATCGTCCTGCTCATCGCGACCAGCCCCACTGGTCCGGCTCCTCACCGGGCCGAACTAGGCTAAATCCAGCATCCAGCCCAGCCCCCGGCGGAATAACGCAAGCGAGGTCAGAAGAGTGCGTGAATTCAATGCTCCCGCCCCGTTCACGGTAGACGAGCACGACAACATCGTCGCCGCAGTGTTCGAGCACGAGCGCGACGAACCCGACACGGTGATCTTTCAACGCCTGGTCGACGGGGTCTGGACCGACGTTACATGCGCGGTCGCCGCCGCCCAAATCCGCTCGGCCGCATTGGGTTTGATCGCACTAGGGGTGCAGGCCGGCGACCGGGTGGCTATCTTTTCCGCCACCCGCTACGAGTGGGCGATCCTCGATCTGGCGATTCTGTCGGTAGGCGCGGTCACCGTCCCGATCTACGAGACGTCGTCGGCCGAGCAAGTGCGCTGGGTACTGACCGACTCGGCAGCGGTGGTCGCGTTCGCCGAGACGGACGCCCACGCAACGATGGTCACCGCGCTCACCGGTGATTTGCCTGAGCTGCGGCGCGTGCTGCAGATCGACGGTTCGGGCGGCAAAGCCCTCGAGCAACTCGACCAGGATGGCGCCTCGGTCGACCCAGCCGAGCTGACCGCCCGTCTCGAAGCGTTGCGCAGTGAAGATCCGGCGACGCTGATCTACACCTCGGGTACCACCGGGCGCCCCAAGGGCTGCCAGCTGACCCATTCCAACCTCGTCTACGAAACCCGGGGTGCCAAGGCGGTTCTGCCGACGCTGCTGCGCAAGGGTGAGCGGCTGCTGGTGTTCCTGCCGTTGGCACACGTGTTGGCCCGCGCACTGACCTTGTGTGCCTTCCACAACAAGGTCGTCGTCGGGTTTAGCAGTGACATCAAGAATCTGGTGCCGATGTTCGCGGTGTTCAAACCGACGGTCGTGGTGTCGGTGCCGCGGGTGTTCGAGAAGGTGTACAACACCGCCGCGCAAAATGCCGCCAACGACGGCAAGGCCCGCATCTTCGAGATTGCCGCGCAGACCGCAGTCGACTGGAGCGAGGCGCAAGACAACGGCGGCCCCGGTCCGCTGCTGCGGGCCAGGCACGCGCTCTTCGACCGGCTGGTGTACCACAAGCTGCGCACCGCGCTGGGTGGCGACTGCCGCGCGTCTGTCTCGGGCGGCGCACCGCTGGGCGCGCGGCTGGGCCACTTCTACCGCGGCGTCGGTCTCACCGTGTACGAGGGCTACGGGCTGACCGAGACCAGCGCCGCGATCACGGTCAACCAGGTCGGTGCCCTGAAAGTCGGGACCGTCGGAAAGCTGTTGCCGGGCAACAGCATGCGCATCGCCGATGACGGAGAGCTGTTGGTACGCGGCGGCGTGGTGTTCCACGGCTACTGGCACAACCAGCAGGCCACCGACGAAGCGCTGGAAGACGGTTGGTTCAAGACCGGTGACCTCGGCGCGGTCGACGGCGACGGGTTCCTGACGATCACCGGCCGCAAGAAGGAAATCATCGTCACCGCGGGAGGCAAAAACGTCGCCCCCGCCGTATTGGAGGACCAGCTGCGAGCGCACCCGCTGATCAGCCAGGCGATGGTCGTCGGAGATGCCCGCCCGTTCGTTGGCGCGCTGATCACCATCGACCCCGAGGCGTTCGAGGGCTGGAAGCAGCGCAACAGCAAGCCCGCCGGAGCATCGGTGGGCGATCTGGTCAACGACCCCGACCTGATTGCCGAGGTGGACGCGGCCGTCAAGCAGGCCAACCTGGCGGTGTCGCACGCCGAGTCGATCCGCAAATTCCGCATCCTGCCCGTCGACTTCACCGAGGACACCGGGGAACTCACCCCCACGCTGAAGGTCAAGCGCAAGGTAGTGGCCGAGAAGTTCGCTCACGACATCGAGGCGATCTACGCGAAGGACTAGCCGCGCACCAACTCCGATAGCCGCGCGGCCAACGCGTCCCACTGCCATTGCGCGATGGCCCATTCTCGCCCGGCGGCGCCCATAGCGGCGGCCCGATCGGGGCCGGCGCGCACCTCGGTAACGGCGTCGACGATCTGGCTGCCCGAACGCCCGTCGACGAGTAGCCCAGTCTTGTTGTGCCGCACAGTTTCCGGAGCGCCGCCCGAGCATCCGGCGATCACCGGCACGCCGGTCGCGGAAGCTTCCAGAAATACGATGCCCAGTCCCTCGACATCCAGTCCGGCGCCGCGGGTGCGACACGGCATCGCGAACACGTCGGCCATCGCGTGGTAGGCGGGGAGCTCCGCGGCCGCGATCCCGCCGGTGAACGTCACGTGTTCGCTGACGCGAAACCGCTCGGCCAGTTGGCGCAGCGTGTCTAGGTAAGGGCCACCGCCCGCGATGACCAGCGCGGCCCCATCCACGCGCCGCCGGATTTCCGGCAACGCGCGAATCAACATGTCCTGCCCCTTGCGCGGCACCAGCCGCGACAGGCACAGCACCGTGGGCCGCTGGCCCAGCCGGTAGCGGGCCCGCAGTTCGGCGCGGCTTGCCGGGTCGGGACGGAACCGGTCGATGTCCACCCCGGGCGGCAGGTGCTCCAGTGCGGCCTCCGGCCCGAACGCCGAGGCGAACCGCCCACGGGTATAGCGGCTGACGAAGGTGACGACGTCGCTGTCGTCGCCGACGCGACGCAGCACCGACCGTGCCACCGGAAGCATCGACCAACCCACCTCGTGGCCGTGGGTACTGGCCAGCACCCGGGTTGCGCCGGCTTGACGGGCGCGTTGCGCCAGCAGGCCCAACGGCGCGGCCGCGCCGAACCAGACGGTGTCGATGCCGTACTCGGCGATCAGCCGTCGCATCCGGACGTCGACGGTGGGTACGGGCCACATCAACGTCCCGG
>Ga0210386_10002563_pt1 | contig 15591 bp, 17 predicted proteins | sample IncBWH32OmetaG_FD_160091 | JGI IMG/M metagenome (GOLD analysis project Ga0210386, IMG submission 160091) | Forest soil microbial communities from Barre Woods Harvard Forest LTER site, Petersham, Massachusetts, United States - Inc-BW-H-32-O ... | reverse complement strand
GCGGAAAATCTAAGGGTCGGCTGAAAACAGCCCCCCTCATCGCGCTGCTTCACGGCGATGACGTCGCGGGCGGGAGGCTGACTCGCTTCATGCGGCCCGCCGCATTTCGCGCCATGCGCCCGCTATTTGGCGACAGACGGGGCGACTGACGTTCTCTTCGACAGCATTAATCGACTGCTGCGGCACTTCCGAAAAGTGCTGTGAAGAGACGTGCCTTTTAAGGCTTTCGCAACCACAGCAGCAAAAATCGACGGGCCCTCACGCGAGCGGAACACTCGGACAAACGCCTGCCCGTATATTCCAATCCTTCAAGATTGCACCCGTCAGTTGGGCGAGGCGTCGCAAACCAATTGCAAGAGCCGATGTTCGTTTGATCGTGAAGCAGGAGAAGAGGCGATATGACCTTCCTTGCGAAATGCGTGCTGGTCCTGCTCGCAACCGCTCTTGTTTGCGCGTTCCTGGCCGCGAGCCCATTGATATTCTGTCACGGGGGAGGATCAGGAGGAAATTGCGGCGAGGCCGTTATGCTCTCCTTGCCGGCGACATTGCTCGTGTCCCCGTTGATACTGATTCTGGCCACCGTATTTTTCTTCCCATCCGCCAGGAAAATTCTCCTCATCGTTTTGGGCGTGATGGCCGTCGCGGAACTGGCCCTTGTTGGGTTTTCCACAAAGCTGGTCATCGACTCGAAGGACCACTCCGACCAGACCACGGAGAGACAGGCGGTCTTCATGTACTCCGTGTGTCTTGAGGGCAACGCGCGAGGTCGGTCGCGCACGTCCAACGATCCCCCGGAAGCCATCGAGCAATCATCATTCGCCAACTGCGCAAAAGGCCGGCAGCAGGTTTTCGATACATTTCGTAGTCACGCCAATTCCTTCAGCCCCGAAGCGATGGCGGCTTTGGAGCAGGAGTTTCGGCGCAAGTTGCCGCAGATCATCGTCAAAACGCGCGGCGACGTGCGAAAGACTGTGCAGCGATAGCCGTCTGCGGAATATTCCGCCGATCGCGCCCTCCCCGATCGCGCCGATCAGATCAGCTGCAGACATGCCTGGCTTGGGCCAAATCGAGCCGCAATCTCATCCAAGTTTCCGACTAGTTTTCGGCATATTTTGATTCCAGTTGATTCGCCGGAATTAGCTCGATCGTCGGGGATATTGAGAATGTCATTTTTCAAGCGGGAACTCGGCCCGGTCGAGCGGTTCGAGAGCATGCTGAGGGAGAGGCGCGCGGCGCGCCAGAAGCAGGCCGAGCGGGTGAGCCTCGTTGAAACAGATGTCGAAGAAAAACGTGCCGCGGCCGAACGGCTGGCGGTGACCGGCGCCTCCGATGCCAAGCTTGGTCACGCGGAGACCAAGCTGCGCGCCGTCGAAGAACGCGCCAAGGCGCTTCGTGCCGAACTGGCCGAAGTCGACGAGCAGATTGCCTCAACCGAGCGCGCCGTGGCGGACGCCAGGGCGCAACGCGACCGCGACACGGCGGCGGATCAGATTGAGGAGATGGCGTCGGCAATCGAGCGGGCCGTACCGGCATTTGGCGCCAGCGCGGCGGCATTCGTCGACGCCATCACAAAAAACCCGGCGACCGTGCTGGAGGCGACCAGGTTCTCGACCAGCGTGGATGCGGTGCGCCGGGAGGTTCTGGCGGCTGCGGACTTGATCTGCTGGCAGCTCCGATCCGCCGCGGTGCGCACACGCGCGGGCAACGCCAATATCGCCATCGGTGTGACCGCCGAACTGGAACAACTGCCGGCTCAGGATATCGATCGGCAATTGATCTACACCCTCAATCCGTTGCTTTGGCGAGAGGATGGCCAAGTGCGCAGGGTGCCGGCGTTCGCGCTGGTTGAGCTGCCAAAAATATTGTTGCCGGTAGCGCTGCGGCATCAACATGTGGACCATCTGAATGCCCGGCGGGTACAGACCCTGATTCACATTCATGGCAGCGACATTTCCCACAGCGAACCCAGTCCCGACGATCCGCAGCTCATCGATCTCGATGCGCTTGCCACCGAGGAAAACAACGTCCGGGCCAATGTTGCATGAGCGCTGTGGCGGCGTTCAACCTGGCTTCGTTCGCGGTCGCATGTGAATTCGCGGTTACGGAGTTGCGAATGTCAAATCCACTCCACTGGTGGTCCGTTCACCGACGACGTAGCTAACCCCTGTCTGGTTACAAGCCGAACCGGACAGGCTGACTATCAAAGTTCGGCTGGTGTTTGCGTTTGGGGGACGACACATGAGCAACTTGGGCATTTGGATCGGATTTGCGTTCGCGGGGCTCTGCGTGCTCGGAATCATCTATGCCGCGCTCGCGATGAAGACGCCTGCTGACGTGTCGCCGAGGCAGCTAAACCTCGTGATCCTCATTGCCGGAGGTTTAATCGGGTGGGTAGTTGGAATGCTGATAACGCCCGTCTCTCCCAAGGAACAGGCCGTGTTTTCTGAAACCGGGAGAGCACTTTCTACCTTCGTGGCCGGGTATCTGGTTGCGAAGATCGACAGGATCTTCGATATCGCGATGAAACAGAACGAAAACGTAAATGGGCTGTTTGTCGGGCGGCTGCTGATGTTTGTCAGCACGTTCGCGCTCGGCGTATTGGCGACATTCGTGTGGCGAAGCTACGTTCACCTGGGCTAGCACCGCTCCCGCCAACTATTGAACGACGTCGAGTTTGACCTTTGCGATCCCGCTTTGAACCATCCCGAGCGCGTTGGCCGCGGAATGCGAGACATCGACAACGCGTCCGGGAACGTAGGGACCGCGATCGTTGATCCGCACTGTTACCGACCGCCCGGTCGCGACGTTCGTCACCCGCAACCGGGTGCCAAACGGCAATGTGGGATGAGCGGCAGTCAAATCGTTCGTATCGAACTTTTCGCCGCTCGCGGTCTGTTGCCCCTCCGTGTAGAAGCTGGCGACTCCCTGCGAGGCGGTCTGTGTCGGCGTCCCATTATTGTGCCGCGCGAACGGCGTGTGCTTTCTCACGGTCGCGACACGCCTGCTCGTTAAGCTGGTGAAGAATGATGCCGTTCGATCGTGGTTCAACGAGGCGTGCCGGCTAGGGCCGGAAAATTCGGAATTTCGAACCGCGGTGGACTGCGCGCAGGCTGCCAGCGAAGCAGCTCCAAGCACGATGACAAGCGATTGACAGACGTTCCGGACACGAGCGGCCGAGACCGCGGACGCATCTGGAATACGATCTGTCTCAGTAGCGACGTACGAACGAGCAACGTACCAACTCTTGGCATCATCGATGGACATGTTGATCCCCGATTCCGCCCCCAAACCCTAGGCCGCCCCGCAATCAGGGCAGAACCGTGGCTGGACGAGATCAGGCACGTCGTTAAGCCGATGATTTCATTCGGATGTGACTATTACGCCACAACTCGCGACAGGCGCGCAGCGTGATCAGAGCTGCGGGCCGGACAGGTTCAGCTCGCGTTCTGCACGGAAAACATTGGCATAGAGGTTTGCGATCCACTGGCGTCCGCTCGACGTGACGTTGAGGTAGTGTATCGCCATCTGAATCTGCGGAGCGACGTTGTTCCAATAGAACTGCGGATACTTGTAGACCACGTCCGCGGGCGTATCGTAGCCAAGCTTCTTGTTCAAACCGATTTCCTCAAATTCGTAGAACAGTGCGTTCGACTTTCTCAGGTAATTGGGATCGCCGAGCTGACCGATGAGATCGGCCGCGCGCAGCAGCAGGCCCTCCTCTTCGACCAGATCATCGTCGTTCGAGGATGATGCATATGGAAAGCGCGTATATTCGATGGCTCGCGCAATTCGGCCGGCGTCGACCTCTTCGGTCCCATCGAGGCGCTCGGAGACGAACAACTTCGATCGGTCGACATGATAGGGCGCGAGCGCGGCATCGGACGACCCTCGCGGCAGACGTATCGTGCCACCACTCAGGTCCGCGACATAGGACTCCTTGTCATCGCCCTGCAAAATCCCGCGGACATATCCGATGTCATGGGCAAGGCACGCCAAGATGAAATTCGCATAGTCCTCCGCGGTCGTCGCCCGCAGCATCTGGCGTCCCATCAGGATGTCGTGCCCGGCGAGGGTCACAAGCATCGAGTGCTCGATATTGTGATACAGGGCGTCGCTGTTGCCGATGCAATCAAGGGTCAATCTGGCTGCGAAGGGGACAACTTCGGCCAAGCGGGCATGTGACGCGCCGAACCTGCTCTTGGTGTCCGAAGTCAGGAACGATCCCAAAGCGTGCGCTACCAATTCCGGAATTGTGATCATCTGAACACCCGTCGGATTGAACGCCGTGGCGTGACAAGGCTCCGTGGTCGCAACCTCACGATAACACATCTGCCGATGTCTGCGGCCGTCAAATGTCATCTTTTGCCACAGGGTGGATGAGACATCGCACCAGCAATATCGGTATTTAAGCGCCGGTGTCCCAGATTGCATCCGCCGGCGTCATTATCCCCATGCTAAGCTAGTGCCTGCGGGCGTATCCTCGCCTGGCAGGAGGGAATGATGAAAACCCATTACACAATCGCATTGGCAATGCTGGCAGGTTTCGGCCTTGGCACGGTCGCGGTCCAGGGACTTCATGCTCAATCCAAGGCGCCAGTCTACCAAGTCACTGAAATCGAGATCCTGGATCCGGAAGCATATTCGAAGGACTACGTCCCGAAGGCTGGGGCCGCTATCAAGGCGGCTGGCGGCAAATTCCTTGCACTTGGCGGCAAGACCACCGCTTTCGATGGAGAACCGCCAAAATCCCGCATCGTCATCCAGCAATGGGACAGTCTTGAGAAAATCCAGGCCTATCGCGATTCAGCGGCCTTCAAAGAACTGCTGCCGATCCGCGACAAGCTGGCAAAATTCCGCACCTACGCTGTCGAAGGGATAGCGCAATAGCAGTCAAGTTTCACGCAAGATCGAGGCCGCCTAGTGTGGCGGCCTCTTTCGTTTCGGCGCCAAGAAGCCTAGCCCATCAAGGCCCGTGGCAGCCACATCGCGATGTCGGGAAAGGTGCAAACCAGCATGACCGCCAGGATCATGATGGCTACGAACGGCAGCGTTCCCCATACGAGTTCGCTGTAGGAAATATCCGGCGCGATGTTCTTGATGACAAACAAATTCAGCCCGACGGGCGGGTGAATCAGACCCATCTCCATCACGACCGTCATGACGACGCCGAACCAGACGAGGTCAAAACCGGCGCTGCGCAACGGCGGCAGAATGATCGGCGCGGTCATTAAAATAATGCTCGCCGGCGGCAGGAAAAAACCAAGCACCATCACCATCAGCAAAATAGCGAGAAGCAGCAGCCATGGCGAGAAATGCTGAGCCACGATCCACTCGGCGGCGCTTTGCGAGATGTGCAGGTAGCTCATCACCATCGAATATAGAAGGGACATGCCGACGATCATGATGACCATCGTCGATTCCCGAACAGACGCAAACAGCAGCGGGCCAAAGTCCGATGGACGCCAGATGCCGTAGATGGCCGCGACGAGAAGCAGAGCGAGGACCGCGCCGAGCCCCGCGGTTTCGCCGGGACTGGCAAAGCCGCCATAGAGCGCCCCCATGACGCCGATCATGAGAATCAGGAACGGCAGAATACGAGGGAGCGCATTGACGCGGTCGCGCATCGTGAACTTGTCACGCCGCAGGATCGCATGATCCTTGCCCGACTTTTGCGCGCCGCGAACTTCCGCGAGATACCGCACGACCGCGTAGGCGGAGAACATCGCGCTCAACAGCAGGCCAGGCAATAACCCAGCAAGAAAAAGCCGGCCCAGCGACTGCTCCGCCGCAACGGCATAGAGGATCATGGTGATCGATGGTGGCAGCAATATCCCGAGCGTGCCGCCAGCGGCGATCAGCCCTGCCGCGAAGCCGGGAGAATAACCCCGCCGGCGCAGTTCGGGAATGCCCGCGCTTCCGATCGCCGAGCACGTCGCAGCGCTCGAACCCGCCATCGCGGCGAACAGCGTGCAGGCAATCACGTTGGCCACGCCCAGTCCGCCGGGAATCCGGTTCATCCAGACATACAGCGCGTTGTAGAGGTCGGCGGCCGCCCGCGAGCGTCCGATCGCCGCACCCTTGAGGATGAACAACGGGATGGTCAGCAGCGTGATATTGGCGATTTCCTGATAGACATTTTGCGCAACGATGCCGAGCGCCGAAAACGGCATGAAGACCAGCATGAACGCCACGGCCACCGCGCCCAGCGCAAACGCGATCGGCACACCGGCAAACAGCACAAGCAGAGTGACGCCGCCATAGAGCGCGCCGACCGAAAGTGCGTTCATGCCGGTGTTTCTCTTCTGGACACGAGCGCATCGACGATCTGGAGTGCAAATCGAAGGCATAGAAACGTCATGCCGGCCGTCATCAGCGAATAGGGAATCCACAGCGGCGGCGCCCAGGCGGAGTCGGTGACGCGGCCGTCGTCGATGGCTTCCAGCAACAGGAGCCAGCACTGCCAGTCGAAAAATGCACAGAAAGCGAGGCACACAAGGTCCGAGACCAGCGCCCGGAAACGCCTCGCCCCGCGAGGCAGAAATCCCTCGAGAGCCTCGATGGCGATGTGACCGCGCACCGACTGCACATAAGGCGCAGACAGAAAGGTCGCGCCGACCAACAGGAACACCGCCATCTCGTCCTGCCAGTCGGTCGAGATGTGCAGGAAGTATCGCGCGAGGATCGAATAGGTCAGCACCAGCCCGGCCCCGATCGTCGCCAGCGCGCAACCCCACACCAGCACGTTGTCGAGCCTGTCGCAGGAGGTGATGATCAGGTCCAGAAAGGCTGGACGACGCAGGCTCGAAGGCTGCGCCGGAATATCGCTCACACTTCCTCCGCCATCTTGAGAACCTTGGCGGTGTTCGCCGAGCGCCCGGCAAAGTCCTTCCACGCGCTGTCCCGCGCGATAGCCTTCCAATCATCGAGGGCGGCTGCATCCATTTCGACGACCTCTGAGCCGGCTTTGGCGTACACATCCGCCAGACGCTGATCGTCCGCCTTCGAGCCCTCCAATCCGAACGGCTCGATCGCCTGACCGACCTCCATGATGGCCTGCTGCTGATCCGGAGGAAGGGTGTCAAACACGGCCTTCGACATCAGAATCGGCTCCAGCACGAAGAAGAAGCTGCGGCCACCGGCCGAGGTCAGTCCCTTGCTGAGTTCTTCGAGCTTGAACGAAATCAGGCTCGACGAACTCGTCACCGCGACGTCGATCGCGCCGGTTTGCATCGAGATATAGATTTCATTCGAGGGCATGTTGCTGGTCGTTGCGCCCGCGCCCTTGAACATCATGTCCATCTCGCGGCTGCCGCCCCTGATCTTCAAACCCTTGACGTCACCGGGCTTGACCACCGGTTTGCCGCGCGCGGCGATGCCGCCCGACTGCCACATCCATGTGATGAGCTTGACGCCCTTGTTCTCCAGGATCGTCGTCAGCTCCTTGCCGATCGGCGCGGTCTTCCAGCGATAAGCCTGCTCGTAACTGGTGACCACCGCCGGCATGAACGTAATGTTCAACTCGGGAATCTCACCACCGGAATAAGTTGTCGGGTAGAGACTGAGGTCGAGCGCGCCCTTCTTCAGCGCATCGAATTGCGCGAACGTCTTCATCAGCGACGAATTCGGATAAATATCGAACTTCAACGCGCCTTCGGTGCGCTTCTCCACGCCTTCGGCGAACTTCTTGCACAGCCGGTCGCGGAAATCCCCACCATCGGGGCCGGAGCCAGGAAACTGGTGCGAGATCTTGAGCGTCCGGGTATCGGCTCGCGCTGTCCTGCTCAGGCCTACCAACGCCGGCGCCGCTATTGCTCCCAACGCCGCACGGCGGGTCAGTCCCTTTGCCATCTCATCCTCCCGTTTATTGCTATTGTTTTATTGGTATTCTTTTATTGAGCCCTGCCGCTAGATCGCGCGGTGGGCCGGAGACAGTTTCGGCAGACCGAGGTTTTCGCGCAAGGTGTTTCCTTCATAATCGCGCCGAAACAGCCCCCGGCGCTGCAACTCCGGGACCACCAGGCGCACGAAGTCGTCGTAGGTGCCGGGCACCTGCGTCGCCGCCACCACGAAGCCGTCGCACGCCCCTCCCGAGAACCACTCTTCGAGGCCATCAGCCACCTGCTTGGGCGAGCCCACGAAATTCGGGAACTCGCGCAGCGTCGCCCGTCCGCTGAACTGAACGAAGTCGCGCACCGTCGGGCTGGGTTTGCCGCTGAGCAGTACGACGCGGTCACGGACCGCCTGCAGGCCGCTGATCGCAGCGAGTTCTTCGGGCGAAAACGGTTCGTCCATCGGCTTGGTCGCAAAATCGAAGTTCAACACCTCCGACAACAGCGCGAGCGTGTCGATCGGTTTTGCCAACTTGTCGATTTCCGCAAAACGATCTTCGGCCTCGCTCTGCGTCTCCGCGACGATCGGATAGACCGCCGGCGCGATGCTGATATCCTTGCCTTGCTCGGTGAGCGACTGCTTGATTTCGGCATATTGGCGCCTGGCCACCGTCAGATTGGGATAGATCACGAACAGCAGCTCGCCCCATCGGGTGGCGAAAGCCTTGCCCCGGCCGCTCTGGCCGGCCTGAATGATGATCGGACGTCCTTGCGGCGAACGTGGCACGGTAAACGGCCCGCGGGAGGTGAAGAACTTGCCCTTGTGATCGAGCCGATGGACCTTGGCGGGATCGGCGAAAACGCCGTTCTCGCGATCGAACAGGATCGCGTCCTCTTCCCAGCTGTCCCAGTGGCCGAGAACGACTTCCATGAACTCGTCGGCCCGGTCGTAGCGCAAATCGTGGCCGAGATGCTTCGTCGCCCCGAAGTTGGCGGCTTCCGAGTCGTTCAGCGACGTCACGACGTTCCAGGCCATGCGCCCGTTCAAAAGCAGATCGAGCGTCGCAAAGACGCGCGCAACGTGAAACGGCTCGTAATAGGTGGTCGAGTACGTCACCCCGATCCCTAACTTCTCGGTGGCTAACCCCATCACCAGAGCGCACGACACCGGATCGAGTTTCGCCGCACGAATGCCGTGGCGGATCGTCTCGGCGAAATCATCGGCATATTTGTCGGGAATGGCGAGGCGGTCGTCGAAGAAAGCGAGATGAAACTTGCCGGCTTCGAGTGTCCGGCCGATGCCTTCGTAATATTCCCGCGAGCCGAAGTTCGGCTGCGAAAGCCGGTGCCGCCAGGAAGCCGGGTAATTCGAACAATTCTGGGCTTGCATGAAACCGATCAGTTTCATCTGACGCATGGTCGTATCTCTTTTTCCGGGTTGGCGCCATCGCGCTCAGATATGGCCCGCGCACGCCTTGCTGCGTCGCACTGTCGCTTTCAGGCGGGGATGCTAGTGCCGTGCCACTATGCTTTCCAACAAGATTATCTTAAGCATTGATCTGTTTTTCGAAACAAAGGTCGCCGGACGTGGCCCAGGGAAATTTCAAGGTCAATCTCAAGCTTCTTCATATGTTCGTTGCAGTTGCCGAGAACCGCAGCTTTCGAATGGCCGCGGAACAACTGAATCGTTCGCAATCGGCCGTGAGCATGCAGATCAAGCAACTTGAGGAGCAGGTCGGGGTCGCGATCTTTCATCGCACCACACGGCGCGTCGAACTGACGTCCGAAGGCGAACGGCTTCTTGCCCATGCCCGGCGGGCGCTGGACGAATGGGAAAGCGGACTGCGTCAGATCCGCGACGTCGTCGACATTCAACGAGGTACATTATCGATCGGCTGCGTGCCGACCGTCGCCGCGACGATCCTTCCAAAAGCGCTGTCCGCCTTTCGAACCGCTTATCCAGGCATCAACGTCAACCTTCGCGAGCTGGCGACGCACGATCTCTTGGAAAGCATCCGGCGGCGGGAAATCGATTTTGGCATCGGCCCCGCGGTCGAAGGCTCAGTGGAATTTCAATTCGACGCGCTGTTCTCCGAGCCGATTTTCGCGTTGACCTCAAAAGCCTACCCGCTGCCGAAACGCCGGTCGATCGATCTCGCCGACCTCTGCGCGTATCCGGTTCTGCTCAACTCGAAATCCGCTGAACTGCGCAAGGTGCTCGACCGGGCCCTGCTCGCCCGCGGCCTGAACATGGACATCAAGTTCGATGTCCTGCACACCCATACCTTGATTGCGTTCGTGGTTGCGGGCATGGGCGTGGGCATTCTGCCCAGGATCGCGTTGCCGAAATTCCGTGGCTCAACGATGCAGGCGCTCCCGATAGCCAATCCGACATTGGTACGCTCTGTCAGCATTATATCGCTGCGGGGGCAGTCATTCTCTCCAGCCGCCAAGGAACTGACGAAAGCCGTCTATAAGAATCTGCGGACACAGGCCTGACTCTACGGTCGCAACGATCAGGAATCCGCTTTTGAAGATTCCGCGATACGCAAGATCAGCGATATCGCGCCCACCACCGGCGGCACGACAAAGCACCAAACGCCAAAGCGCATAAAGAGCAGCGCCGCCGCGCCGCAGCCGACCGCGAAGACGACGACGTTGGTCGCCATCTGGACCAGCCGCGCCGGCGGTGCGTCAGCGCCCTCACGCGGATAGATCTTGTCGGCAATGTCGAGCATCACCTGTGTGGTCGTGCCGGTCATCAGCGTCGAGGGCGGCGAACTCGCCAGATGAACGCGATGCACCGCGTTCTGGATTGCCATGGCGGCGACCAGCACCATGCCGGTCGTGATTGCCTGCCAGCTGTCGCCGTCGTGGAACGGGCCGAAATGAATCGCAAACGCCGCGCCTGCGACCAGCAGCAGGACTTTGATGGCCAGGAGCGGCACAAAGGGATGCGCGGAACGGTGCGACAGCAGCGTGCCGAACCACCGCGAGGCGATCACCACGACACAGAACACCGGCAGCGCCAGCAGTTTCGCGATCGTGCCGGAGGTGCCGAGCGCGAGCGAAGCACCCAGCGTGACGAAATTGCCGGTGACATGCGCGGTGAACAGACCCTGAAGCGCGAGAAAGCCGGCCGTGTCGACGAAGCCGGCGTTGAGGCTCAGAACCAAAGGCAGCAGGCGAGACGGCGCGGAAGGCATGAGCGGATGTCCGATGGACCGGGGATTGAGGCTTGGCCCAAGTCTATCGATCAGCCGCCCACATGGCTACGTTCAGATGGCCAGGTCCGGCTGCGGCCATGTGGAAACCGCTAGCCCTTGATGAAAGCCAGGAGGTCGGCGTTGATGGTCGCCGCTTCCGTGGTCGGCATGCCGTGGGGAAAGCCCTTGTAGGTTTTCAGCGTGCCGTTTTTCAAAAGCTTCGCCGACAACGGACCGGACGCGACATAGGGGACGATCTGATCGTCTTCGCTGTGCATCACCAGCACCGGGACGTTGATCTTCTTCAGGTCCTCGGTGAAATCGGTCTGCGAGAACGCGACGATGCCGTCGTAATGCGCCTTCGCGCCACCGGTCATGCCCTGCCGCCACCAGTTTTCGATCACGGCCTCGGACGCTTTGGCACCGGGCCGGTTGTAGTTATAGAAGGGCCCCGCGGCGACGTCGCGATAGAATTGCGAGCGATTGGCCGCGAGCGCGGTCTGAAATCCATCGAAGACTTCCTTGGGAAGGCCGTTGGGATTGGCTGGCGTTTTCACCATCAGCGGCGGCACCGCCGAGATAATGGCCGCCTTCGTCACCCTGCCCTCGCCGTGCCGCGCCAGATAATGCACGACCTCGCCACCGCCGGTGGAATGGCCGACATGGATCGCTTCCTCCAGATCGAGATACGTCGTCACGGCCGCGAGATCGTCGGCGTAATGATCCATGTCGTGACCGTCGCCGACCTGGCTCGATCGGCCATGGCCGCGGCGGTCATGCGCAATGACGCGATAGCCGTGATTGAGGAAGAACAATAGCTGTGCATCCCAATCATCCGAAGACAGCGGCCAGCCATGGCTGAACACGATCGGCTGACCCTGGCCCCAATCCTTGTAAAAGATGTCGACCTTATCTTTTGTGGTGATGACGGGCATGTGTTGCTCCCAATGGCTTGTTCGCAAATGCTTGATCGGTCGCGGACACTATACGTGAGCCTGTACGTCTTTTTGATGATGGGAAGGTTTTTAATCAAACTGGTGAAAGTGATGGATCGGACCGTGGCCGTGTCCGATGCCAAGACGGTCGGCGGCTTCGATCGCCGCGGTGATCCATGTCTTGGCGCCGCGCACCGCTTGCTCCAGCGTTTCGCCCTTGGCGATGCCAGCGGCAATCGCCGACGATAGCGAGCAGCCGGTGCCGTGGGTGTTCTTTGTCGCGACCCGCAGCGCCGGTAACGCGATGATGTCGTCGGCGCGGAAGAGATAATCGATACTCTCGCGGCCGTGCCCGTGACCGCCCTTGATCAACACGGCCCGCGCACCCATCGCGAGCAGTCGTTTGCCCTGGCTCGCGATCGCTGTTTCATCCGATGCCACGCCCTCTTCCAGGAGCGCAGCGGCCTCCGGCAAATTCGGCGTAATCAATGAGGCCTGAGGAATGAGGCGCTCGCGGAGCGCTGAAACCGCGTCGGCCGACAGCAGCCGGTCGCCAGAGGTTGCCACCATCACCGGATCGAGCACGACGTATTTTGGAGACTTGCGCGAAAGCGCCGTGGCAATCGCCTCGATGGTCGCAAGCTGCGCCACCATGCCGATCTTGACGGCCGCAATATCCAGATCGTCGAACACGGCATCGAGCTGCGCGGTCACGAAGTCGGGTGGCACCTCATGAATACCGCTCACCCCGCGCGTGTTCTGCGCGGTGAGCGCCGTGATGACGGAAGCGCCATAGACGCCGAACGCGGCAAAGGTCTTCAGATCGGCCTGAATGCCGGCGCCGCCGGACGAATCCGAGCCTGCAATGGTGAGCGCGACGGGTACGGCCATATCCACTCCAAAATGGGATAAAGACGCTAACGCGGCGTGTTGTTGCCAGCAAGGTTTGCGACGTTATATTGAGGTGTAAGATAGCCCTTTCGGAGACGACAGCGATGGTGCCCTTTTTCATCCAGATCAAATGCAAGCTTGGCCAGTCCTATGTCGTCGCCAATGCGCTGGCGGAGGCCGAGATTGCCTCCGAGATCTACTCGACCGCGGGCCACTTCGATCTTCTCGTCAAATTCTATGTCGATGCGGGCACCGATATCGGCCACTTCGTGAACGAAAAGGTGCAAGTGATTCCGGGCATCCAGGACACCCACACCATCATCACCTTCAAGGCGTTCGGCGGGTCTTAAGCATAGCGCTTTCGCTCGCCTATGCTTCGCCGGCCAGGGCGAGCGCGCCCTCAATGGCGCTCTCCAGCATCTCGTCGGAAAACTTCCTGTCGTTGACCGCGCGTGCGAGCTGTAGCGCGCCGACCATCATTCCATAGATCGCCATCGCCTTGCGCCGCCGCTCCGCGGTCGAGCCGGTGCGAAGCTGGGCCGCGATCAGCAAAATGATCTGCTCGGCTTTTCCGGTAAAGATGTTCCGCGTCCCCTCCGGGTGCCGTGCAATCTCGGCCACCAACGCCGCCGTCGGACAACCCGCTCCCGCGTTATCGCGGTGCCGGGTGCCGAGATAGTCGCGGATGCTCTTCTCCAGACCGGCATTGGCCTTGAGGTTGCTGGCAAGCCCCCGCTCACGCCCGTCGAGCGCGTCAGTGAGAACCGCGCGGACCAGGTCCTCCTTGGATTCGAAGTGCGCATAGAACGCGCCGTTGGTGAGGCCCGCGGCGGACATGATGCCGGCAAGACCGGCCGCCGCCACGCCGTTCTCACGGAATTGCCTCGAGGCGACATCGACGATGTGCTGGCGCGTCGCTTCCTTGTGTCCCTTTTCGTAGCGCATCGCTATCGCCTCGCGTTTTCCCGGCGGCAATCATAACCACGGATTCGTGATTGCGCGCCAATTGACTTATGATCATAATAACAGCGTATGATCATAATGCAATGAAATAGACGCCATCGGCATCGCTGGCGGAAGCACGGAAATCATGATGGCAGCCCAAAAAGCGACGGCGACGGCCCTCACCGAAATCGAATTTGAGGCGCCGCCCGCCGCGATCGCATCGCGTCCCGCCGAAGCCGCTGCCCGCGAGGACACAGATAGCAGGGGCCAATCAGCGCGCACGGCGCTCCTGACCGCGCCGATCCTTCCAACGCTGTTGAAGCTGGCATTGCCTACCATGACCGTGCTGGTGGCACAGACCGCCGTCAACATCGCGGAAGCCTACTACGTCGGCTTCCTCGGCACCGACGCACTTGCCGGTGCTGCTCTGGTGTTTCCGGTCTTCATGCTGATGACGATGATGTCCAATGGTGGTCTCGGCAGTGGCGTCGCGTCCTCAGTGGCGCGCGCGGTCGGCGCTGGCCGGCATCAGGATGCGAACGCGTTGCTGTTTCACGCCATCGTGCTGGCCGTGCTCGTCGGCGCGCTGTTTACACTCGCCGCGGAATTAGCCGGGCCGCTGTTGTACCGGATATTGGGCGGTCGCGGTGACGCGCTCGATGCCGCGCTCCGATACTCGAATCTTTTGTTTGCCGGCGCGATCCCGGTATGGGTCGTCAACCTGCAGGCCGCGGCCCTGCGCGGCGCCGGGAACGTCAAGGTCCCAGCGCTGGTGACACTGGTCGGGGCCATCGTGATGATTCCGCTGTCGCCTTTGCTTATCTTCGGGTTTGGACCGATCCCGCGCCTTGGAATCGGCGGCGCGGGCGTCGCATTCGGCCTCTATTACTGCGGGGCCATGCTGTTCCTGCTGCGTTACATGGCGTCGGGGCGCTCCGGACTTGTCCTCACCCTCTCCCGGCTCCGCGGCCGCCTGTTTTCGGACATCCTGAAAGTCGGTTTGCCGACATCTCTCGTCGCGTTCCTGACCAACCTGACCGTCATCCTTGTCACCGGCGCAGTTGGCCTGTTCGGCACCACGGCGCTTGCAGGATACGGCATCGCCTCACGACTCGATTACATCATGGTCCCGCTGCTATTCGGTGTGGGCACAGCAGCGCTGACCATGGTCGGCGTCAACATCGGCGCAGGCCATGGCGCACGCGCCAGACATATTGCCTGGATCAGCGGCGCGATGGGTTTTCTCCTCACCGGCTCGATCGGCCTGTTCGTGGCGGCGTTTCCACTGCTCTGGCTTCATCTGTTCAGCCACGACGCCGATGTCGTGGCTGAGGGCGTCACGTACTTGCGCATCGTCGCGCCGGCCTATAGCGCGCTCGGTTTCGGCTTTGTCGTGGGTTTTGCCGCGCAAGGCGCAGGACGCGTGCTCTGGCTCTTTGTCGCCATCAGCGCGCGGATATTGATTGCGGCCGGCGGCGGCTGGATCGCGGTGAGTTATTTCGGCGCGGGCATGTTGGAACTGGCCGCGCTGGTCACGGCATCGATACTCGCCTACGCGGCGATCTGCGCGGTCGTCCTGTTGTCGGATTCCATCTGGAAGCCCGAGCCACGCTAAAGGCCATCGCCATTTTTCGTTGAGAGAAGTTCGCTGCGTCAAAAGAACTCATCAAGCTTTATACCGGGAGGAAAAAATGAAAACGATCTCTGGTTTCGGTTTCGTTGCGCTGTTCGTTTACCTGATCGGTGCGATGCCCGGATATGCGCAATCGGCAAATCCGCCGCCGA
>Ga0210386_10002562_pt1 | contig 15593 bp, 12 predicted proteins | sample IncBWH32OmetaG_FD_160091 | JGI IMG/M metagenome (GOLD analysis project Ga0210386, IMG submission 160091) | Forest soil microbial communities from Barre Woods Harvard Forest LTER site, Petersham, Massachusetts, United States - Inc-BW-H-32-O ... | reverse complement strand
GCTGCTGAATCTTCCGCCTGCGACTTTTTCGGGCGGCGAGCAGCAGCGCGTCAATATCGCTCGCGGTTTCCTGCCGGATCTGCCGGTTTTGTTGCTCGACGAGCCGACAGCGTCGCTCGATGCCGACAACCGCGCGGTCGTGCAGAAACTGATCGCCGATAAGAAGCGGCGTGGCACCGCCATTGTCGCAGTGGTCCACGATGAGAATGTCCGCGACGCCATCGCGGACCGCATCGTCGAAGTTGCGCAATTCGCCGCCGCCGCGTGACGGACGCAGGTGAGGGACGATAGAGCCTGAAATGCCGGAACAACGCGACGCCGTCCTGACCAATGCCAAGATCGTGCTCGCTGAAAGGGTGATCGAGCGCGGCTGGCTCGCCGTATCCGGCGGCGCGATCGCCGAATTTGGCGAGGGCTCGGCGCCTGAGCGCGGCGAGGACCTGGGCGGCGATTTGCTGCTGCCGGGGCTTGTCGAACTGCACACCGACCATCTCGAGGCGCATTATTCGCCGCGGCCCAAAGTCTATTGGGATCCGGTGGCGGCCGTCGTCTCGTTCGACGGTCAGCTTGCCACGAGCGGTATTACCACGGTGCTCGATTCGCTTCGGGTCTGGCGCGAAGAAGGCGCAGAAGACGTCGACGGCCAGGCCGAGATTTTGGCGCAGGCGATCGGCGAGGCGCGCGACGCCGATCTGCTGCGCGTCGATCATTTTCTGCATCTGCGCTGCGAAGTGCCGATGCCGAGCGTAGTCGACGAAGCAGCGGCCCTGATCGGCCGCCCCGATGTCAAGCTGGTCTCTTTGATGGATCACACGCCGGGCCAGCGCCAGTTTCGCGACGAGAGCAAGCTGCGCGACTATTACCGCGGCAAGGGCAACTTGACCGATGCGGAGCTCGACGCTCTGTTTGCAAAGCGCTTCGAATATCAAGCCGCTTACGCCGCCGACAATTACGAGAAAATCGTCACACTCGCGCGCAAGTATAATACGCCGCTTGCCAGTCACGATGACACGACGCTCGAACATGTCGATCAGGCGGTCCGCGACGGCGTCGCCATCGCCGAATTTCCGACCACGATCGAGGCGGCGCAGAAGCTGCATGCCGCGGGCATTCGCGTGCTGATGGGCGCGCCCAATCTGGTGCGCGGCGGCTCGCATGCCGGCAATGTCGCGACGGCCGACCTGGCCGAATGCGGCGTGCTCGACGTGCTGTCGTCGGATTATGTGCCGGCGAGCCTCTTGATGGCGGCGCTGATGTTGCCGCAACGTGTCCCCACAATTGATCTTGCCGCGGCGGTGCGAACGGTTTCGAAAACGCCCGCCATGGCGGTCGGGCTCGACGACCGCGGCGAGATCGCCGTCGGCAAGCGCGCCGATCTCATCCATGTGCGTGTCGCTCACGACGTGCCGATGGTGCGCACCGTCTGGCAGAACGGGAGGCGCGTGGCGTGAACCGGCTCAGCAAACCGCAGACGCTTGTTCCGTCGAATTCCCGCGGGCTCGGTCCGGGACGGCTTGTTCTCGTGGTCGGGCCAAGCGGCGCCGGCAAGGATACTTTGCTCAAAGGCGCTCGCGCCGCCTGCGCCTACGATCCCGCCGTTGTATTTCCACGCCGCGTGGTGACCCGGCCGAAATCGGACGCCGAAGATCATGACACGATCGACGCCGTCGCATTCGAGCGTGCCGCAGATGACGGCGCCTTTGCGTTGTGGTGGCATGCCCATGGCAATGGTTACGGGATTCCGTCCTCGATCGACCGCGACATTCGCGCCGGCCGCACAGTGGTCTGCAATGTGTCCCGCACTGTCGTTGATGCCGCGCGGGAGCGCTACGGCTTTGTCACTGTGGTCGAGATCACGGCGCCGGAACAGGTGTTGCAGTCGCGGCTGGCGTCGCGGCAGCGCGTGAGCGACGGCAATATCGCCGAGCGCATCGAGCGCTCCGCCGAAGTCGAGCGGCTCTATGCCGCCGATATCGTCATCAGAAATATCGGTCGGCCTGACGGTGGAGTTCGCCGCCTTATCCGCGCGATCCGCACCAAGGCGCGAAGCGTTCGTCGCGCGCTCGCGACGTTTTGACTTCGTCGTGGCGGCCTGACGCTTCTGCTTGAATTCTTGCTGCCAGGCTTTTACGCGCAGGCTTTTGCGCTTAGACGCATGATCTTTTCGGAAAACCGGTTCCCACTTTTCGAGATCACGCTCTAGGCGAGGCGCTCACGCAGCGCCGCCGATAGTCTTTCGGCGCCGAGTACAATGACGAAGATGATGATCAGCAGCAGCGAGACTTCCTGGTATTGGAACAGATTCATCGCCGTCAGCAATTCGAAGCCGATGCCGCCGGCGCCGACAAAACCCAACACCAGCGATGAACGGATGTTTTCGTCCAGACGATAGAGGCTGATGCCCAACAGCGCCGGCAGGATGGTCGGGACGATGCCGTGGGTGAAGACTTGAATGCGCCGCGCGCCGGTCAGTTCCAGCGCGTGTATCGGCGCCATGTCCATCTGCTCGATGGTCTCGGCGAACAGCCGGCCGAGCATGCCGACGGAGTGCACGCCGAGCGCCAGACCGCCAGGGAACGGGCCGAGCCCGACGGCGGTCACGAATAACAGCGCCCAGACCAGGTCCGGCACCGCGCGGGTAAAGCCGATGACGCCGCGCGCGCCGTAATAGGCCATGCGCGAGGGTGTGATATTCGAGGCGGCGAGAATGGCCAGCGGCAAAGCGAGGACGATGCCGACCATGGTGCCGAACAGCGCAATATCGACGGTTTGAATGGTCGGCCAGATAGCGGACGGTAATTTGGAGAAATCCGGCGGCACGGCGCGCCGGATCAGATCGGCCATGCCGTGAACGCCGGTGATCAGGTCACGCGGCCGTGCTTCGACCACAATGAATGTCTGCACGACAATGGCAATGCCGAGCAAGGTCAGCACGCAGCGCGTTGCGGTTACGGCTGCGCCACCCCAGGTGCGGGCGCTAGCGGAGATGCGCAGCTCGGCGCGCGCGGCGTCGACGCTCATGCGGCCTCTCTGACGTAGAGGCGCTGCACGCCGTCGCGCGATACCTGCTCGCGCGGTAAATCGAACATGACGCGTCCGTCGCGCACGCCGACGACGCGGTCCGCATAGCTATAGGCGAGTTCGACCTGGTGCAGCACGCAGAGTACAGCGAGCTTCGCTGAGCGAGCCAGTCGTTGCAGCAGCCGCATGATCTCCTCGGACGCTTCCGGATCGAGACTCGCAATCGGCTCATCGGCCAGCAGCACGCGCGGCCGCTGCGCCAATGCGCGCGCGATCGAGACGCGCTGCTTCTGGCCGCCGGAGAGCGTGCCGGCGCGCTGCTCGGCGAGATGTTCGAGCCCCACTTGCGCCAGATGATCGCGCGCCGCCTCGAGCTCGGCGCGGGGCAGGCCGCCGAAGGCGGTCTGAAAGGTGTAGTGGCGGCCGAGTGTACCGGTCGCCACATTGGTGAGGACGCTGCTGCGGCGGATGAGGCTCGGGTGCTGCGAGATCATCGCGAGCTCAAGCCGCGCGCGCCGCAATTGCTCGCCTTCGAGCGCGCAGAGATCGGTATCGCCGAGCCAGATTTCACCCGCGCTCGGCCGCAGGATCCGGGCGACAGAATGCAGCAGCGTCGTCTTGCCGCTGCCGTTGCCGCCAAGAACCACGACCAGCTCGCCCGGCTCGACATTCAAATTGAAGCCGTCCAGCACGAGCCTGCCGTTGGGATAGCGCACCGAAAGCGAGCGAACGCGTAACATCCGGCTCTCCTGACGCGCTTCAGCTCAGCTTGCTGAGATCGATATTGAGCGTCTTCACGAGGTCACGAATGCCGTCATAGGCGGAATCGGTCTGCGGCACGAAGCGGGTGCCATGCATGCCCATGACCTTGCGGTCCGCTTCGTCGATCGACGACAGATCGAGGTTTTGCAAAATATCGGTCAACTTCTTCTTGAAAGCGTCGGGCAGGTTGCCGCGGATAGAGATCGGATCGGTCGGGATCGGATCGGACTTCCACAGGAATACCAAGTCGCCATCTTTGTAGTGGCCGCGCTGGGTCGCCGATTCGAGCTGCTCGCTGTTGAGCTCGCCGGCGTCGACCTTGCGATTGTAGAGCGCTTCAAACGAAGCGGTGTGGCTGCCAGCGTAGATTGCTTTGATGTCCTTGTCAGGATCAAGGCCCGCTTTGCGCAGCCCGTAAGCGGGAAACAGATGACCGGATGTCGAAGCGGGGTCGGAGAAGGCGAATGAGTGACCGCGGATATCATCCACCGTCTTGATGCCCGATGTCGGATAGGTCACGAGGCTTGCCCAGTAACTGTCGGGCTTGCCCTCTTTGTTGCTGAACGCCGCGACGGCTTCGGCCTTGGCGACCTGATGTGCCAGCACATAGCCGAGCGGACCGAACTCGCCGATTTCGAGCTTGTCGTTGCGCATGGCTTCGATCTCGGCGTTATAATTTGTCGCGACAAAAACCCTGACGGGGCAGCCGAGCTTCTCGCTGATCATGGCGCCGATTTTCTCGTAGATCGGCGTCAGACGCGGCGCGGTGTCGAACGGTTCGACGCCGATGCGCACCGTGCCGTCGTCCCCGGGGCAATCGGCGGCGAGCGCCGAGCGGGCAGGGATCGCAACTGTCGTCAGGGCCGCCAACGCGACCGCGGCCAGCGCCGCCGTTCCACTCGTCCAGCGAATTTGTACGTTCATGATCGAGCTCCCGTCATTTGCATTTCGTTGATTGCCATCGTTGCCCGCGCTTTGCTGATCGAAACCGTGAGCCAAGCGCGCCGCCTGGTGGTCAGGCGCGAATGTTTTGAGTCACAGACGCCTATGGCGAATCCGCTTCCGTCGGATGCAGACTTGGTTTCGGGCGGTTGCCATAAGCCAAAGCAAATTCCCGCGCGCCAACTGCCTGTTCCGCACGTTACGCAAAGAGAAAACCCCAATCACGCTATTGCCCGCACATGACACTGGGATGAACGGCCCCGCTTGCTGGGGACAAAGCTGCGATCTAGTCCACATCCGCTGTTCGCCGCCTTACTGGACTTCGGCCCGGACATAGAGGACGCCGCGATTGACCATTCCCAGCGCTCGCGAACGGCGAGTGCTCGGACAGCATCGTCGGACAGCAGGCGGCAAAGTACCGCACGTCGGTAACAGCAGAGAGAAGATCAAATGGGGGCGGGCGCTTTCCCAGTGTGCAGGCGAATGCACACGCAGGCGGATATTCGCCGGCGCCGTAAAACCTGCGGTTAGGGTCTTCCGCACGCGCCAGTTCCGATCTTAACGGATCGGAAATCGTATATGAGCTATTTATTTTACTGCATCAATTTGTAGTACCTGCGCGCATCGAGTCGCCCGTGCTGTCAGCTCGCCGAGTGCCTCGCAGATGAAAATACTGGTGTTGCGCCGGAGAAACGCCGAGTATCATGAGTCATTCAGCTTCGCCTGCCGACGTCCGCCAAGGTGGACAGCAAACTCCCCCTCAAGCCGCGGCTGCCGAGTTCGGCGTTGCCAATGGCGCGAACGCTGAGACGTCATCGTCGCAATTCATCAGCTTCGCGATCGGCGACGATCAATATGGCGTCGACATCATGGCGGTTCGCGAGATCAAGGGCTGGACGGCGATTACGCATTTGCCGCGGCAGCCGGATTATGTGCGCGGTGTTCTCAACCTGCGTGGCGTCATCGTGCCGATCATCGATCTGCGCTGCCGCTTCGGGCAAGGAACGACCGAGGCGACGCCGCTTCACATCGCGATCATCGTGCAGATCGGCTCCAAGCTCGTCGGTCTATTGGCCGACCGCGTGCTCGACATCGTCTCGCTCGATGGCACGCAAATCCAGCCGGTTCCGCGAGTCGTGCAGGCGGCGCGGCTCGATTTCCTCTCCGGTATCGTCACTGTCGACGACGCCATGATCGCGCTCATCGATCTGTCGAATCTTCTTTCGGTCAACAACGCCAGCGAGGCGGCGTAGGCCAATCGCCGCGCGCTGCCGCTTTCATCCGGATTTCCGCCGACATCGACACGAGTTTCAACACTGCGCCGATCCAAAGGACGAGCCATGCTTAATCGCTTGACAGTCAGCACACTTCTGAAAGTGGCCATTACGCTCTGCGGCGTTGCGGTCATCGCGCTGCTGTCGCTCAGCGTGTCGGATTCATGGAGCCGGATGCGCGCGGCGAGCCGGATTGCGTCGGCGGTGCAGGCGTCCGCAGATCTGTTCACCGCATTGCATAATCTCCGGGTCGATCGCGCCAATACCTATCGCGACCTGCTGAACGACAACCCGAACACTAAGCTTATGCCAATGCTGCGCGATGCCCGCGCCGGCGAAATGCCGGCGCTGCATTCGGCCGTCGAAACCCTGCAAGTGCTCGATTTACCTGGTCAACATGAACTGGTGGCTCAGCTTTCCGACAGCGTCGCCAAACTCGATGCAGCGCACGAAGCGAGCGACGCTGCGGTCGCGCAGCCGAAAGCGGCTCGTCCGACAGGCGTGGCAGATCAGTGGATGAAGCAGACTGATGATCTGTTGGGTCTGATTGACAAATTGTCGAAGAGCCTGACGGTGTCGATCAAGCTGCAGGATTCCTATATCGACCAACTCATGGAGCTGAAGGAGCTCGGGTGGACTGCGCGTAATGCGGCCGGTGAATCTTCGGTCGTTATCTCCAATACACTGTCGGGCCGCCCGCTTTCGCCTACGGCATGGGACGATTACGTCGCCAATGTCAGCAAGGTGGATGCGACATGGGCTCAGATCAAAGACGTAGCCAGGGGTCTGCCGCTGCCGCGCCGCTATGACGAGGCTGTGCAAAAAGTCGAGCATGATTTTTTTGATCCCGACTACCTTAACAAGCGCACCAGCGCCCTCAAGGCACTTGTCGCAGGCCAGACTCCGGCGATAACGGTCGAGCAATGGACGCCGCTAACGGTGGCCAGGATGTCGACGTTCGAGGGCGTCGCCGACGCGGCTCTCGACGCGGCAAAGGATCATGCCGCCGCGCAATATGCGAGCGCTCAGCGTGACCTCGTCGTTCAGCTTGGCCTGATGGTCGGCGCCGTCGTCTTCGTCGTTTGCATGCTGCTCGTGGTCTCGCTGCGTGTCATCAGTCCGCTGCACAAGCTGAGCGCGGCGATGCGGAAATTGGGCGAGGGCGATTTCAGCGTTGTCCTGCCGGGGCTCGGACGCAAGGACGAGATCGGCGCCATCGCCGCCGCCACCGAAGGCTTCAAGATCAAGGCCGCCGAGAAAGCGCAGCGCGAAGCCGCGGCGCAGGCCGAGCAGGAGCGCCAGATGGCAACCGAGCGGGATGCCGCCATGACGCGTCTGAGCGGCGAGTTCGAGACCGCTGTCGGCGGCATCGTCCAAGCCGCGGTCAGAGGCGATTTCTCGCAGCGCGTGGCGCTCGACGGCAAATCCGGGCTCATCCTCAATGTCGGCAGCGCAATCAATGCGCTGTGCGAGAATATCTCCGGCGCTCTCGACGATCTCGCCGGCATGCTCGGCGGCCTTGCCGACGGCGACCTGACCCGACGCATCGCCGGCCAATATCAGGGCACCTTCGCGATGATCAAGGACAGCGCCAATACGACGGCCGAGCGGGTCGGCGCGACGATCGCTGAGATCAAGCGGGCCGGCCAAGAGGTCGCCAGCGCCGCCGGCGAAATTTCGGCGAGCACGACGGACCTTTCGCAGCGGACCGAAGAGCAGGCCGCAAGCCTCGAACAGACCTCCGCCTCGATGGAGGAAATGTCCGTTACCGTGAAGAAGAACGCAGAGCAGGCCAAATTGGCGAGCCAGTTCGCCGGCGAAACTCGCGAAACGGCCGATCGTAGCGGCCAGGTGGTCGCCGAAGCGGTTCGCGCCATGTCGCGCATCGACGACTCTTCGAAGAAGATTGCCGACATTATTACGGTGATCGACGAGATTGCGCGGCAGACCAACCTGCTGGCGCTGAACGCGGCAGTGGAAGCCGCCCGCGCCGGCGAAGCCGGCCGTGGTTTCGCAGTCGTCGCTTCCGAAGTGCGCAGCCTGGCGCAGCGCTCGTCGCAAGCCGCCAAGGACATCAAGGACCTGATCACAAGCTCCTCGACACAGGTCCAGGAAGGCGTGGATCTCGTCAACAAAGCTGGCGCGTCGCTATCGGGTATTGTGGAATCGATCAAGAAAGTCGCGGCGATCATTTCCGATATCGCGACTGCAAGCGTTGAACAGTCGACCGGTATTGACCAGGTCAACAAGGCGCTCGGGCAGGTCGACGAAGTCACGCAGCAGAACTCCGCGCTGGTGGAAGAGAACGCCGCGACCGCCAAGGCGCTCGAGCATCAGGCGGCGACCATGAATGAGCGCATGGGCGCGTTCCGGCTTACCGAGAATTCGCCTATCGCCAAGAGTGCTCCACCTGCTGCAATGTCGGCGTCCGCTATGGCCCCCGTTGAGAAGGCGAAGCTGAAACCGGCCGCTGCAGCGAAGCCTGTAGCGGCCGCAAAGCCGATTGTGCAGCGGAAGGTCGTCGGCGGCGCGGGCCGCAGCGCGGCAGTCGCGAAGGTGAGCGAACTCGGCGCCGACTGGCAGGAATTCTAAAAGATAAGCAAGGCGGCCGGTCTTAAAATCTGTGGTCTCGGATCGCTCTCAGTATAAACGCCGAGGGCGATTTGTGTTTCATCAGGCTTTCGCCGGCCGAGAGAGCTTGCAGTGCGCCGCTGCGGCTTCGGCCGCGGGCCGGGGCGGGCCATGTGGCGGTGCACGCGCTCTCAATGAGCGATTCTGTCGCTGCCGGAGCAGGTAATTGAATACTATGACCGTCAATGCCGCCGCAAGTGCCCCCGCCGGCGTTAATTCACGCTACGTGACTGGAAAATAACATAAAATCTCCCGCTCCCGGACCGGTCATAGGCCGGGCGATTAACCAATCCGCAATTGTATCTGCCTTATTACTTTACACGCGAAAATTTGAAGTTTCCGCAGCGCGTCGCCGGGACTCTGTGGGCGAGATCTGACGCCGTGTTGCGGCGCCGGGAAACCGATGCCCTGCGGGGATAGAGCGAGGCACTGAGGATCTCATGAGTGATGTAGCTGTTTCTTCCGCCGTCGGCTCCCCGCAGCGTGGCGTTGTCGATCCCGGCATAGTTGCTTCATCCGGTGCGGCTACGGCACCGACCCAACTCATCAGCTTTGCCATCGGCGACGATCAATACGGCGTCGACATCATGGCGGTGCGCGAGATCAAGGGCTGGACCGCCATCACCCATCTGCCGCGGCAGCCCGACTATGTCCGCGGTGTGCTTAACTTGCGCGGCGTGATCGTGCCGATCATCGATCTGCGCTGCCGATTCGGCCAGGGTATGACCGAGGCGGGTCCGCTGCATATCGTCATCATCGTTCAGGTCGCTTCCAAGCTGATCGGCCTCTTGGCCGATCGCGTGCTCGATATCGTGTCCCTCGACGGGTTGCAGATTCAGCCGGTGCCGCGCGTCGTGCAGTCGTCGCGCGTCGAGTTTCTGGCCGGCTTGGTGACGATCGAAGGCGCCATGATTGCGTTGATCGATCTGCCCCATCTGTTGTCGATGCCTGCAAGTAGCCTTGATGGTGCGCGCGTGAACCATTGAGGCCAGGCGCGCTCGTTCGTTGCCTGGGAATTGGAATGAGGAGTTCGCCCCGATGCTAAAGTCACTGCTCGACGCCAAGAATTGGCGCATCGGCGCGAAGATTTTCGCCGGCTTCGGTTCGGTCATCGTTCTCTTGGTGCTGGTGTCGGGGTTTGGCGTTTACGAGCTGTCTTCGACCGGGGCCAGCGTGACGCGTCTGAATACGGCATCGGAGGCGGCGCAGCGGATTCTCGAGCTCGATCGCAATACCGAAGTGATGCGCCAGCGTGCGCTGCGCTTCAAGCAGCTGCACGATAAGACCTCGATCGACGAGTTCAACGACTCTTACAAAGAGTCGATCGAGCTTTTGGCCTTGGCTAAGAAGTCCGCGCCGAGCGAGGAGAGGCTTCGGCTTTACGAGGGCGCCTCGCAGCAGCTCGATGTGGTGAAAAAGAAATTCGACGAGATGGTCGCGAGCGTCAATGCGCTCTTGCAGGCGCAAGATCAGTTCGCTCTCGCTGGGAACAAGCTCAACAGCACGGCGCATCGGGTTTTTGCGCTCGCCGAAATCGGCAACAATTCCGATACGATGTTGGCGGTGCGCGACATCGAAGTCGCGCTCGATATTATGCGGGCGACGGTGTGGCGCTTCCAGGTCACGCTCGACCCCAAGGACATGTCGTCGTTCAAGGCCAATGTGCAAAATCTCAACGCGACAGTCGAGACATTCGGGCAGGTCGCCAATGCGCAGGCGAAGGCGCCGCTCGGCGATCTGACGACCGCAGTGAAATCCTATGATGATGCATTCAGCGCTGTCGCCAAGTCGATGATTGCGAACGAGGATCTCTATTCAAATCAAATCCGTCCCCTTCTTGCCGATGTCTACAAAACGATGAGCGGTGCCAAGGGGTCGATCATCGAGAGTCAGCAGCTCTCCAAAAAAGCGGCTGATGACGCGGTGTCGACCGGCACGACGCTGACCGCAATCATGGCCGCAGGCACGATCGTGGTCGGCATCGCGCTCGCTTGGTTCATCAGCCGCGGCATTTCCCGTCCGCTGCGCAAGACCGCGGAAGTCTTAGACGATCTGACCAATGATCGCATCGTCGACGTGCCCTATACGGAGCGCGGCGATGAGGTTGGCGCAATCGCCAAGGCGACCGAAGTTTTCAAGCAATCGATCGCGCAGAAAGTGGTCAATTTCCGCGTCCGTTGCGCGCTCGATGTCGTGCGCTCTGGCGTCATGCTGGCCGACGATGACTACAAGATCCTCTACATGAACGGCGCGCTCAAGGAAATCATGGACGAGTGCGCGCCGGAACTGCGCAAGGTCGTGCCGGATTTCGACCCCGACAAAATCGTCGGCAGTGCGATGGATCTCTTCCACAGGCATCCAGAGCATCAGCGCAAGGTGATGGATAGTCTGACTGGCCCTCACCAGACGCAGATTTCGGCCGGCGACGCCAAGATCAATCTGGTAGTGACGCCGGTCATCGACCAGCACGGCCGTCGCAGCGGAACGGTTGTCGAGTGGCGCGATGTCACGATGGAAAAGGCGATCGAGGCCGAGATCGACCAGGTGGTTAAAGCCGCGGTTGCCGGTGATTTCTCCCGGCGCTTGCCGCTCGAAGGCAAGAAGGAGTTCATGCTCAATCTCGCCACAGCGATGAATTCGCTGTGCGAGAACACCGCCAATGCGCTGGAAGACCTGATCGGCATGCTCAGCTCGCTCGCCGAGGGCGATCTCACTGCGCGGATCGCTGCCGACTATCAAGGCGCATTCGGCAGGCTAAAGAACGATGCCAATACGATGGCGGAGCGGATCGGCTCGACCATCGGCGAAATCAAGTCGTCGGCCCGTGAAGTCACCAACGCTTCGGCGGAAATCTCGACCAGCACCACCGATCTGTCGCAGCGCACCGAAGAGCAGGCCGCAAGCCTCGAGCAGACATCGGCCTCGATGGAAGAGCTCGCAACCACGGTGAAAAGGAACGCCGAGCAGGCGCAGCAGGCCAGTCAGTCGGCAACCGGCACGCGCGATGTTGCCGGTCGAGGCGGGCAGGTCGTCGCCAAGGCGGTCGATGCCATGGCGAAGATCGAGGAATCTTCACGCAAGATTTCCGACATCATCACCGTGATCGACGAGATCGCGCGACAAACAAATCTCCTGGCCTTGAACGCAGCCGTCGAAGCAGCGCGCGCCGGCGAGGCCGGACGCGGCTTTGCAGTGGTGGCGTCGGAAGTGCGCAGCCTCGCGCAACGCTCGTCGCAGGCAGCCAAAGACATCAAAGATCTGATCACCAGCAGCAATGGTCAGGTGAAAGACGGCGTTGATCTGGTCAACAAGGCGGGCGCCGCGCTGACCGAAATCGTAGACTCAATCAAAAAGGTCGCCGACATCGTATCCGGTATTGCCACCGCAAGCAGCGAGCAGGCGACCGGCATCGAGCAGGTTAATCGCGCGTTGAACCAGATGGACCAGGTCACGCAGCAGAACTCGGCCCTGGTGGAAGAGAACGCGGCAACGGCAAAGACGCTTGAACACCAAGCCAAGGCCATGGACGAGCGCGTTGCCTTTTTTCGTATCGCCGCAGGGGCTGAAGATGCCTGGCCAGCCGTGCAGCGGCGCGAGCCTGCCGCGGCCGCGAGACCTGCCGCACCGAAAGTCGGTGCGCCAAAAGCCGGCGCGCCGCGGCCCGCCGCATCGCGGGCCAGAATATCCGATGTTGTCGGGCCCAAATCGATAGCGACGCCGTCGTCAGCGCCGAAACCTGTCGCCGCCAATGCCGCGCGCAATTCCGTTGCCGGGCGCGCCAATGGCGCTGCCGTTGCGATGGCCAGCCGCGGTCCGGTTGCCCGCATGCAAGCGGCTATCGTCGAAGCCATGACCGACCCGGAGTGGAAAGAGTTTTAGGATGGCGGCTCTCGGCAATAGCGCAATGGCCGTGGTTCTCATCACTCAACCGGGTGATGCGCTCGCGCTTGCGCGTTCGGGCCTTGATGTCGTCGGCCGTACGGCGTCGCGGAGAGTCGCATGACCGGCGCCGCCGCCCTACAGCATCCTCCCGACGCTTTGCAGAATAAGGCCGATGCCAACACCGGCCGCCGTTTTTTTGACAATACGGCGGCGGCCTGGATGGTGAAAGTGTTTCCCGGGGAGTTTTATGTGACCCGGAAACCCGATGAAGTGGTGCTGACGGTGCTCGGTTCGTGCGTCGCGGCCTGCATTCGCGATCCGGCGCTTGGCATCGGCGGCATGAATCACTTCATGCTGCCCTCGCACAATTCTGGCGATTGGGGCGGCGACCTGAAGTCGACGCGCTTCGGCAATTTCGCCATGGAGAAGCTCATCAACGAGCTGCTCAAGGCGGGATGCACGCGCGAGCGCATGGAGATCAAGGTCTTCGGCGGCGCCAATGTGACCGAATCCACCAATGCGGTCGGCACCGACAATTCGGCCTTCGTATTGCGCTATCTGGAAGCCGAGGGCTTGCGCTGCGCCGCCCAGGATCTTGGCGGTACGCTACCACGGCGCATCAACTATTACCCCGCCACGGGGCGCGTTGTTCGCCGCCTGCTTGGCATGAACGAACGCGGCGTGGTCCATCGCGAAGAGCACGATTACAGCAGGCTGCTGCAGAAACAGCAGCCGGCGGGCGAAATCGAACTGTTTGGGGACAACTGATGGCGCATCGCAAACCGGTTCGCGTCTTGGTGGTCGACGATTCGGCCGTAATGCGGCAATTGCTCGCGACGCTGTTGTCAGCGGACCCCGAGATCGAGGTTTGCGGCGCCGCCGAAGATCCGCATGTCGCGCGCGAACAGATCAAGGCGCTCAATCCTGACGTCGTCACGCTTGATGTCGAGATGCCGCATATGAACGGGCTGACCTTCCTGAAAAAGGTGATGACGCTCCGCCCGATGCCGGTCGTCATGGTTTCGACGCTGACGCAAAGCGGGGCCGAGACGACGCTCGAAGCGCTCGAAATCGGCGCCGTTGATTTCGTCGCCAAGCCGACCAGCGGCGGACTGGCCTCGGGACTAGAAGATCTGGCGGCAGATTTGCAAAGAAAGATCAAGGCGGCTGCAGGTGTTCGCGTCCGCGCTCGCCGCACCGCCGCAGCTCCCGTGCACCGCGAGCCGCGCGCGCGCCGCTCCACGGGCAAGATCGTGTTCGTCGGCGCCTCGACCGGCGGCGTCGAAGCGCTCAAAGCGCTGCTGCTCGGCATGCCGACAGACTGCCCGCCGATGCTGGTCACCCAGCACATGCCGCCGCGTTTCACCACTGGATTTGCCGAGCGGCTCAATCGCCAGTGTCCGATGGCAGTCTCCGAAGCCGTCCATGACGAGCCGATCCGGCACGGCCATGTCTACATCGCGCCGGGCTCGCATCATCTCGAAATCGCACGTGTCGGCGCGCAGCATGTTTGCCGTTTATCGGACGGTCCCACAGTCAGCGGCCACCGTCCGTCCGTCGACGTGCTGTTCCGCTCCGCCGCCCGCGTTTGCGGCAAGACGGCGGTCGCGGCGATCCTGACTGGAATGGGCAAGGATGGCGCTGAGGGCATGCTGGAGCTCCGGCAATCCGGCGCTGTCACGCTCGGCCAGGACGAAGAATCGTCGTTGATTTACGGCATGCCGCGTGCGGCTTTCGAACGCGGCGCGGTTATGCACCAGCATTCGCTTGAACACATGGCCGACGCGATCCTCGATGCCTGCGAGGGCGAAGGATCGCACGGCGCGCGTCCTCACCATAGTCATGGCGCCCACGCGGCGTGAAGGATCGATCTCGGATCGAGCAGAACAGAGCACCGATATGCAAAACCAAGCGGACATAGTGCGGTTTAAATTGCCGACGGTACTCGACCTCGCCGCCGCCGAGCGCTTTCTCGACACCATGTGTCGCCAGATGCCGACAGAGGGGCAGATGCACATGGACGCGTCAGAAGTCGAGACGCTGACGTTGCCGTGCATCCAGATTCTACTCGCCGCGCTGCAAGGCGGCCAGGTCTCGATCCAGAATCCGTCGCCGGCTGTGGTCAGTGCTTTCGAGGACTTGGGTTTGGATTGCTCGATCTTCGATTGCTCCGCACAGGGTCAAGACGCGGCTGCGCCGGAACGACCTCCTGCCGGCCCACAGTCCATCGAGGACGATTTCGGACAGGCTCCCGAGCAAGCGGAACAGCAAGACATGGCTAAGCGCATTCTGACGATCGACGACTCCAAGACGATCCGCGATATGCTGATGCTGACACTCGCGGATGCAGGTTTCGATGTTCTCCAGGCCGTCGACGGCAAAGACGGCCTCAACGTACTCGACCGGGAACAGGTCGACGTCGTGATCACCGATATCAACATGCCCATTATGGACGGCTACGAAGTGATCCGTCACATGCGCAGCAATTCTGCGCACAAGACGACGCCGATCCTGGTGCTGACGACCGAAAGCGAGGTGGACAAGAAAAACCTCGCACGTGCTGCCGGCGCCACCGGCTGGATGGTCAAACCGTTCGATCCGGACCGGTTGATCGCAACAATCAACAAGGTTGCTCCCTAGGGCGCAAGCGATGATCGAGGAGCATTGATTATGTCTAGCCTTGACCAGTTGAAGCAGACCTTCTTCGACGAGTGCAGCGAAGCGCTTCAGCAGATCGAACTTGGCCTACCTGATATCCGCGACGGCTCGGGCTCCGAAGATACCATCAACGCCGTTTTCCGCGGCGTTCACTCGGTAAAGGGTGGCGCTGGAATCTTCGGCTTCGAAGATCTCGTCAGATTCGCCCATGTCTTCGAGACCGTGCTCGACGAAATGCGCAGCGGCAAGCTCGCCGCAACGCAGGAAATTGTCGACACGCTCCTGCAAGCCAATGACGTGCTCACCGACCTGATTTCGATGTCGCGGTCGGGCGAAAGTATTCCACCGGACTTCGGCTCCGAATGCCGCGCCGCGTTGCAGCAGATCTTGCACGCCAATTCCGGCGGTGAGGGGATCGCCGAC
>Ga0210386_10002558_pt1 | contig 15608 bp, 17 predicted proteins | sample IncBWH32OmetaG_FD_160091 | JGI IMG/M metagenome (GOLD analysis project Ga0210386, IMG submission 160091) | Forest soil microbial communities from Barre Woods Harvard Forest LTER site, Petersham, Massachusetts, United States - Inc-BW-H-32-O ... | reverse complement strand
AGGAGTTGTATCACCGCAATGGAGAAAAAAGTACATTGAGATAACAAGCAAAGAAGCAGAAAATAATTTTCTATCAGTTGTCCTCGAATCTGGAGAAACAATTAAAGCAAATAGTGCTCAGGTTCGTAAAAAAGCTTATCAAAATCTGCTCATAGAATCGGCAGAAATGCAGGGAAAATCAATAGAGGTGATTCATCATATTAACAATTGGTGCAATGGAATAGATGATTATGAAATGGATGAAGTCCCTGGATTTGCTTTGTTTTGCGAAATTGTGGAGTTTGATAATGAAGATTCTGTTGCTATAGAAGCTTTTGCATTTATTATGAGTCAAATTCCTTATTGTATAGAAGAAATGTGTTCAAAAACTGTAATTGTAAAAGTGGCAACAATTTTTTGGGAATCCTGCGAAGCCAAGCAAATTTTTCAGAAAAAATTGCAAAAGGACTTGGAAACAGAAGATTCTTCAGTAAATAAATTATTTATTCAAGCAAAAGAGTGCGCTTTACAACAAGATTTTCATGGCACTAAGCAAGCGCTAGAAGACATACTTGGAGTCCTTCATCAGATTCAGATTAACCATTGGTCTTTTGCTGCGGATCACATACCCGATGAATACGTGCCAAAAGAAAAAACTATCGAACATATAGTTAAAAATGTTTGTTTACTGCCTAACAAATCTGCTGCTTCTCTCTACACAGTAGGAATTACTTTAGAAGATGAAAGAAAAGCAATATGTGAAATTGGCCCATTTGAATTCAGAGCCTTTTTAAATATATTCCCTGATGATTTTACTATTGACGAACCAAAATCACTAGAGAGCGATAATCTACCCCTTGTTCGAGAGCGATCAGATATTCTAAAGGATTTTTCTCGACAACTGCTTGAGGCAAAGCACACAGAAGATCGCTCAACAAGAAAAACTTGCGACATTATTACATTCCTTTCATTTACTTTTGAAAATCAAGTTGCAAACGAAATAATTTCTAGCACCCCTAATTAAGATTTTTTTAGATTTGAGTGCACTTACAAAGTGCACTCTATAAATTACTAGTCTTTTCTCTCTCCAGCTCAATTATTTTTTGAATTATTTGAAATTAAATTTTTCGTCTTTTCATTTCTTTATACACATTTTTTCATTATTTTATTGTAGTTTTTAATTGTTTTTTGAAGTAAAATAGATCAACAAACTAAAATAATTAGGATCTTACATGTCAAAAATTAATAATTTAACTCTTCAAGATTTAAATCCCCTAAAAACATCGTTATGTAATGCGAATATAAGCGTTACTTGGTATGGGAAGCAAATAGTCACAGTAAATAATGAATCTTTTCCTTTGCACGAATTAACTGAAAAAGTATTAGAAATTTCGACTTCCGAAAATGTCATTAAATTAACCGATTTGGAAAGACTCCCAGCTTTAGAAATGTTGGGGAAAATTAAAGACCTTTCTCATCAGGCCAAGAAACAGCTCAAATCAAAAGATTTTTTTACCCTTTTTACTCGCGCTGTACTTTGGATGCAAGACCATACACTAGGCGTTATATCACCACAATGGCGAAAAGACTACATCAAGACAACAAGGCAAGAAGCAAAAAAAAACTTTCTGCCATTGGTTGTTGATAAATTTGAAAAAACAGTTAAAGCAAATATTCATCAGGTTCGCAAGACGGCCTACAAACAATTGCTTGTAAAGTCAGCAGAAGAGCAGAAAAAATCACCGGAAGTGATTGAGAAAATCATGGAATGGTGCGACGGAATAGGCACTTTTGAAATCTATGACGACCTTGGATTGGTTTTGTTTGTGAATATTGTGCAAGACAATCACAACAAAAATTCCAATAAAGCAGAAGCTCATACATTTATTATAAGTCAAATCCCTGATTGCATAGAACAAATTTGTTCAAAAAATGTAGTTTTAAAACTCGCAAAAGAAAAATGGTTCTCCTGCCCGGATAAGAAAAATTTTCAGGAAAAATTGCAAAAGGCATTGCAAACGGATGATTCTTTATTAAATGGAGTCTTGAAAAGAGCAAAAGAATGTGGTCAAAGCCAAGATTTTCAAGGTATGCAGCAAGCACTAAGAGAAGTAATACAAATCCTTCATCAGATTCAGATCGAAGATTGGTCTTTTGCCGCAGAAGATATACCTCATGCATATGTACCGAAAAAAACAATTACTGATCTTATGGTTGAAGATGTTTGTTTAGCGATAGATAAATCCACCTCGCCTTCTCGACATAAAGTGGAAATTACGTTAGAAGATGGAAGAAAAGCAACGCGTGAGATCGGTCCATTTGAATTCAGAGCTCTTTTAAATATATTCCCTGATCATTTTACTCTTGATGGGCCAAAATCAGAGTATTGTGAGCCCATACTTGTTAGATTTCAAAACCCTATTGTAAAGGATTTTTTTCTATCTGAGGCAAAACTCAAGAAAAATCGATCAACGCAAAAAACTTGCGACATCACAAAATTCCTTTCATTTGCTTTTGATACAGCGATTACGAAGGAGTAATTTTTAACAGGGAAAACTCGCTTATCAACAAACAAAATAAACTAGGCTTTTATGATAGAAATTAAAACTTTGACTATTCAGGATTTGCGCGAAGCGGAAGCGTCTTTATGGGATGCGAAGGTAAGCATTACTTGGTACGGAAAACAAGTAATTCAAATTAACAATAAATCTTTCTCATTATGCGAATTAACTGAAAAGATGCTAGAAATTTCTTCTTTCGCTAAAACAATTGCTGCCTCGGAGCGGCTTCCAGGTTTCGAAATATTGCGAAATATAAAACACCTTTCTCGTAATGCTGAGCAACAACTGACTGCAAAAAATTATCTGACTCTTTTTACTAGAGCCATACTTTGGATCCAACACCACACACTAGACATTATACTACCACAGTGGCGCACGGATCACATCGAGACAATGAGACAAAAAGCAAAAGAAAATTTTCGGTCATACGATTTAAACTTCTGTAAGCAAGAATACCCAGAAGATGAAGATGTTTCGAATGAATCTAAAGACACTATTCAAGTAGATCTCTATTGGATTCGGAAGAAAGCTCATGAACAGTTACTTTTACAGCCCGCCATAGAACAGAAAAAATCAACAGAAGTGATTAAAGAAATCACAAAATGGTGTGATGACAATAAGCATTGTAAAGCCCCTGCACGTTCTTTTCTCTGGGATCTTTTGCAATTGGACGACACAGACTTTTCTACTAAAGAATCTCTTATATTTATTATGAGTCAAATCCCTCATTTTGTTGAAAAAGCTTGTTCAAAAAGTGCATTTACAAGCATAGCAAGTACTTTGTGGCGTTGGGCTGACGATGAAGAAGATTTTCAAAAGCAATTAGAAGAGGCCTTTCAAACTGAAAATTCCTTGCTAAATCAATCGTTAAATCTAGCAAAGCACTGTGCCTCAGTTAATGATTTTCCAGGCGCTCTCTCCGCATTAAAAAAAGCAGCTGAAGTCCTTCGTCAGATCGAATGCCCCTATCATGCAGATGAGATACAAAATGCCTATGCATCAGAAGAAACAATTACCCATGGTCTGGTTCAGGATGTCCGTTTAGTTTCCTATCATAAAGTCCTTTCTCCTCATCCATATAAAGTAGAAATTATTTTGAAGGACGGAAGAAAGTCTATGCGCGATATCGGCGCATTTGAATTCAAAAATCTTTTAAACATATTTCCTGATAATTTTTTTGGTTATAACGGACGACCCAAACCAGGAGAATATGAATACCTCGTACGCAACAACCCACATCTTATGAAAACTTGTTCTGTGCATTTGTCTGAGATAAAGAACAATGAAGATCTACCGCCGCAAGATTTTTTTAACATCACAAAATTTCTTTCGTCCGCTTTTGATCCAGCGATTACGATAGAAACAAAATCAAACGAATTTTATACTGCCTAGCAAAAAAACTACTGGAAGTTTCATGTCCGTCCAAAACACACCTGAGTACCAAGCCTTTTTCAACACTTACCTCATGCTGAGAAAAGCGGAAGCTTCCATCATTCCTTATGGCAGTCAATCCATAACTGGCCACGGTTTTGAAGAGCGCGCACCTTAACCGACTGCGTCAAATCGATAGAAACTATTGTGAACGACCGCCAAAAATTCATTTACGGAAACCGAAACGGTCCCAAAACTCAATATCTGATCTCTAAATGTGCAAAAAAATTGCCTCGAGAGGTGGAATGGGATTTTGGAAAACAGTTTTTTATCATTGGACGCGAGAACACCCAGTCCTTTAGGGCTAGGTGTTCTCGCGTCCAATGATAAAACAAATTCAAACCTTTCACAAATCCATTGATTTTTAAAAAATATCTTTCTACCCTGTACCAAGACAATTTAAGTAAAATCCCGCATGACAGAGCCTGCACAAGTCACAAAAATGTTCGACCAAATAGCGTCCAAATACGATATAGTAAATCGCATTCTTTCCTTAGGAATGGATCTTCGATGGAGAAAGAAAGTAGCTCGGTATCTTCCTCCTCAAAAAAACATCCACCTTCTCGATTTGGCAACAGGAACCGCAGATCAGCTCATTGCCCTATTTGAATCAAAGGCTTCCATTCAATCAGCAATCGGATTGGATTTAGCTTCTGAAATGCTTTTCATCGGAGAAAAAAAAATCCAACAAAAACCTTATTCGCAACAGATCGAACTACAAATCGGCGATGCTTTGGCTCTCCCCTTCGAAGCAAATCAATTTGATGCATGTACAATTTCATTTGGGATCCGCAATGTCAAAGACCCCCTTCATTCTTTAGAAGAGATGCAAAGAGTCTTAAAACCCAACGGACGTTGTTTGGTATTGGAGTTTTCTCTACCCTCTTTTCCTTTTAAACTCCCTTATTTGCTTTACCTTCGCCATGTGCTTCCTTGGTTAGGAGCAAAGATATCTCAACAATCGACTGCTTATCGCTATCTAAACCAAACAATCGAATCCTTTCCTTCTGGCAATGCTTTTTTATTGTTAATGAAGCAAGCAGGTTTTGCCAAATCTACAGCCCACCGCATGGCTTTTGGCGCCGTGACTCTGTATGTTGGAGAAAAAGGAAAACAAGATTAACAATTTATAAAAAGACAGACTATAATGGCTTGCATTACTTTAACTCCCAGGTGGTTATCTAACTTATATCAAGAAATCGCAAAACAAAACTTCGACATATCGCCTACTGTTATAAAGTTAGCAAACACGAATAAAAACTTCTTCAACACAAAACATCCTGAAATTTCTCTAGAACATACGATAGAAATTTTAAAAACCCCTAACTTTCCTCTAGCTGTTGGCATCCTTTGCAAAGCGCATTTTGAAAATCTTCCTAAACACATCAAAGAGCGGATTCATCAATGGACGTGGATCTTACATGGAAAACCTAACATTTCTCCTCAGGAATACGGAAAAATCCACTATCTCAAAGACATGCATATTCTGGGTTTATGCTATCAATTGGCGTATCTAATAGATTCTCCTGAAATCAGATTTTTTGAGTACGTAGTTTCCCTTTTCCATGGCTATGATGCGCCATGCATCAATCTGCCTAAAGTTTTATTGGATGTAAAAAAAGTAGAATTAGCTCTACATCTAGCGTTCAATCACAGAATGCCCCGTCTTATGTACAATCCTTCTATCAGCAATTTTCTAAAAAAAATAAAACTTTCTGATTGTTCTGCAGAAGAGATTAAGGTGATCTGTTCCCAAGCATCGGCTTTGCTTATGGAAGAAGAAAAGCTGCAAATCAAACGGGATTTTCCAGCTAGAAGACCGATTGGCACAGCTACTTTCCATGCAGGTCAGTGGGAAATTCTCGATCGAATGCAACTTCCACCATGTTTTAAAGACGAAGAAATTGTAGAAATTCATCCTGTTTTAGAAACGCGCTTTAAAAAATTTTCAACTGACTTTGAACAAGCTCTTCCCATCAAATTCACGCGTCATCAAAAGGCAATTATTTTACAGCAAGGCCTGCGTAGCTGCACGTGGGCAGCCAGCGCCATGCTTATTGCAGATGCGAAAGGAATCGAAAAAATAGACCCTAATCTACTTTATAATAGTTTTGGAAACAAAGAGACCATTCTTTACAATCTTGAAGCAGCCGACTTAAAAGCCTCTTGTCTTGATTTAAAAACTGACAATTCGATCGTTGCTCTAATGCACGTTGAAAAAATGGTCAATAGCCACGGCTCTCTTATTCTAGAGATATGGGATCATGGTGGAGTTGAGGCTCATACCCTTGTTATTGATGCCTTGCATCAAGAAAATGTTCTCCTCAGAGATCCTTTTCATGGATGGCAAATTACAGTTAAAAAAGAAGCGCTATTGTCGCGTCTTTTGACATTTATAATTTATTTGGAACCTAAAGATAGTTCTTGCCATCTATCGTGATCCCAAGTCCCCTGGAAATGGAAAAAATCACTCGACTGCCGAATTGACCTTCCTTTTAGATTTTACGCTGCACTTTTTTGTTAAACATTTTTGGTCTTTTTTGGGTCGTTTCAGAACGCGACTTTTGGGCAGTTCTTGCCCCATCTCATAAAGAACGTCAGGGCAAAAATCAGCTCCATTAGGCCAACAAATAGAATATTTACAATCGTCTAAACGAACTTTTTTAAAAAAATCAATGTCTTTCAAGGATCTGAAATATCCCTTCCCTTCAGAAATCCAATTTTCAAAATTAACTATTTTCAGTTTCCCATTGCTGAAGAGGATTTTAAGCTTATATTCGCCGAAATATTCTACTTTTTTTATTCGTATTAACATAATCTCACCTCAAGGGAATAATTTTTTTAGCTTCCAAGCCTTTTAATAAACCATTCCAATTTTTTAGCAATTCTTTTTGGTGAATGATCGCCCAAGCTGTTACTAAAGTCGCTTTCCTCGGAGGAAAGTCTCCCTGAATTATTTGTCCGGTCTCGATGCTAAAGGCCGCTACATACTAAGCATAAAACGCATGAAAATGAGGAGGATTATGTTCTTTAAGAAACATTTTAATAATAATTCCTAAAAACCGGCTAATTTCTGGCATATTTTCGTTTAAGCTACAAAGAAATATCAGTATATCGGGAATTTTTTAGAAAATCAAGCAAGATAAAGTAGCCTAAAAATTGAAAAAAAACTTCCGATCAATATACTAACCTTTTCATTTTGAGAGGATGCTATGCTTTTACCCATTTTTTCTCTTCTCGCACTAACTTCACCTTTGTTAGCTCAAACTCCAAGCCTTGTAGTCATGCGCCATGGCGATGGCGAGCATCTTGTAGAAGGTGTTTTTAGCACCTTACTCAAAGAAGAAGGAGGAATAGATCACTCTCTCACCATAAAGGGCCGTATCGAGGTCAAAGAAACTGCTCAAAAGCTTTTAGAACTAGGATTTAATCGAAAGTCTGTTGCTCTAGTACTTGTATCTCCCATGCAACGAACGCAAGAGACTGCGCAGATTTTAGTCGATTGCAATGTGTGTTCTCAAGAATCCCTCCGAATCGATACTCGAATTCGAGAACCTTTGGCCAAAGCTTGGGAAGGTAAAGTAAAAAAAACAATCCAAGAATTCACAATGCCTTTTTCTAGTTGGGCAGAAAAGGTCGATGTATGCGGCAGAGCCGGTGGAGAAACCTCCCAAAAACTTTTCCAGCGAGTGGAATCTGTTATGCGAATGGTAAGCGAACTAGATCCCATGCGAGGACATGTTATTTTTGTAACACATAATGCCATTGCGAGCGCCATCTTAGAAATGCACGGAAGCCACGAAAATGTTAAAACTGCCGAGGCCAGAATTTTTCCATTTCCTCAAAAATAAAATGAGCTTTTTATCATAGCTCCAAACTCCATCCGACTATCCAAAAATCCCTTAGAAATACTTCGCCGAACCAAAATAGAGATTCAAAATTTAGCGTATAAAAATTGAAAAAAAACTTCCGATCCATATACTGACCTTTCCCTTTTGAGAGGACGCTATGATTTTACCCATTTTTTCTCTTCTCGCATTAACTGCACCTTTGTTAGCTCAAACCCCAAGCCTTGTAGTCATGCGCCATGGCGATGGCGAGCACGTTGTACAAGGTGTTTTTAGCACTTTGCTCAAGGAAGAAGGCGGGGTCGACAACTCTCTTACGATAAAGGGCCGTACCGAGGTCAAAGAAACCGCCCAACGGCTTTTAGAACTGGGATTCAATGAAAAATCTGTTTCTCTGGTACTTGTATCTCCCATGCAACGAACGCAAGAGACTGCGCAGATTTTAGTCGATTGCAATGTGTGTTCTCAAGAATCTCTCCGAATCGATGCTCGGATTCGAGAACCTTTGGCCAAAGCTTGGGAAGGCAAAGTCAAAAAAACAATCCCAGAATTCGCAATGCCTTTTTCTAATTGGGTAGAAGAAGTCGATGTCTGCGGCAGAGCCGGTGGAGAAACTTCTCAAGAATTGTTACATCGAGTAGAATCTGTTATGCAAACGGTGAGCGAATTAGATCCCATGCGAGGACACATCATTTTTGTAACGCACGGCGCCATCGCATCAGTCATCTTAAGTCTGCATGGAAGCCTAGAAAGTGTTAAAACTGCCGAGGCCAAAATCTTTCCATTTCCTCAAAAATCCAAATGAACCTTTTATCATGGCTCCAAACTACGCCCGAATACCCCAAAATTTATTGGAAAGAAAGGTCCAGTAGCCGCGCTTTTGCCGCAGTAGGTCTAGGGAGTCCCACTTCTGAAGCATACGGATGGCGTCTTTTCAAACCCACAAAAGCGCCCCATTGGGCGGATTTTCCCTCGCAATTTTTCTTCTCTCCAAAAATCTCAAAAGAAGCAAATACCTCAGAGTTTTTAAAATGGGAAAAACCTGCTATAAAACGCCTCGTTTTTACGCCCGAAAAAGAAGAGTGGACCTCTTTAGTAGAGCAAACACTTGCTGCCATCCACAAAAAAAAACTCGACAAACTCGTTTTAGCCAGAGAATGCCTAATGGATCTCGAAGAGCCTGTCAATCCTTGGCCTCTTGTTTCTGCTCTGGAACAAAGAGCCGTAAATGCTTATGTTTTTTGCATACAGCCAACAAAACGCTCTGCTTTCTTAGGCGCGAGTCCCGAACAGCTTTTTTTACGAACAAACAAAACGCAACTTTTTACTGAAGCGCTTGCAGGCACGCGTCCTTTAGGAGAGAAAGAAGCATTTGATCTTTTACATCATCCAAAAGATCTCAAAGAATTTTCCTTTGTGGAAAAATCTATTCGAAAAGCTTTGTCTCCACTCACAAAAAGTCCACTTCAATTCTCCAACATTTCTATTCGAAAAACCTCTTGCGTACAGCATTTATCGAGTCAATTAAACATCGATCTAGATCCCAGCATCACAGATTTTACCCTTTTAGATCGGCTCCATCCAACCGCAGCTCTTTTGGGATTTCCTAAACGAAAAGCGATGGAGCTATTACAAAAACTAGAACCTTTTGAGCGGGGACTTTATGGAGCTCCCATCGGACGGATCCATGGAACTGCCTCGGAATGGATCGTCGGCATCCGTTCTTGCCTTCTTTTTGAATCAACCGCCCGTCTCTATTCCGGCCTTGGCATCGTCGAGGGCTCCCATCCTGAGAGCGAATGGAACGAACTCAACAGCAAACTCAAATTATTTCAAGGACTTTTCTTATGAGTGGCTCTTTAAATTGTCAAATGGCTTGGTGGATCATCGATCAATTAGTGCAACAAGGCGTTTGTCATTTTTGTATTGCTCCCGGCTCTCGAAGCACTCCGCTCGCTCTCGCAGCAGCGCATCATCCAAAAGCAGAGATTCATATTCATTATGATGAACGAGGGCTTGGGTTTCATACTCTCGGTCTTGCAAAAGCAACAAAAATTCCCGCCGCCATCATCGTCACTTCTGGAACCGCTGTCGGCAATCTGCTCCCTTCCATCATGGAAGCACATCACAGCCATATTCCTCTTTTCCTTCTCACAGCAGACCGCCCTCCCGAACTGATCGATGCAGGAGCTAATCAAACAACAGATCAACTAAAACTCTTTCAAAATTTTACTCGAGGAGAACTGTATCTTCCCACTGCCGATCCCTTTGTCACGGAACGTTATGTAAGGTCCGCTGTTGCCCAGGCAGCTTGTCTATTGCAAAAAACTCCCGGACCATTTCATCTGAACTGGCATTTACGCGCTCCCCTCTTTACACCGCCTTTTCCAGCTCTTGCCGAAGGAAAAGCAATCGATACTATTCTTCCCGAACAAATCCCCTCCAACCCCACACAACTATGCGGTAATGGCGTCATCGCCATCGGAACCCTTTTTCATCCAAGAGACTTAAATCCCATTTTGCAATTAGCAAAAAATCTAAAGTGGCCTATTTTTGCAGATATTTTATCCAATGCCAGATTCCAAAGCACAAACGAGCAAATTTTCTATTTCGACTGGATTTTAAAAAAACATCCTTCTTTAAAACCGCATACCATTCTTCACTTTGGAGAAAGGCTTACCTCAAAAACTTATCTCGAGTGGGCAGAAAACGCAACACGCCTTATCCACGTTAGCCCGCAGACCATGCTGCAAGACCCCTCTCGTCTCCTCACAGAGCGAGTCATCTCCGACATCGTTCCCTTTTGTCGCACAGCCCAAATCCATCCAACTCCAGATTCTTGGCTTTCTCAATGGAAAGAAGCAGATCTAGAAATAAAACACTACCTACATGCCCACTTTCAAAACTCTTCTCTTTGCACAGAAGCGCACGCTTTCCATACCTTTTCCAATCACTTTGATCCCGCTTGGGCGCTTTATCTAGGAAGCGGCATGCCTATTCGCGATGCAAATCATTATTTCTTTCCCCCCTCCTCCGCAGGCTGCTTTTCCAACCGAGGTCTTTCCGGCATCGATGGCAACATCGCATCCGGAGCAGGCATTTCTAAAGGATTACAAACTCCCCTCGTCCTCTGGATCGGAGACCAAGCTACCCTACACGATCTCAATTCCCTTCCTCTCCTCAATCAAACCAAACATCCAGTCCTTCTCATCATCTCAAACAATTTTGGAGGAGGCATCTTTTCCCATCTTCCCATTGCTCAAGACACTGAACATTTTGAGAGCCTATTCGTCAACGCCCACTCTTGGCAGTTCGCCTCCGCAGCCACTCTTTTCGATCTTCCTTATTATAAAGCCGAATCCATCGATGGGCTTATATCCGCCTGGGAAAATGCAAAGCACAAATCCGGCGTCATCGAACTCATCACCTCTAGAGATGTAAATTTTACGTTTCATCAAAAACTTTTTTCTTCTTGTATCGCTTGAGACGCTGTCTCGGATAAAAACTCTGCTAAAGGATGAACTGCGAAAACGTGTAAAAAAAGTTTAGTTAAATCGACTTGATCTTTTTCCAAGTTTCTCAAACTCATTTCAATTTTTTAAATCAGGAAGTTTTTCTGGATATAACCAGACTGCAATAAGATCTTGTCCATCCATCGTAGCAACGCAATTGGGAGCAAATTCAACGAGTTGTTTACCTTTTGTTGCTGGATTTCCAAGGCAGACCCATCCCTTTTTCTTATTAATGTAAATCGGCCATCTTCTATCCTCATTCAATCTATAAGAAATTCCAGGAACGGGAGGCTTATCGAGTAAAGCAACCAGACTGCCAGTTTTATATTCAAAGGGAAAATTATCTATCTCTTCGTATTTAACCAAAGGACATAAACCCCACACATATATAATTTTCCCTTCATGATCAATTTCTAACTGTAGATCGTTAATCATAATTGATGTATCTCCAGTTCCATTAAGAGGCTCTACATCATCAGTAAGAATAAAAGCCATTAGGCCCGCATCTCTGTCTGTATTTGTCCTAGCAAGAAGGGATGCGTATGTCCCTTTTATGCATCAAATTCAGCATGCATTTTTGCTTTCTGAATCTTCCATTCCATCCAATGGCCAGTCTGTTTACCAAATCCATATAAACAAATAGTGGAATCAGCAAATTTCACTTCGCAAAGGTCTTTCAATGGTTCAATTGCTGATTCATTCAGATGCGACCATTTTTCTGTATGGAGATCAAATCTGCTGATTGAAAGATTAGCCCAATCATTAAAATATAGAATGCCTCTCCCAAGTCGAGAACCTTCATCTATATCCAACCAAGCTCCTTCAACAAAAATTTTCAATTTTTTCTCTTCTGGAGCAAATTCAATTTTTTCGACATCGAAATCTGGAAATGAAAGATTTTGCATTATTTTTTCATCTAAAATTTTCATTACTCACCTCGATAAGGAATATGAGCTTCTATAGAAAGTCTACCAACTATTTCTAAATGTTTATTCAATGGATTACCCATCCTGTCATATGCATGTAAATGATCATAAGAGGTTGTTTTATTGGACTAGACTAAATGTTTCTTCATTCATGATTCTACTCCGGCTTTTCATTTATTGGATAGATTCGTTTATTAATAATTTCAAATTTCTTATTCTTCCATTATTTGCTTCTGGGCGAATAATTCGGATATTTCCGCTTTGGTCTATAATTTCATCAATAAATTATTTATCCTTAAAATGGCATCTCTATTGCTGATTTTTTCCAACCCATTTAAATAGTTTCACGTGATTGATAATTTTATTTTCTGAGCACTGTTTATCATCTGATAACTCCTTACCACCCCAGCTCTCCGTCATTAAATGAATATGATCATTACTGGTTTTAGCAAGAAGGGAATCTATTAAAGCTTTTAACTTTTCCAATCCTTTCTGATTTCCATGAATTTCAAGGATTTCATTTTTAGAGTCCAATTCAAAAGTTAGTAGATAATCAGATTTATTCGAATTCATATAAATATTCTCCTATAGAAAATCTTTGTTTCTCTATGCCGTTCACGGGAATTTGGATCTTTCTGGATAGAGAGAAAACAATGAGGATTAAATCGCCAACCGCCGAAATTGGCTGTTTGGGTCGAATCTCTACTGCTATAAAATCTAGAGAGAATCAGGTGCGGTGACCGTAAGATCGACTGCTACCTCCGTGTAGTCACCGTGAATCGTGCTCACATTTTCAACTAGGCTCGCAGGATCACCTTCTCTCGACCCCAAATACACACTACTCAGAGAACTTTCTTTTGCGATCGCATTCTGAAAACAGAAGAAACCTAAAACCAGACCCAGTAAATAGCGACCCATTCCTATCTCCTTTCATCCCAAAGAAGTTTCTTACAATCTTAAGACAACGGATGATACTGAAAATAGGCTTTCTAGATGAAGGGGAAATTTAGAAACTTAAAGAATAGCTAAAAAGGCTTTAAGATTCCAGAACGCTTGAGGCAATTTGAGATCTTCAAGAGTATTTAATAGTAAACAAAAAACGTACTCATATGAGCTAATTCATGGCCATGAAAAGTACATATTTCCCAAAAAATTCGGATTGTTAGTCGGGAAAACAACCGAAACCCCACAAAGATGGGATCGAAAAGGAATACTAAAAATGCACCGTTCTATTACGCATCGACATTATTAAACCCACGACCAAAATTTGTAAGTTACCGGACAAAAAACTAAAACACGGCAATTAGTTACGTATTGCCGGGTATCGGGGGCTGGACAAAAAAAGATTTGATTTCTCAAAAAAAAAGCAGTAGAATCTTTTATTTTTCTAGCCGTTTGTACGGGTTAAGAAAATACAAGAAAAAAATCATTGAAATGACAAAAGACTGTGAGAACTGTTAAGCGCGGCACGCTCGATCTCAACACAAAAAAGCAAAAAGAGCTTGAGGCGCTATGCTCGGCCTATACCCGTGAAAAACAAAAATGGGTACAAGAATTTCGATCCTGGGATTACCAAGCCGATTTAGGAAGACCTCGAACGATCCGAGATGAGAAAATCAAACAAAAATATCAATCGCCTCATGGACTACAAGCCCGCCATTGGAAACTAGCGCTGCAAGATGCAGCGGAAACCTGGGATAAGTATTGGCAAGCGGTTTTCGTAAAAGTGCGCTCAAAAATTTCTCTTAGAAAGGATTTATCAGAAACAGAGCGCCACTATGCTTACTGGCTTTTACAAAACACTCCCGCATTTGCATCTTTGATGCAGAAAAAATACCCAACACCTCCTTTTCCTATTGAGCTCCTTTCAAAAAAGCGTGTAGTAAACTATGTAAAGAACCAGATTCGAAAAAACCGAGGCAACCCCCCTGTTGTGAAAAAAGCCAAAAGTGTTCGATTCGACGCAGATTGCTATGAGACCTTTTTGCACAAAGGGCGTCAATACATCAGGCTGATGTCTTTGACGCCTGGCAAAAGGATTTCCATTCCTCTCTCTGGCTTAGCAAAAATTTCAGGAACTATTACCTTGGTTTTTTCTGAAAAAGGTCTAGCTCTGCATGTTTCTCAGGAATTAAAAAAGAAGCCCATTCCTGAAACAGGCATGGAAGCGGTGGATTTTGGGTATGCTGAAGTGATGACAGATACCCAAGGGATCCGATATGGAACCCAATTTGGAGCCATCCTTACCAAAGGAACAGAAAATCGGCACCAGAAAATGCAAAAGCGACATAAGTTATATGCGATTCGACAAAAAAAGGGTCTAAGCCAGACCCGCAAGCTTCAAAAATACAATCTTGGTAAAGAAAAACAGCATCGCACGATGGAAAGCCTTAAATCCGCTTTAGAAAGAGAAATAAACACAGGCATTCATCAGCTGATTCGAACCAAACAACCTTCAATTTTAGTTACAGAAGACTTGAGACACGCCTTCAGCCACCATAAATCTAAAAAAGTAAATAGAAAGTTATCTAGCTGGTCGAAGGGTAAACTACAAGATCGAGTTGCTTTTAAAGCGTTGACGGAAGGTTTCCGTCATGAGCAGGTTAATCCAGCTTATGGTTCCCAAAGCTGTCCTAATTGCGAATTTGTGGATCGTGGAAATCGCAAAGAGGATTGTTTTCAATGTCTACATTGTGGACATGAGGGCCAGTCAGATAGGATAGCCGCTATGAATTATGCTAGAAGATTGGGCGATCCTGAGATCGAACGGTATACGCCATACCGTGAAGTAAAACCTATTCTTTTAGGCAGATTCCATCGCCGATTGGAAACGGGGAAACCTGTGACTGTTCCGGGCAGGACTTTAGAAACCGTAGTAGGGGCGGATCCATCGCTCCTATCGAGATTAAACATCATAGCCAGGAAAGAGAAATCTTGTAAACTGGGCGGTCAATCAAAGAGCGAAACGAAAGATAAACACGGTGCGCCAAGCAAATTTATGAATACTCGCAAACTGAAAGGAGTTTGCCATGATAAAGGTCTAGCGGTCATGTAGTGAACTGAACATGTATTAGGGTAACTTTATACATGAAGCTTCAGGGATCAAATGAGCAAGCCATAATGCGAAAGCGTGAACCAGTAAGTCTCGTTAATTTAAGTACAGGTGCACAACCACTCGTGTTTGGTGAAAGCAGCACTTATGATAAAGAACTAGAAGAAGCAATCATAAGACCTGTCGGGATTATAGTAACCGTCTAATGTAGCCATCTTTTTTCGATTTCTGAAATCCGACATTCTTTTGCTCTTTAACTAAGGAGTGCTCTATGTCAAAACCAACATGTGTAGACAAAA
>Ga0210386_10002557_pt1 | contig 15608 bp, 16 predicted proteins | sample IncBWH32OmetaG_FD_160091 | JGI IMG/M metagenome (GOLD analysis project Ga0210386, IMG submission 160091) | Forest soil microbial communities from Barre Woods Harvard Forest LTER site, Petersham, Massachusetts, United States - Inc-BW-H-32-O ... | reverse complement strand
GGATGCCTGACGTCGGCCGAAGCCTGGTCGCCGTGCACCGGCGGCTGCGGGACGCCACCGAGGAACTGGAGGCGTATCGCTCGCATGCGACCACGGAAACGTCGGTTCCGCCGGAACACCCGATGCCGTTCGAGGAAGTCCGCGACTTCTTCTACGACCGCAACAACTACATCGGCGAACTCGACACCGCCGCCGAGCAGATGTTCGCTGAGAACGGGATGACGATCGGCGGGCTGGACGCCCAGCTGTCGGAGCTGATGCGGGACCGGTTCGGCGTGAGCGTGGTCATTGACGGCGACCTCGCCGAGCATGCCAAGCGTTACTACGACCTCGATGCCCGGGTGCTGCGCGTCGCGCAGTGGCTGTTGCCGGGCCAGCGCGCCTTTCAGATCGCCACCCAACTGGCGCTGCTCAGCCAATCGGAGCTGCTAACCGCGATCGTGGCCACTGATGACCAGCTCAGCACCGAATCTCGCGGTGTCGCCCGAATCGGGCTGGCCAACTATTTCGCCGGCGCATTTCTGTTGCCGTACCGCGAATTCCATCGGGCCGCAGCGGAATTGCGCTATGACGTCGACCTACTGGCCCGTCGTTTCGAAGTCGGCTTCGAGACGGTGTGTCATCGACTCTCGACTCTGCAACGCCCTCAGCTGCGCGGAGTCCCCTTCATCTTCGTCCGGACGGATAAGGCGGGCAACATCTCAAAGCGACAGTCCGCCACCGCCTTTCACTTCAGCCGGGTTGGCGGCAGCTGCCCGCTGTGGGTGGTGCACGACGCCTTCGCTCAGCCGGGCCGGATCGTCACGCAGGTCGCCCAGATGCCCGATGGCCGTTCGTACTTCTGGATCGCCAAGACCACCGCGCCCGAAGGACTGGGTTATCTGGGCCAGCACAAAAGCTTCGCTGTCGGTTTGGGCTGCGACCTGGTGCACGCCGACAAGCTGGTCTACTCCACCGGGATCGCCCTCGGCGACCCGACAACCGCCGTCCCTATCGGTGCCGGTTGCAAGATCTGCAATCGGTCGGCCTGTCCGCAACGTGCGTTTCCTTACCTTGGTGGACGCCTGGCGCTCGACGAGAACACCGGCAGCGGCCTGCCCTATTCGCCGGCCACTCAGCCTGGTTAACCGCCGCCGGTTTTGCCGATCCGGTGGATACTGACGGCAATGGTCGAACAGCCCCAGACGCACTATGCGAAAGGCCCGGAAGGGAATATCGCCTACCAGGTCGCCGGCGACGGTCCGGTGGACCTGGTGATCGTTCCAGGTTGGTTCTCGCACGTCGACTTGCTCTGGAACGATCCCGGTTGGCCGGCCTTCGTCGGCGAACTGGCCTCGTTCGCGCGAGTGATTCTCTACGACAAGCTCGGTACTGGGCTGTCCGACCCCGTCGATACAGTGCCCACTTTGGAGAGCCGCGCCGACGACTTACGTGCGGTTATGGACGCTGCGGGCTGTGAGCGGGTGGCGTTGTTCGGGTTTTCCGAGGGCGGGCCGATCAGCGTGCTGTTCGCCGCAACGTATCCGGAGCGGGTCCGCACACTGGTCCTGTATGGAACCTTCGCAACCGGCCTACTCGAGGACGATGGTTCCCCCGGCCGGGCCAAGTGGATCGAGCTGGTGGCTCGAATCCGGGCGACCGTTGACCACTGGGGTGAGGGCCAAACCATTGATTGGACCGCGCCGAGTGTTAGTCACCGTCCGCAGGCTCGCAGGGACATGGGCGCTCTGGAAAGGGCAGGCATGAGCCCACGAATGGCCCGTTTGACCTTCGAAGCGATCCTCACCCAGGTCGACGTGCGCGACATCCTGAGCAGCGTGCATGTTCCGACGCTGGTGCTGCACCGCAAAGACGACACAATCCCGGTGGAATTCGCGCGCGAACTCGCTGCGAAGATCCCATCGGCGCGACTGGTGGAACTCGACGGAGCCGATCATTGGCCATCAGTCGGTGACATCAAATCAATCACCGGCGAGATCGAGGAGTTCCTCACCGGCCAGCGCCACGAGCCCGTCCCCGACCGGGTTCTGGCCACGGTGTTGTTCACTGACATCGTCGACTCGACCCGGCACGCCGCCAAACTCGGCGATGCGGGCTGGCGTCAGCTGCTCGAGCGCCACGACGAGGCCACCCGCACAGAGATCGCCCGGTTCCATGGTCGCGTCGTGAAACACACCGGTGACGGGGTTCTGGCAACTTTTGACGGCCCTACCCGCGCCCTGCGGTGCGCCACCGCACTCGCTGAGCGCCTACCGGAATTGGGTGTCGACATTCGAGCCGGTCTGCACACCGGCGAGTGTGAAATCCGCGGCAGTGACATCGGGGGCATCGCTGTCCACATCGGGGCCCGCATCGCTGCCCTGGCGCAGGGGCGAGAAGTTCTGGTCTCCAGCACCGTCAAGGATCTGGTCAACGGCTCCGGTATTTCCTTCCGGGACCGCGGCACTCATACGCTCAAAGGCGTGCCCGGAGAGTGGAAGCTTTTCGCTCCGGCCGAATCCGCCTACTGAGCCTGTTTGACCGGCGGCCGGTAGAAGATCAGCAACTGGCCGACCGCGCCACCCAGGCCCAGCAGCAGCGAGATCAGCAGACCGTGCCAGCCGTTGCGCCAGTTTTGCCCGAAGATCAGCCAGTCCAGGCTGTACTGGCCGGGGCCGATCGTGGCCACCGCGACGGCGCTGAGTGCCAGCACCAGGCAGTATTCCCAGCCCTCCTTGACGATGAAGAAGCCGTTGGGTCGGTGCACGGTCCACGAGGCGACAAACATCAGCGCAACGAAGCCGGCGGCGGGGATGGGCGTGAGCAGCCCCGCGGCTAACCCGAGGCCCGCGCTGATCTCGGTGCTGGCCGCGACCACGGCCTGGAACGTGCCGTACTTCATGCCGATGCTTTCAAACCAGCGCGCGGTTCCCGGGATCCGCCCGCCACCGAAGAACTTGTTGAAGCCGTGAGCGGCGAGGGTCAACCCCAGCACCAACCGCAGGATGAGTAACCCGAGATCATAGGCAGCCATAGACGTCAACCTAGATCATCGGGTAGGCACGGACGGGCAGCAGGTATCCGGCCACCCGCAAACGACCGGAAAGCAGCCCCGCATCAAGATCGCGCTGGCCCGCCGTGCGGCCGCCCTGAACATCCCAATGCCTACCCCAATAACTTTCGTTAGAGCTCCGCGTCGAGCCTGGCAACATAGTCGTCGATATCACCAACCGCGGATTCGGCCGCGTGGACGCTGATCGCCACGGTGTCGCCGATACCGTGCACGCCGTGCGTGAGGCCCATCACCGGGGACAGCGCCGGATAGCCTGCGGTCAGCAGCACCGGTGCAGCACCGAAATGCAGGTCGCCGGGCCCGCGGTCAACGCTTGACACCACGGTGTTGCCGGAGACCTGCGAGGGTCGGTCGTCGGGATCGAAAAGGCTGACACCCCAGCGCAGCAGCGGAGCCGGCGTCGCCGCGAAGGCCAGATCGGCCGCCTGCGCCGCGGGGTGCTGTAAGCGGCGGCGGCCATTGACCAAGTCGGCGGCGATCCGCTCCACTCGGGCCTGCCGGTCCAGCTCTGGATACAGGCCGACGGTGACGTTGGAGAAGTGGTTGTACGCCTGAGGCACACCCGGTTTAGCCATGGGGACCTCGGCGCCCAGCGATGTGGCTGCACCGCCCAAATGGCCGGACAATGCGCCGGACACCGCCGCCAACACTGCGACAGTGACCGTGGGGCCACCCAGCTGCGCGCGCTGCCGCACCAGTGTGCGCACGCTGCGCACGCAGGCGGGCCGCGCGTTGGTGGGCAGCGCCGGCCGCACTCCGGCCGGAGTCTGCAGCAGCCCGGTACGGGTGTCGCGCACCAGCTTGCGATGCGCGCGAACGGCATTGACGGCACGCCACGGCAGGAAACCGCGCGAAACCATCACCTCGGGCACCGGAGTCGTCCGGCCGAACAGCCAGCCGGCCAGCGCCGCGCTACGCACACCGTCGGCCAGCGCGTGTGCCACCTGCATGACCGCAACCGTGCCCGGTGCAGAGCCGCCCGGTAGGTCATGCACCGGCGCGAAGAGGTGCAAGCGCCACGGCGCTTGGCGGATGTCCAGCTGGTCGTCGCCGAGCCGGACCACGGCATCCAGGCAGCCATGCCAGCTGTCGTCGTCGAGGTGGTGGCGGATCACCCGTTCGGGCTCGAGGCTCGTCGGCACCCAGCGCGGATAGGTCAGCGGCGAACCGTCGTCGACGCGGACCGTCAAAGCCTGGCAAGCATGGGCCCGCCTCCGGACATCGTCGACCGCGCGTTCGAAATCCGTTGGCTCGCCATCGAATGCGTAGAGCATAAGATCGTCGCTGGGGACCTTTGCCGACATCCAGTAGAACTGCGCGTCGACCGCCGCCATGCGGGTCGACATGTTCATCACCTCCCCCGTAAACCCTCTGACGTAGATGGGACGTTCAGGATTGGAACCTGCGTAGCAGAATGGTCATCGCGGTGTCACTTTCCGGCGCAAGGGCGCAGAGGGGTTGAGCCGCGTCGGCGATGACGGTGAACTTCTGGCCGTCGCAGAGCTGCACGTGGTAGCTGGTCACGGTTGGCCCGCGACGAGTTCGGCCACCGACGCTCACAGGTCGTGCTCGATATCGTCTGTTGCTTTTTCGGCGAGCTGGTAAATGCGACGGCCGATTTGAATCCCGATGCCCATCAAAATCAACGCTAGCGGGATGTTTCCGCACACGCCGGTGATGATCGAGGTCGGCCGGTCGTGCGGGGAAGCGGTCATGATGTCGAACCACACGTCGACCAGCAGCAAGACACCGGTGGCGAAGGCGGCGATGCTGAGCAGGTGGGAACGTAGAAACCCCAGAATGGCTGTGGCGACAAGGAATACCACGAGTCCTATGTCGAATCCGACCCACGCTCCGCGCCAGTGATACGCCTCGTAGTGGGTGGGCAACACCAGTTCTAGGTACAGAACCCAGGGGATCAGAAATATCGCCGCAGCCGACGCAACGAAAGGCCGGAAGTACTTGTCAACAAACTTGGTGATGTCCACTTAGCCTCCGATCGAGATCGCGGATTTTATTCGTGGTGAGAATGCCGGATTGAAGCAGGTTAGACAGCGACATCCAGTTCGCCATCCGTAGCCCGCCCTAATCGGCTGAGCCGATGAAGCTCAGCACCAAGTCGGCAACCCGCTCCGGCTCGTCGAGCTGCAGAAAGTGTCCGGCATGGTCGACGACGGTCACGTCGCTGCCGTCGGGCAGCACTCGTCCCGTCCAGTGCGTGAAAGCCGCTGTCATGCAGCCATCGTCGCGACCGTGTAGGTAGAGGCTCGGCAACCTTGGTGCCGACGTCCAGTGCTGGTGCAGGTCGGCGTACCGTGCCGGTGCTCGGGTGTTGCGGATGGTGGCCCGGTACGGCCCGAGCGCAGCGCGCCAGCTCTCCGGCGTCCCGATCGCGGCGTCGACATGGCGCAGGTCTTCTTTGGCGTCGTAGCCCGGTGACCATCGTCTCCACAGCCGTGGCAGTATCCAGGATGCGGATCGCTCTGGCAGCCAAGGCAATTGGAAGTACATGATGTACCAGCTGCGCAGCAGCTGGGGTGGGATCTCAGCCAGCAACCGGCCGGCTTCGGGAACCCGTCCCCGAAAAGCAGCAGCCGGCGGCACCGACATGATCACCGCCTTGGCGAACGGACTGTCCGGCATCGCCGCCAAACCGTTCGCCGCCATCGCGCCCCAGTCGTGGCCGATCACCACGTCGCGATCGGTGCCGCCGGCCGCCGACCGTACCTGCAGCGCGTCGTCCATCAGCGCGCCGATGTGATAGCTGCCATCGGACGGAATCGACGACGGCGCGTAGCCCCGCATGAACGGTGCGACCACCCGCCAGCCCGACTCCGCGAGCCGGGGTGCGAAGTTGCGCCAGCCGTAGGCGGTGTCGGGAAAACCGTGCAGGCACAGCGCGATCGGACCGTCGGGTGGCCCCCACGTCAGGGCCTTCAACTCGACGGCGGGGGCTTGCACATCAATCCAGCGGGGTCTAGTCATCACCTGATCCTTCGCCTACTTACGGCCGTCCCGTCGGGACTAGAACTGGTCGAAGCCGGAGACCAGCCAGCGCTCGCCGATTTTGTCCAGCGTCACCCGGACGCTGGAGGCGGCATCGGCCGGCGCAGCGTTACCGATCTTGATGGTCTGGTTGACGAACAGCAGCACCACCGCATGGTTAGCCGTGGCCGACTCGGCGGCCCCCCCGGGAACGATGGCCGTCGCGGAGACGTGCCGTTCCTTCGCATTCGGAATGAGTTCTTCCTGCGTCCGCTGCGTGTAGACGTCGCGGAATTCGCCGGTCAACCGTTCCCGCGCGGCCGCCACGTCCCGATCCACGGTGTCGAATCGGAACGAAAGCAGTGCGACAGTGGAATCTTTTGCGGCCACGACCGATTGACTGCGAGCCAGGTCGGTATTGCGAACCGACGAGTCCTTCCACTTGAGCAGGCCCGCAGCGACCGCCAGCAGCATTAACAGAGCGGGAAGCAAGCCGTAGACCAGTACGCGCGACCAGTTGACGCCTGTCGGTTGCGTCATGGCACGAATACCACGTCAGAGATTTTGGCGACGCCGCCCGTCTTGTTCACCGTGATCCGTATCCGCCAGAACTGCGGCTCCTGTTGCGCCTGGTTGGGATCCGACGACTTCACCGTCACGGCCACCAATACCCGGCCCTGGTTGGTTGTTCGCGTTTCCAGTCCGGCATCGGTGACGGTGCCTACCAACTTCGATCGCATCCGCTTGGCGTTGTCGATGTAAGACTGCTTCCGGCGGGCGAAGCTGTCGTGGAACTTGCCGGTTGCCGAATCCAGGATCCGTTGCGCGTCAGCGTCGGCATGCTGGTAGTCGACCGTGAGGAGATCCGCCGCGCCCTGGCGCGCCGTTTGCACGAATAGGTTGCGCTGCGCGTCGAGGTTGTGGGCCTCATACGCCCGGAAACCCAGCCAGCCGACCAGCCCTGCCAATACCACTCCTGCGACCATGCAGGCGATCAGAGCGATCCGCTCGACCTGGCCCGGTGGTTGGACTCGCCGAAGGTATACGACGTCTACCGGGTCCGGCGAATCCACGACGGGCTCCCCGCCGGAGGTCGCAGCATCGTCTGGCATCTTCGCTCCCTTTCGGCACGTCGGATATCGTCCAACGTACGTGTCAAAGGGTCGCGATCACGACCAGTACCCGATGTTTCCAGAACGGCATTCCAGTCTTTCCGGCGAGCGAGTTAGCTCTCGTCATGGCCTACATGCGAGGCACAGGAGCGCTAACCAAGCACCGCGCGCAAAGTGCGTAGAACACCTCGGTAACGTCGAAGCACGATCAACCGAGAGGACGCCCGTGACGACAGTGAGCAGCGCTCCGCAGACGGTCGAGTATTCAGGTCTCAATGGACTCACCCTGGTCGCAGACGAGTGGAACCGCGGCACCGACGCAGCGGCCGAGCGGCCGACGATCTTGATGCTGCACGGCGGTGGCCAGAATCGGTTCTCCTGGAAAAACACCGGCCAAGTGCTGGCCGACGAGGGATTCCACGTGGTGGCGCTGGACAGTCGTGGGCACGGCGACAGTGATCGGGCGCCCGACGCCGACTACGACGTCGAGACGCTGACCGCTGACGTCATGAAAGTGCTGGATGCGATCGGCCGGCCGGTGATACTGATCGGGGCGAGCATGGGCGGATTGACGGGCATCCTCGCCGCGGATCAAGCCGGACCCGACCGGGTCACGCGGCTGGTGCTGGTCGACGTGGTGCCACGGTTCGAAAAGAATGGCAGCGCCCGCATCCGCGACTTCATGTTCAGCGGGCTCCATGGGTTCGGCTCTCTCGACGAGGCCGCTGACGCCGTGGCCGCGTATCTGCCGCATCGGACCAGGCCGCGCAGCCCCGAGGGATTGAAGAAGAACCTGCGGCTCCGCGACGGCCGCTGGTATTGGCATTGGGATCCGGCGTTTATGACCAAGCCGGGCGACGACCCGGAGTTGCGCACCGAGAAATTCGAGCACGCTGCCGCCGACCTGAAGATTCCGGTGTTGTTGATCCGCGGCAAGCTGTCCGACGTGGTCAGCCCGGAAGGTGTGCGGCATTTCTTGGCGACGGTGCCCAACGCGGAGTTCGTCGAACTTTCCGAGGCCGGGCACACCGCCGCCGGCGACGACAACGACGCCTTCAGCGACGTGGTTGTGACGTTCGTGACGCGCTGACCTACTTACGACATAACCCGGGCTGCGTAGGCCGCCAAGTCGGGCGGTCGTGACGTGATGGCACCGATGTAGCCATCGGGCCGAATCAGCACTGCCGCACCGTCTTTGACGTCGTAACCATCTTGGACGTGGCGGTCGACGTCGACCAGATCGCTTCCGGTGTCGTCACCGATGCGGTAAGGCTGCACGCCTGAACGGTCGAGAGTGGGTGCGGTTGCGCCGAATCGCAGCAGTGTCCAGTGCGGTCCGGAGTAGCAGTTGAACAGGCGCACCGGCCTGCCGTCACGGCCCCGGCATGGCGCGTCGGGTGCTCGATCACCCGCGGCCAAAACGCGACTGGAACCGTCGTCAAGGGCCAATGGCCCGAGCCGGTAGCTGATGTCGAGTTGGCGGGTTTCCTCGCCGCGCTCGAACGCGTCGTCGGCGCCGCTGAGGTGCTTTTGCAACAGGGCGGCGCTGATACCGAGCACCCGCGCAGCCACCGGCAGCCGCTCGGATTCGTAGCTGTCCAGCAGCACATCCGGCACGCCGTCGAACACGGCTCCAAGCTTCCAGCCCAGGTTATAGCCGTCCTGCACACCGGTGTTGAGGCCTTGGCCGCCGGCAGGCGGGTGCACGTGCGCGGCGTCTCCGGCCAAAAAGACGCGGCCGACCCGAAACTGCTCGACCATCCGAACATTTGGGCGCCAGATCGTGCTCCAGGTCAGTTCGCGCAGCCGAATGTCGCTACTTCCAGATGCGGATTCCAATGTCTGCTGGAGACCGTCGAGCGTGAGCGGTATTCCGGATGCCGGCGTGTTGAGGACATACGTGTCATCGGCGCCGGCCAGCGGCGTGAACCCGAAGAAGGTCTGTCCGTCAAGCATCCACCCGTGCCCATAGTCGTGGTCCAGGCCGTCGACCCGCACATCGGCCAGCAGCATGGTGATGTCTTCGTTGGTCTCGCCGGCGAACGGCACCGCGAGTCGCTTGCGGACCGTGCTGCGCCCGCCGTCGGCGCCGACCAGATACGTCGCGCGCAGAGTCTGGCCGTCTTCCAGCCGCACCGTGACCGCGTGCTCATCCTGCTCGAAGGCGAGCACCCCGGCGTTGAGGACGACCTCAACCCCGTAACCGGCCAGCCGCGAGCGCAGGATCTGCTCGGTCCGCCACTGCGGCACGAACCACAGGTTGGGGTACGGAACGTCGGGACGCGGTGCCGCCGGCTCGGCCATCCGCCCCTCCCACACCACCTGTTCGCCGGCATAAACACGGGTCAGCGGCGCCGACATGCCCGAGGCGATCACTTCGTCAAGCACGCCGAGGTCCTCGAACACCTCCAGGGTTCGCGGCGAGATCCCATCGCCGCGCGATCCCACCGAGAAGCGATCGGCTTTGTCGATGATCCGCACGCCCACGCCGCGGCGGGCCAACTCCAGCGCCAACGTGAGCCCGGTGGGCCCGGCTCCCGCGATGAGAACGTCGGCGTCCGTTACTGATTCCATGACGGCCTCCCTGATGAATTTATTTTCAGTGAATTTTGATTCAGTCTGCGCGGTGTTAGCTTTTCTGTCAAGGAGGCGCAGGGTGAAACGCACCGAACAGGCCGCCAGCACCGAGGCGGCGCTGAAAGACGCAGCCCGGCGTGTGTTCGCCCGTCAGGGATACCTGAACACCAAAATCACCGACATCACCGCCGAAGCCGGTCGCGCCGCTGGGTCGTTCTACAACCACTTCACCAGCAAGGAAGAGGTGCTCACCGCGCTACTGACCGATGCGTTAGCGGAAGACGACGCTGCGATTTTCGCGTCGGACTCGCAACATGAAGCAGACTTCAGCGACCGCGACGTCATTCGCTGGCACGTCGCGAACTACTGGCGGTTCTTCACCCGCTACATCGTGGAGCTCACCGCGCTACGGCAGGCAGCGCTGATCAACACCGAGTTCGGCGCGAAACTCGAAGCACTCACGGCCGCAAATGTCGACCATTTGCGTGATCATCTGGAGCCAATCACCAAAGCCGGACGCACCCTGCCGGGACCGCCCGAGCTGGTGCTACCCATGTTCGCCGCACTGCTGGACGGGTTCCGCTACCGCTGGGAGCATTTCGACGGCCGGTTCGACGGTCGTCGGGCCGACGAGGATGAGGCCATCGACACCTTGACCGAGTTCCTCTATCGGGCCCTGAACGGCTGACCCGATGGTGGCGACCCGCTTCAACTCCGATGGTGGCGACCCGCTTCGCCCGGCTCCGCCGAGCTCGCGATCGCCACTACCCGATGGTGGCGACCCGCTTCACTCGGCTCCGCCGAGCTCGCGATCGCCACTACCCGATGGTGGCGACCCGCTTCACTCGGCTCCGCCGAGCTCGCGATCGCCACTACCCGGAAGGCTTCTCCGCGTGTCCGCCGAACTGCTTGCGCATCGCTGACAACGCCTTGTTGGCGAAGTCGTCGAGGCTGCGCGAGGCGAAACGAGACTGCAGCGCGGTCGTCAGCGTCGGCGCGGGAACGCCCTCGTCGATCGCCGCGATCGCGGTCCAGCGGCCCTCGCCGGAATCCGAGACGCGGCCGGAGAACTCGTGCAGGTCGGGTGATTCATGCAGCGCGATCGCGGTCAGGTCCAGCAGCCAGGAACCGACGACACTGCCCCGGCGCCACACCTCGGCGACATCGGCGATGTCGAAGTTGTACTGGTAGCACTCTGGGTTAGACAGCGGCGCGGTCTCGGCGTCGCCCTCCTGGACGCGTTTGCCGATGTCGGCATTGCGCAGGATGTTCAGTCCCTCGGCGAGGGAGGCCATGAACCCATACTCGATGCCGTTGTGCACCATCTTGACGAAGTGGCCCGCCCCGGAGGTGCCGCAGTACAGGTACCCCTTCTCCGGTTGCGCGACATCCCCGGTCCGGCCCGGGGTGCGCTCAGCCGCGTCCACTCCGGGTGCGATGGTGGCGAACAGCGGCTCGGCGTGAGCAAATGACTTCTCGTCGCCGCCGATCATCAGGCAGTAGCCGCGCTCGCGACCCCAGACACCGCCGCTGGTACCGCAGTCCAGCAGGTGAATTCCCTTATCGCCCAGCAGCTTTGCGTGCCTGAGGTCGTCGCGATAGTACGAGTTGCCGCCGTCGATCACGATGTCGCCGGCCTCCAGCGTGTTGGCCAGCCCTTCGATCACCGTCTGGGTGATCGTGCCCGCCGGCACCATCACCCACACGATCCGCGGCGTGGACAACTTCTCGGCCAGCTCGGCGACCGAGTACACCCCGGTGGTCCTGTCCTCACTGGCCAACGCCTTGACGGCGGCCGTGTCGTGGTCGTAGACCACACACTCGTGTCCGCCCGCGGTCACCCGACGGACGATGTTCGCGCCCATCCGGCCCAAGCCGATCATCCCTAGCTGCATGTCGCTCTGTTCTCCTTGTTAGTGGTTAACGGCTTGCCACGGCTGTTGCCAGCCGCGATGTCCTCGTAGTAGTTCGCGTGCCGCGTCCGGCCCCCAAGAGCCCGGTTCGTATTGGTGGATTTCGCCGGGGTGGTCCAGCAGCGGCTGCACGATCCGCCAGGTTTCTTCGATGCCGTCCTCGCGAGCGAACAGCTGGTGATCTCCGGTCAGCGCGCCGTTCAGCAGCCGCTCGTAGGGCAGCAGCGGCTCGCCCAGGTCAGCCATGAACGACGAGTCCAGGTGCAGATCGCGCCAGCGGTCGCCTTCTAAAGCGGTGAGCTGCAGCCGCAGTCCGGGATCGGGGTCGATCCGCAGCACGATCTGGTTAGGCTCGGCCCGCCTGCGTCCGGACAGGAAAACCAACGACGGGACCCGGTGGGTGAACATTCGCACCTCGGTGACCCGCTCGGGCAGTGCCTTGCCCGCCCGCAAGAAGATGGGCACCCCGGCCCAGCGCCAGTTGTCGATCTCCACCCGCATCGCGACGAAGGTCTCGGTTTCAGAATTCTTGGCTACCCCATCAATGTCGGTGTAGCCGCGATACTGACCCCGCACGCAGCGATCCGGATCCACGGCCGGCATCGCGCGAAAAACGTCGGCCTTTCTGTCGTTGTGGTCGTCTGCGGTCAGCCCGACGGGGGGTTCCATCGTCACCCCGGCGAGCACCTGCAGCAGATGGTTTTGCACGACGTCACGCAAGGCGCCGACCTTGTCATAGAACTTTCCCCGGTCATCGACGCCGAAATTCTCGGCCATGGTGATCTGGATTTCGGAGATGACGTGGCGGTCCCACAGTTCGACCAGCGCCAGATTGCCGAAGCGCAGATACTCCAATTCGACGACCGGTTCCTTGCCCAGGAAGTGGTCCACCCGGAAGATCTGGTCCTCGTCCAGCACCGCGCGCAGTCGGGCGTTGAGTTCATTCGCGGACGTCAGGTCGTGACCGAAGGGCTTTTCCACCGCGACACGGGATCCGTTCAGCAACTCGGCTTTGGCCAGGTTCTCGACGATCGGCGCGAACAGCGAAGGCGGCATCTCCAGATAGAACAGGCAGTGGTGCTTCGAGCCGATCTGCTTTTTCAGCGCGTCGTAGAGCGCGGAATCGGTGACGTCGCCGTGCAGGTAGGACAGTCGGCCGGCAAACCGGTCGAACACCTTGTCGTCGACTTTTTCGCCGGCGCCTTCGATCGCCTTGCGGGCCCGGTTGATCAACTCCTCAACGCTGATGTCCTCGCTGGCGACGCCGACAATCGGACACTGCAGCAACCCCCTGCGCTCCAGGCGATAGAGGGCTTGAAAGGTCATCTTGCGGGCCAAGTCGCCGGTAATGCCGAAGATCACCAGCAGGTCCGAGGCGCTATTGCCGGATTCGGCCAATCGGGTCCTCCACGATCAATCGACTAGTCAGTGCGGCTTCAACACTTGCACAACGCGCCTACCTCGACCCTGCCGCGGCCAGTTCCAACCCTAAACACTGCGGTTCGGCCCGACAACCGGCAGCACACGAAGTGTGCAACCCGCTACCCCAGCGGGCAAACAACAGCCGACCCGGCACGCCGGAAAATCTGAATTCGCGGAACATACACTCGCGGTTGATCTTCCGCTTTCCATCCGGCTATGCACAGCTGGCATGGTGATTCGCCGATCTGGCACTGTCGCTGCGGAGGCCACGATGGATCGGGGAAGATGCGTGGCATGCACGATCACCTGTTGATCGCGGTCTACGCGCTGGCCGGCGTCGCGGCGGTCGAAGCCGCAGCCATGGGCGTTCTTTGGCGGCTGCTGTCCCGGGTCAGGGCCGAAAACGAGGCGCTGCGGCAGCAGCCCGACCTATTGAGTTTTGGGTCAAAAGCGGTCAAGACGGTGTGGCAGACCGCGAACCTGATGCGCAAGGAGGGTTTCGGCGCTGCGGTGCGCAGCTCGATCGAGGACCTTGCCGATTGGGCGGAGGTGGAACGACCGGATCTGGCCCGGGTGACTCCGGACGGCAGAGTGGCGATTCTGTTCTCCGACATCGAGGAGTCGACCGCGCTCAACGAGCGGGTCGGCGACCGAGCCTGGGTCAAGTTGATCGATGAGCACGACAAGCTGGTACGCAAGCTGGTCAAAGAGCACTCAGGGCATGTGGTGAAAAGCCAGGGCGACGGATTCATGATTGCGTTCGCTCGGGCCGAGCAGGCGGTGCGCTGTGGCATCGACCTCCAGCACGCGTTGCACAGAGAAGCGCAACGCAAGCGGCACAACGATATTCGAGTTCGGATCGGGATCCATATGGGCCGATCGGTGCGCCGCGGCGACGACCTGTTCGGCCGTAACGTCGCGATGGCGGCACGAGTCGCCGGCCAAGCCGACGGCGGGGAGATCCTGATCAGCGAGACCGTGCGCGACGCCCTCAGCGACTGCGACGACATCTCTTTCGACGACGGCCGCGAGGCCGAGCTTAAGGGCTTCGCCGGCACCCACCACCTCTACGCGGTCGCCGCGTAGGGCTAGGGCTCGTCGTCCGCCTCGGCCAGGCGCTGCTGCAGCCGGGCCCGGATCTCATCGGACGAGTAAGCCCGGCGCCGGCGCTGATCGCGTGCCACCAGCACTCCCCCGGCGGCGACCCCGACGATCCCGGCCAACCCGAGCAACTTCCAAACGGTGCGCATGCGCACAGGTTATTCGCGACTGCATCCTGCGATGAACGATATCTGCATATGGTGCGGTGGTGGAAACACATACGGTGAATCTGACCCAAGCGCTGGAGGCAACCCGGACCGGCGACATCTGGCTGTTTCGTGGGCGCTCGGGACCCGACCGCGCAATCCAGACCTTGTCGAACAGCCCGGTCAACCACGTCGGCATGACGGTGGCGATCGAGGATCTGCCGCCGTTGATCTGGCATGCCGAACTCGGCGACAAGCTGACCGATGTGTGGACCGGCACCAACCACCGCGGCGTGCAACTCAACGACGCCGGACAGGTGGTCGAGCGCTGGATGCAACGCTACGGGCAACGATGCTGGTTCCGTCAGCTGACCCCCGACGCGACCCGCAAGCAGGAGAACCGGCTGCTGCGCGTCATCGCCCGGATGGACGGTACCCCGTTTCCGAGTACCACCCGGCTCACCCTGCGCTGGCTACGCGGTCAACTGCCGACCAGATACGACTGGGTGCGGGGAATCCCGTTCTTGGACAAACGGGTTCGCGAGTCAACCCGAAGGCGCAACGAAGAGCAGCGAAAGGGCCGCTTCGAGTCCGCCTATTGCGCGGAGACGGTCGCGGTCACCTATGAAGAGATGGGGTTGATCGAAACTGAGAAGCGGTCCAACTGGTTTGACCCAGGAAGGTTTTGGAGCGGCGACGATCTTCCATTGGTGACGCCCTACCGCCTGGGCGGCGAAATCGCGGTCGTCGCAGAATAAATCAGTCGCCACCGCATAGGTTGTTTTGCGCCGCGGTCGCCATGTCCAGCAAGTTCTGGTACGACGCGTTCGGGTACGTCCAATGCTTGGCGACGTAGTCTGGCGAATGACGGGCCTGCAACTCCCCGCACATCGCGTGCCCGCTGCCCAGCAGGTATTGCCCTGACGCCGCGCTCACCGCGTATCCATGCCGGTTCAACTCGTCCAGGTAGCCGGCCTCGTCGGCGTGGCCTATCCCGGCGCTGAACAGGGCCGCGACCACGGACCCTGTCGTACAAGAGACAATCCGCACCGCTTTCACCGGCAGGCCCCATTCCGGTTCCACCCGCGTCTGCTCATTCATTTCCTCTCGATCGGGCAGATGCTACGGGCCCGCTGAGATCAAACTCCGAATGGGTGCTACCGCTGACCCTGGCGAAGGTGAGCGTTTCGATGCACCACGAGACCGCTGGCAAATTCGTTGACGACCGTCATTGACGGGTGACAATGAGATTCTGTACGGTGTCAGCGTGCCTTCACGTGCATCGACCGCAGAACCTGCC
>Ga0210386_10002556_pt1 | contig 15613 bp, 18 predicted proteins | sample IncBWH32OmetaG_FD_160091 | JGI IMG/M metagenome (GOLD analysis project Ga0210386, IMG submission 160091) | Forest soil microbial communities from Barre Woods Harvard Forest LTER site, Petersham, Massachusetts, United States - Inc-BW-H-32-O ... | reverse complement strand
GCCGCGAGCCCGGATATTCGCCACCGCGGCGTCGGCGTCGGCCGGGTTGGTAAATGGGCGCAGGCTGGCGGTGGGGTTGCAGCTGTCGGCGGAGGTGTCGGGGGGCAGTGGCGGCTTCGGCGGCATTTCCTGCATGCCGGCCGGTGTGGGCGGCGGCAGGGTCGGCGCCGGTGCCACCACCATGGTGGCCGACTCGCTGCACCCGGCCAGCACCGTGGTCGCCGCCAGGGCGGTGCACAGGATGCGGATCAGGCGCTTGGTCATCGGTACTCGCTCAGCCGGGGCCAGAGCCCAAGGGCGACCGCGACGGCCGCGCCCAGGCTTAGCACGACACCACCGACCGTGGCGCCGGCCAGCCCACGGCGCGCGTTGAGGATGTCGTCGCGCAATTGATCACGGCTCTGCTCCATAGCCTTACCCAGTGCACGGTCGAGTTTGTCGAACGCCGGGGTGGAGTCCTCCTCACCGCTGCCCAGCGCGACCTGGGTGGCCGCCCGGTAATTGCCCACCGAGATGTAGGAGTTGATTCGATCGTCGGCCCGCCGCCATTGGGTCAGCAGTTGATCGGCGCCCTGCAAGTCGCTTTTGTCGACGGCGTCGCGTCGAGAGAGGTATTCGTCAAGCTGCTTGTGCATGGCGTCGATGCGTTCGTAGAAGGACTGCTTGCGGACTTCCTCGTCCCCGCGCCGGATCAGCGACAGTGTCTCGTCGGCACGGGCCTGCTGAGCACTAATGGACAGGTCCGTGACGGTTTTCAGCGATTCCGCCGCAGTGTCTTTGGCGCTGCGGCTGCCGCTGGTAGAAATCGCAAGAGCGGTTCCCACCCAGACCACCATAACGAGAATCGCAAGAGCGCCCGCGACAAGACCAGGGTTGATTCGCCGTTTGGTGCGCCGCGCCAGCCAGCGGTGGGCGGCAGCGCCGAAGACCGCCGTGGCGGTGACGACGAGGATCACCGGAGCCGGGATCTGGGTCGATGCCGTGGTCTCCGCGTCCACCCGCGCCGACGTCTGGTGGTAGAGCTGTTGCGCGTCCGGCAGGATCGTCGACTGCATCAGCGCCGACGCCTCGGACAGATACGACGACCCGACTGGGTTACCGGCCCGGTTATTGGTGCGCGCAATCTCGATCAGCCCGGTGTAGACGGCCAATTCGGCGTTGATCCGTCCGAGCAACTGCACCCGCGGCTCGTCGGTGAGCCCGCTGGACGCCCTGGTCACCGCGACCGCCGCGTCGGTGATCGCCTGCTCGTAGCGCTGCCGCACGGTGGCGGGTTCGGCCCGAGCGATGAAGGCGGTCGCGGCTGCCGCGTCGGCCACCGACAACGTGGTGTACAGCCGCCCGGCCGCGAACGCCAGCGGCTCGGTGTGCCGCATTACGGTGGTCAGCGCCTGCTGCCGCTGGTTGATCGTGGTCGAAGTGGCGAACGCGCTCAGCCCGCCGAGGCTCGCCAGGATGAGACCGATGGTCAGGATGCGGCCCGGCGTCGTCGCGATGAACCACCAGCGGGGGTGGGCCGGTTCGGTCGGCGACCGCGAACCCAAAGGCTCGGTCGACGGGTGCGCCAACTCAACGGTCAACTCTGTTCGGACCTCAACTTCCGGGCGTATGTGTCACGAACTCTATAAGTGAATCTTAAGAGCTTGTTCGCCAGATGCGGGGACGTGAGGGCCCCTTATCCTGAACGCGTGCGCGGCGACGGCGACGGGTGGGTGGTGTCCGACACCGGCATGCACTACTGGGGCCGGCACGGCGCGGCCGGGCTGCTGCTGAGAGCGCCCCGTCCCGACGGCACACCGGCGGTGTTGCTGCAGCATCGGGCGCCGTGGAGTCATCAGGGCGGAACGTGGGGTCTACCGGGCGGCGCCCGCGACAGCCATGAGAGCGCCGAGCAGGCCGCCGTCCGGGAAGCCCACGAGGAGGCGGGGCTGCCGGGCGAGGAGCTCTCGGTGCGCGGCACCGTGATCACCGCCACCGCCAGCGGCACCCGTTGGACGTACACCACCGTCGTTGCCGACGCGGGTGAGCTTCTGCACACCGTGCCCAACCGGGAAAGCGCGGAGCTGCGCTGGGTCAGCGAGGACGAGGTGGCCGACCTGCCGCTGCACCCGGGGTTCGCCGCCAGCTGGCAACACCTGCGCACCGCACCGGCGATCGTGCCGTTGAGCCCCGGCGACGAGCGGCGGCGTCACCTGCCACGCACGGTCGAGATTGAGGCGGGCGTTTTCGTGTGGTGCACCGCGGGCAAACCCGACCACGCGCCGTCCCAGCTGAGTTCCCGGGTCAGCTCGCTGCTGCGAGCGCCGAACTGAGCCGCTCGGCCGCCGCCTGCGGATCCTCCGCGGCCGTGATCGCCCGCACCACCACGATGCGGCGGGCGCCGACCTCCAACACATCCGCCAGCCGGCCGGCATCGATACCGCCGATGGCGAACCACGGTTTGTCGGACGCCAGGTCGGCGGCGAGACGCACCAGCTGCAGGCCCGGTGCCGGGCGTCCCGGTTTCGTGGGCGTCGGCCAGCACGGTCCGACGCAGAAGTAGTCGACGTCCTCGGCGATCGCCGCCGCCACCTGGTCGCGATCGTGCGCGGAGCGGCCGATCAGCGTCTCGGGTGCGACGATGTCTCGCGCCACCGCCAGCGGCAGGTCGCCCTGGCCCAGGTGCAGCACGTCGGCGCCGGCGGCACGGGCGATGTCGGCGCGGTCGTTGACGGCCACCAGTGCGCCGTGTCGGCGTGCCGCGTCGGCGAGGACCTCCAGCGCCGCCAGTTCGTCACGCGCCTCGAGTGGACCCAGTTGGTGCTCACCGGTCGAGCCTTTGTCGCGCAGCTGAATGATGTCCACCCCGCCCGCCAGCGCGGCATCGGCGAACTCGGCCAGGTCGCCACGATCGCGGCGCGCGTCGGTGCACAGGTACAGCCGCGCGCCCGCCAGCCGCGAAGATGTTTCGTGCACACGGCGACGCTAGCGGCTAGCGTGGGAAGTCGACACGGGAGTCCCGGGACATGCGAGTGCGGGGCTGAGAGTGGGCACACCAAACCTGTCCTTACCGTCACACCTGATCCGGATCATGCCGGCGAAGGGAGCGGAAGATGCCACCCGACTCGGGATCGCTTGCCGTCATCGGCGGCGGCGTTATCGGCCTGTCGGTCGCGCGGCGCGCGGCGCAAGCCGGTTGGTCGGTGCGCGTGCATCGCACCGGGCAGCCGGGCGCGTCCTGGGTGGCGGCCGGAATGCTGGCGCCGCACAGCGAAGGGTGGCCCGGCGAGGAGCGGCTGCTGCAACTCGGCCTTGAGTCGCTGCGGCTGTGGCAACACGGCAACTTCACCGACGGGCTGCCAGGACAGGTGATCACCGCGCGGGAATCGTTGGTGGTCGCCGTCGACCGCGCCGATGTCGCCGACCTGCATACGGTCGCCGACTGGCTGTCCGAGCAAGGCCACCCGGTGGTCTGGGAGTCGGCCGCTCGTGACGTGGAACCGGCACTGGCACAGGGCATTCGGCACGGGTTCCGGGCGCCTACCGAACTGGCGGTGGACAATCGCGCCCTGCTCGAGGGGCTGGCGGCGGCATGCCAACAGCTCGGCGTCGAATGGGCGGGGCCGGCAGCCGACCTGGATTCCCTGCAGGCTGACGCCGTCGTGATTGCCAACGGAATCGACGCCCCGACATTGTGGCCCGGTCTGCCGATCCGGCCGGTGAAGGGTGAAGTGCTGCGGCTGCGCTGGCGCAAGGGGTGTATGCCGGTGCCGCAGAGGGTAATTCGTGCTCGCGTGCACGGACGGCAGGTTTATCTGGTGCCGCGCGCCGACGGCGTGGTCGTGGGCGCCACCCAGTACGAGCACGGCCGCGATACTGCGCCGACGGTATCCGGTGTGCGTGACCTGCTCGACGATGCGTGCACCGTGCTGCCGGCGCTCGGCGAGTACGAACTGGCGGAGTGCGTCGCTGGCCTGCGTCCAATGACACCGGACAACCTGCCGCTGGTGGGACGCTTGGATGCGCGCACGCTGATCGCCGCCGGCCACGGCCGATCCGGTTTCTTGCTGGCGCCCTGGACAGCCGAACAGATTGTGTCCGAACTCATCCCGGTTGGAGCCCGCCCGTGATCATCCGCGGTGCGACGATGCAGTGGGGGCACCCCCGGCCGCGCAGCGGCGAGGGGGACGAAGCGATGAGGAGAAGCAGCGCATGATCATCCTTGTCAACGCCGAACGACTCGAGGTCGATGACCAGACCACCGTCGCGGCGCTGCTGCAGTCGCTGGGCTATCCCGACCGCGGCATTGCGGTTGCGCTCGACCAGGCTGTTCTGCCGCGATCTAGCTGGGCGACAACTCTTTCCGACGGTGCGCAAATCCAGGTGGTGACGGCGGTGCAGGGTGGCTGACTCGAAGCTGACGATCGCCGGGCGAAGCTTCACGTCGCGGTTGATCATGGGCACCGGGGGCGCGGCCAATCTGGCGGTGCTCGAGGAAGCCCTGGTCGCTTCCGGCACCGAACTGACCACTGTCGCGATGCGCCGAGTGGACACCGAGGGTGGCACGGGCATGCTCGACCTGCTGAGCCGACTGGGCATCACGCCGCTGCCCAACACCGCGGGCTGCCGTGGCGCCGCGGAGGCGGTGCTGACCGCCCAGCTTGCCCGCGAGGCGCTGGGGACGGAATGGGTCAAGCTGGAAGTCATCGCCGACGAACGCACGCTGCTGCCCGATGCCATCGAATTAGTCAGAGCCGCGGAGCAATTGGTCGACGACGGGTTTACCGTGCTGCCGTACACCAATGACGACCCGGTGCTGGCGAAACGTCTCGAGGACACCGGCTGCGTGGCGGTGATGCCGCTGGGCTCACCGATCGGCACGGGTTTGGGCATCGCCAACCCGCACAACATCGAGATGATCGTCGCGCAGGCCGGCGTGCCCGTTGTCCTGGACGCCGGCATCGGAACCGCCAGTGACGCCGCGCTGGCGATGGAGTTGGGGTGTGACGCGGTGCTGTTGGCGACCGCGGTGACCCGAGCCGCCGACCCGCCCGCGATGGCCGCGGCGATGGCCGCTGCCGTCACCGCTGGTTATCTGGCCCGCCGTGCCGGCCGGATTCCGAAGCGGTTCTGGGCGCAGGCGTCGAGTCCGGACCTATGAGCGGGCGGTATGTGGCGCTCGGCAGTTCGATGGCGGCCGGTCCCGGTATCCGGCCCCATGCGCCGGGCGCGCCCTTCGGGTCGGGCCGGTCGGCGCGCAACTACGCCCACCTGGTCGCCGAGCGCCTGAACCTCGGCCTGGTCGACGTCACCTTTTCCGGTGCCACCACCGCGCACGTGCTGGCCGAACGGCAGCGCCGTGCGCAGCCGCAAATCGAGGCGTTGGACGGCTCCGAAGAGCTGGTCACCATCACGATCGGCGGCAACGACGTCGGATACGTGCCGCTGCTGATGGCCGCGACGTTGCCCCGACCGGCCCGGTTGCTGCCCGCGATCGGTGCTTTGTTCGACCGCGACGCGCGCGAGCAAGCGCTCGGCGACGTCGGCGACTCGCTGCGTGCGGTCGGCACGGCGGTGCGCGGGCGCTCGCCCCGGGCCCGGGTGGTGTTCGTCGACTACCTGACCCTGCTGCCGCCGGACGGAGTGCCGGCTCCGCCGTTGTCGGCCGCGGATGCCGACCTGGGTCGCCACATCGGTCAACGTCTCGAAGAAACCACCGCGACAGCCCTGCAGGCCACTGGCTGCGAGCTCGTCCGCGCCGGACAAGCGAGCCGGAAGCATCACGGCTGGTCAGCGGATCCGTGGGCGGCGGGTGCGGGCTGGCCGCTGCCGTGGCGGCCGGCGCCATTTCACCCCAACGCCGCAGGCATGCGCGCCGTGGCCGACTTGATCATCGAGCTGATCAACGGAGACGGTTAGTTTTCTGTCGCCTGGGTAAATCTAACGCTGCGACAACCAGGAAAACGACACGCGGGCAAGCACTGCCGAGGGACCGATCCGTCGACATGACACTCAGAGCACACGCAGAACTTTCGGCTTACGACCACTCGGCGCTTCTCTACCACTCGGAGCGCGAATACGTCGATTGGCTGGCGCGGTTCATCTCCGAGGGTTTGGACCGCGCGCAGCCGGTGCTGGTCGCAGTGCCGGGGGACAGGCTGGCGACGTTGCGTCAGGAATTGGGTGACTCGGCGGCGGATGTGACAATGGCCGACATCATGGGGTTCGGCCGCAACCCCGGCCGGATCCTCGCGGCGCAAATCGCCTTTGTCGAACGCCACCCTGGCCGGCATGTCCGCATCATCGCCGAGCCGGTCTGGGAGGGCCGCACGGCGTACGAGTATTCCGCCTGCATGCAGCATGAGGCACTGGCCAACATTGCGTTTGCGGGCTTGAACGTGACAGGTCTATGTCCTTACGACGCTTCTTGCCTGAGTGAAAACGTCCTGGCGGACGTCGGCCTCACGCATCCACAGATCTGGCGGGGCGGATCGCGGAAAGACAGTCCGGAGTACGCGCTCGATGCCGCACTCGACCAGTGCAATGAACCGCTGGCGACCAATCCCGCCGCGGTGACCTACACCGTCAGCGAGCCGGTCGATCTGGGCGGTGCCCGCAAGTGTGTTGACCGCTATGGGCGGTTGCTGGGCATGTCCGCGGCCAGAGCCGCCGACCTGATGTTGGTCGCGACCGAGCTGGCGACCAACAGTCTCGACCATGCCGGCGGCGCGTGCCGACTGGCGTTCTGGTACGAGACAGGGCACGTGGTCTGCGAGGCGCGCGATATGGGCCGCTGGACAGATCCGCTCGCCGGGCGCCGGCCGCCCGCCGCGCACAGGGTCGGGTCGTACGGGCTCTTCGTGGTCAACGCGATCGCGGATTTGTTGCGCACCCACACGACACCGGCCGGCACCACCATTCATGCTTACTTGCGGCTCGACCATTCCGGCGACGATGCCATTTGATGCGCCGTCTAACCTGGGGCGCGATGGTCAACAAATCACAACCGTTCCGCACTGGGATTGCAGCCGTCGCGGCCCTTGCGTTGGCGGCTGGCGGGTGTGCGTCGTCTGACACCGTTCAGCCGCTGAAGCGAATATCGGGCCCGGATTTCGCCGCCGCTCTGCGCGGGCGGGTCAGCGTCGACGCGATGATGGCGCACTTGTCGAAGCTGCAGGACATCGCCAAGGCCAATGGCAACACCCGCGCGGTCGGCACTCCGGGTTACGACGCCAGCGTGGACTACGTGGTGGGTAAGTTGCGGGACAAGGGCTTTGAGGTGCAGACCGCGCAGTTTGAAGCCCATGTGTTCCACTCCGACCCCGGGTCGGTGACCGTCGGCGATAGGACGGTCGAAGCGCGTGCGCTGGAATTTAGCCTCGCCACTCCGCCCATCGGGGTGACCGGTCCGCTGGTGACCGTCTCGGACGATGCAAGCCCGGGCTGCAATGCCAACGACTACGGCAGCCTGCCGGTCAACGGCGCGGTGGTGCTGGTTGACCGCGGCACCTGCCCGTTCGCCCAGAAGGAAGCCGCCGCCGTGCAGCGCGGCGCCGTCGCGATGATCGTCGCGGACAACGTCGTCGAGGAGCAGATGGGCGGCACCCTGGGGGAGAACACCGACGTCAAGATCCCCGTGGTCAGCGTGAGCAAGGCCGACGGCGCGGCGCTGCGCCTCACCTCGGGGCCCGCGACGGTAAAGCTCTCCGCGGAGACCAAGATCTTGCAAGCCCGCAACGTCATCGCTCAGACCAAGACCGGTTTGACCAGCGACGTCGTCATGGCCGGGGCGCACCTTGACAGCGTTCCCGAGGGACCCGGCATCAACGACAACGGGTCCGGAGTGGCCGCGGTTCTGGAGACCGCGCTGCAGTTGGGTAGCTCACCGGAGATCCACAACGCCGTGCGGTTCGGCTTCTGGGGCGCAGAGGAACTCGGGCTGATCGGCTCGCGGAAGTACGTCGAGTCGTTAGATGTCAACGCGCTCAAGGACATTGCGCTGTATTTGAACTTCGACATGCTCGCGTCGCCGAATCCGGGCTACTTCACCTACGACGGGGATCAGTCGTTGCCGGCCGACAAGCGGGGTGATCCGGTGGTGCCGGAGGGTTCGGCCGGGATCGAGCGAACTTTGGTCACCTACCTGGACTCGGCCGGCAAGAAGGCCGAGGACACCTCGTTCGACGGTCGGTCCGACTACGACGGCTTCACGTTGGCGGGTATCCCGTCGGGCGGGTTGTTTTCCGGCGCCGAGAACAAGAAGACCCCGGAGGAGGCCAAGCTGTGGGGCGGTACCGCGGACCAGCCGTTCGATCCGAACTACCACAAGAGCACCGACACCTTGGACCACATCGACCGCACCGAGCTCGGCATCAATGGTGGCGGCGTCGCGTATGGGATCGGTCTGTACGCCCAGGATCTGACCGGCCGTAACGGCGTTCCCGTTCGCGAAGACCGCACCCGGCACGAGGTGGGTAAGTAAACCGGCTTCGACGCCCCTCGAATCCCACCTCCAGCAGCAACGACGCCGCCCTGGTTTTCGACCCATTCGGCACTGTGGGCAGCTCGGCCTTCGCCGGCGGCGGCAATTTCGACCTCGCCGCGATCTTCGGTGACGCTTTGAGCACCGATACGGCCGCTACCGGCGGCAACTATCTGGTCGATATCTTGCCGATGCTGTAAGTCGCGAAGGCCTGCAGCTCAACCGATCTCAGCCACATTAGAGGCCGGGCAAGCAGTTAACGAAGGGAATGAGCCCGGGACATTGCTGAGCAATGTTCGGCGGATTGGCAGGCGGCGGAGGTGGTGGGATGGGAGTTGGAAACAAGTTAGGTCCCTCCCAATAGTGGGCAGGAGCTTTAGTCCGCACGTCGTAGTCGAAGTAATAGGTGTGGCAGATACCCATGTCCCAGACCAGGTCGGTATCCGACCGCGGCGGATCGTTTGGCATGGCTTGCCCGGGGCACCATTGAAATGGGCCGTAGTCATAGGCCTGGGCGGTGCCTGCTCCCAGTCCCAAGCCGGCCAGGCCCAACCCCGCGGACACCAACATGGTCGTTGCCAACCGAACGATTACTGGCGGATCCGCCGCCTGCGGCGGGCGCGTCACAGACCAGGCAGGCAAATCGGGGCTCCGTAGCACGGGGGCGGACCATGAGGCGGTGGAGTATCGCCATCCCAAACAAACTCGCCTGCATTGCCCATCCCCCCGACGGGCACCCAGAACCAGGTGTGGCAGATATTGGTGTCCCAGTGCACATCGGCCTCCGGCAACGGTTGCCCCGGACACCACTGATGGGGAACCGAGAAATTGTCCGGGCCTTGAAACGGCGGGGCGAATCCCGGCTGGGCCTGGGCGATACCTGCGGAAGCTCCGATCCCGGCCAGCGCGACGCCGCCCGACAACATTGCAACGGCAAAGACCCGCTGTGGGATGTGGCTGATGTTCATGGTGTGACGGTACGCCGGGGACCAGAATGGATTCTTAACGCGTCTGACCCGCGGTCTCGCGAGACTATTGGCTAGTCGCCGGTGCGCTCGAACTTGTCTTCGAAATCACCACCGGCGCAGGCGCTTCCGGCGGTCACGTTTTGGCCATGCCCGGTCAGCACCGGAATTGGCTCCTGCAGGGGATCAGGCAGCGGGTACTCCGCGGTGAGTTTGATATGCACCGTGCCGCCGAGATTGCACGGCACGGTGCCCTCGTCGTCACGGGTCCACTTTCCGCCGCTGAACACCAACGGCACAACCCCGTCGGGCGCGTGGAAGAGGCTCATGCACCGATCGCCGGCGCGAAGACACTCCGTACGGACAGTGACATCGTCTTGTCCCGGCGCAGAATTGCCGTTCGCGTAGGTGATCGTTTCGTGGTAGCGGCCGTGTAACGCCGAGGCGGGCGACGCCGCACGCGGGGGTAAGGCGGCCGGATCGGGAATTTTGGTGACATCGGGATCGCCTGTGCGGGTGAAGGTAACGCGTCGTTTTCCGCTGCTGCAGCTGTTGGTGGTGGACCTGGTGGTTTCGCCCGACAGCGTGCCGTCAGGCTGCGGTTGCAGGGTGAACACCACCCACACTTCGGCCGGAGCGTTATTACACGGCGTTGAGCCGAGGCCCACGGCTATCCAGCTGCTTCCCACCTCGTCGAAAACCAAATTCGACACCAGCACGATTCCGCTGCCGCCCGTGTATGACGCCGTCGCGACGCAGCCGCTGGCACCGCACGTTGAGCGCACGCCCCAGGTGCCGGTCATCGCCGTCGCGCCGGCGACCGGTTTGCCCTCGAGATCGGTGCCCGGGCCGTAGTCCGCTCGGTAGGTGCCGTTGAAGGAATGGGCTTTGGCTGCCGCGGTGGCCGACGACGCCTCATCAGCCGGATTCGTGCTGCCAGCCTGACCGCGGTGCTGCAAGTACGTCACGCCCGCGAACACGCCACCAGCGACGATCAGCAACGGGATGACCACCAGCGCCGCAAGCACAAGCCGCGAACGCGAAACCCGTTGCGCTGCGGTCCCGAACACGGAGGCCGGCACAACCTGGCTTGGCTGGGTTGGCGATTGTTCCGGCGGTGCGGGGGCGGGGCGGGGGGTGTGGAAGTGGGCCGACGACGGCTTGAGCAGGCGTTGTAATTCCGTGGTGAAATCTCGACAGCTGGCGAACCGCTCGGCAGGCGCTTTGGCCATCGCCCGGGCCAGCACCGGATCCAGCCCGACCAACTCCGGGCGCCGTTCCTCGAGCGATGGTGGCGGGGCCATGCAATGTTTGGTGATCACCACCGCAGGATTGGAATCGGCATATGGCAACGAGCCGGTCAATAGGTGAAATGCGGTGCACGCCAACGCGTACTGATCGGCGCGCCCGTCGAGCGGCTCACCCTTCAACTGCTCGGGTGCCGCGTAGGACACCGTGCCCACCGCCATGTTCGTCGCGGTAAGCCCCGATATGTCATCGATGCGGCGAGCTATTCCGAAGTCGGCCAGAAAAATTCGCCGCGTTTGCGAATCCAGCAGGATGTTGGCCGGTTTGACATCGCGGTGCAGCAGCCCCCGCTCGTGCGCATAATCCAGCGCTGAGCCGACCGCAATGATGATCGCGAGCGCATCGTCGAGGGGCATTCCGCCCGAGTGGTGGTCGCGCACGAGCCGACCCGCATCGGTGCCGGCCACGTAGTCCATCGAAATCCAAAACTGCCCTTCGTATTCGCCACGGTCGTGGATGCCCAAGATGTTGGGATGCGACAACGTAGCCGCCAATTCGGCCTCACGCAGAAACCGCTCTTGATACTGGGAGTCGGCGGTCAACTCCGCCGACAGCACCTTCAGGGCGTCCTGGCGGGGTAGCCGCGGGTGGGCCGCCAAATACACCGTGCCCATCGCGCCGGCGCCCAGCACCCGCAGGATTGTGAATCCCGCAAACAGTTCGCCCACCGACACCGGCATGGCCAAATCCTAGGCCCGCCATCTCAGCGGCATGAAGAATTCAAACCGACAGGCGACACGGCCGATAGCGCTGGCGTCGCGAGGCCGGCGGTGGAGAAGCTATGCTGCTGTTGTTTAGCTGGCTTACTTGTTGGGCGCGGGAACGTCATGATCGGCGACGGGTTGGGGGCGCGACGCGCCTTTGCGGGTGTGGTGGGTTGATGACTGCGGCCGCACCACTTAGCGGAGGTGACGACGCGACGGACGACGACGCCGTCCAATTCGGTGTCTTGGGCCCGTTGCAGATGAGCATCGGCGGAGCGTTGGTGCCGTTGGGCACGCCGAAGCAACGTGCCGTGCTCGCGGTGCTGGTTGTCAACGCCAATCGACCGGTGGACATTGACACACTGATCGGCGCTGCCTGGAATCAACGGCCACCAACGGGGGCGAGAGCCACACTGCATGCCTACATCTCCAATTTGCGTCGCCTGATGAGTAGCGTGGGCGTTGACCGGGCGCTACTGGCGAGTGCACCGCCCGGGTACCGATTGGCCATCGGCCACAATCAGTACGACCTCGGGCGATTTCGTACCCAGAAAGACGCCGGAGTGTATGCGGCGGCCGCCGGCCAATTCGAGCAGGCTAGCCGGCACATGTCGGACGCGTTGGCACAGTGGCGCGGCCCGTTCTTGGAGGACCTGCGCGACTTCCAATTCGTCGAGACCCTTGCCACCGCGTTCGATGAGGAGAAGGTCCTCGCCCATACCTCTCATGTCGAGGCTCAAATCGCCTGCGGGCGACCAAATGCCGTGATCATGGAGCTAGAGACGCTGATCGCTGAGCATGCCTACCGTGAGCCGCTGTGGGCGCAGCTGATGACCGCCTACTATTTGGCAGGCCGCCAATCGGATGCTCTCGATGCGTATCTGCGGATAAAAACCAGACTGGCCGAAGACTTGGGCATCGACCCGGGCCCTAAGCTACGTGAGCTCTACGAGCAAGTCCTGCGTCAGGAATCCGTCGATGTACGCAAGGCTGCTCAGGTCCATGCCGAAGACACCATAGTGTCTTCTGTCGCACTCGAAGGCAACGCAACCGCGATTCGCCGGCCCGTCGCGGCGGCGTTGCGCCGCGCCGACGGTCAACGGCATGCGTTGGCCGGCACGGCCACGCGGATCGGGCGCAGCGCCGACAACGACATCGTGCTGTCCGACGTCAAAGTCAGCCGCCACCACGCTGTCATCACCGACAACGGCGGGGCACTCGTGATCACGGACCTGGGATCGGTCAACGGGGTCCGTGTGCGTGGGGAGCGGATCGATCCCAGTGCCGAATTGTTCGAGGGTGATCGTATTCGCATTGGCGACCAAGAATTCACGCTCGAGACTCGGCCTGAGCCTCGCCGAAAGTGACTGCCAGGTAGCGCGGTGCCCGCCCGACCGGGTACTTAGAATCCATTAAGCCCTTCGCCGGAGTCTGTTGGCAGCCGGGAAACCGAGACCGCCAACGAGAAGAGTCCGCCATGACGAACACCGACCACAGCAACGCACCCCAACCGGAACTCTTCTTCTACAGCAGGCAGCGATGGCGGCGCCAGGACGGATGGGGAAACCAGCGCTCGGCCGATGAGTTCGGTCGCATCGTGTTCACCCATGCCCCCCGGCACGCCAAGGATGAGGAATGAGCAATTCCTATCGTCCCGAGCCGCCGCAACTGCTGCCGACCACCGTCGCGGACGGGAGCGCGCCGGGTGTGTACTACCGCATCGATGGAGAACTGGTGCCGGTGCTGCACATCTGGCTGGACGGCAGCGTGCCAGTGTTTTTCGAGCATCACGTGGTGCTGTGGAAGGAGCCGGCGCTCGCCATTGGGATCAAAGGCAAGGGTGCGCTTAAGCGCATGATCGCCGGCATGCCGTTGTTGTTGACCGAGGCGCGCGGGCCGGGGCAGGTCGCTTTTTCCCGCCAGGGCACTGGCCACGTGTTCCCATTGCATTTGCGCCCCGGCTCCGCCGTCGAGGTACGCGAGCACCAATACCTCGCGGCGACGGGCAATCTGGAGTACGGATTCACCCGCCAGAAGGGGATCAAGAACATGGTGTTCGGCTCGACCGGGTTCTTCGTGGATCGGTTCGCCGCGACACAGTCTGAGGGCGTGCTCTGGTTGCACGGCTACGGCAACGTTTTCGAGAAGGTCCTTGGTCCCGGCGAGCAGATCGACGTGGAGCCGGGCAGCTGGATCTACCGCGACGAGAGCGTGCGGATGGACCCGCAGCTGTTCGGATTGCGCACCGGAATGTTCGGTGGTACAGGTAATCTCGTCTTCAACCGCTTCACTGGGCCGGGTCGTGTCGGCATTCAGTCGATGTACGTGGACATGCCGACTGGCTCGGACGATGCCCCTGTGCGTAAAGGCGCCATGGTGGCCGGCGCGTTGGGGTTGGGGCGTGTAATCGGCGATGCGCTTACCTGAGGGATTCGGGTGTGCGAGTGGTCATTAAGGATCCAGTAAGTGCTGTCGCGCACAGTGTTTGCGCATAGCAACAACTACTGAACAAAAGGAGCGTGCTGACATGAAGATTTTACCCACCGGCATCGAGGAACAGATCGATCGCGTCGATCGCACCCGCAGCCTGATCATCGGTATCAGCTCTGGGCTGATAGCACTCTGGTGCCTCTACCGTGTGCTCTGGTCCATTTACCTGATGACGACCTACAGCTTCATGTTCGGGTCGCTGGCGTTCGCAATTGTGCTGTGGGGCGTGATCGGCGTCGTCGCAGCGATCGCGGCTACCGGCTTCCTGACCCGCTACGCCAGGAAACCTTGACTCTGGGTCCCGTATTTGGAAGTCAAGCCTGAAGAGGGCGGGTGCAAAGGATTAACCCGTGTCCACTGATGCGGCCGATCACTTAGGAAAGCTCCCAGTCACTTGCGACCCGATTGGCGACATCGCCGTCGACCCGGCAGGCAGCACACTGGTCGTGACGCATCCCCGCATCAGCGCGGTATCGATCCTCGACGCTGACACTCGGGACGCGGCCAGCCTCATCACGCTGCACGGTGATCCCGTGGCTGTTGCGGTGGCAGCCGGTCGCACTTTCGTCGCAACCACGTCGGCCACCTGGGCCAGTTGCCGATCATCAACGTGTACCTGGCGCGCGAGAAGGCGCGGCGTGGCGGTCGCGACGACGCCATCGCGCTTATGCGCGCCGCCGCCAACCATTTGTTTCGACGACGGACAGCTGCTGCTGTGGGGCGTTCCCGCGACGGGTCTGCTGGTGGAGACGCTGCTCAACGGTCCTGCCGATAGCGACGTGACCGAAGCCGAGGCCGCGATCGAGAGGCTGGCGGCGGCGCCGGCCGAAAACGGTCTGGCGATCCGCGCGATCTGGCTGTTGCGCCTGCGGGCACTGCTGGCCCGCGCGAAGCGGCGTGCGGCCGCATATGCAGAGCTCGTGCAGCGCTACCGCGAATCGGCCAATTCGCTGGGCTTTCAAGGCCATATCGAGTGGGCCGAGGCGATGTAGGGAGTCCTGAGCGACCCGCCGTGTCCGAGTGTCCGGCGCGCCGATGCTATTCCCCGGCGCTCTGGGGTCACTTCTTGGACCCCGCATTAAGGATCCAGTAAGCCCTGTCCCGCACAGTGTTTACGAACTGCGAAAGCACTGAACAAAAGGAGTGTAGTTATGAAGCGCGAAGTCATGATCGCGGCCAGCGCGGCGGCGATCCTCGGCGTGGCGTTGGCGGGCTGTTCCAGCAGCAAATCCGTCAGCACGCCCAATGGTGCGGTGGCCGCCGCAGGTGCGTCGAACACCAAGGTATCGGTCGACGGCCATGATCAAAGCGTCAAGGGCACCGTGGCCTGCACCACCGCCGCCGGGGACCTCAACATCGCTATAGGTGGGTCGACGCCCGGCGCAGGCGGTGTCCCCACCGGTATCGGCGCGGTATTAACCGATGCCAATCCGCCGGTCGTCAAATCCGTTGCGCTGGGCAATGTCAACGGCGTGTCGTTGGGAGTTGGCGGGACCACGGGCAGCGCCAAGGCCACCAAGGACGGCAACTCCTACAAGATCACCGGCACGGCGAGCGGGGCGGACATGACCAACCCGATGGCCGGACCGGTAACCAAGCCCTTCGAAATCGATGTCACCTGCCCATAGCCAGCTGGCCTGCGGCTAGTCCTGGCCCGGCCCTCGGGTGTCACAACGGCGACACCC
>Ga0210386_10002555_pt1 | contig 15614 bp, 12 predicted proteins | sample IncBWH32OmetaG_FD_160091 | JGI IMG/M metagenome (GOLD analysis project Ga0210386, IMG submission 160091) | Forest soil microbial communities from Barre Woods Harvard Forest LTER site, Petersham, Massachusetts, United States - Inc-BW-H-32-O ... | reverse complement strand
CCAGGCGCCGGCATCCGGGTTTCGCGTTCCATTTGCAACCCTCGACTACTACAACACCGTGATTGCCGCCCAAGGCGGCACAAGCGGCAAGACGACAACCAATGGAACGCGAAACCCGGATGCCGGCGCCTGGGACAAAATCCAGGCCTTCTACCGCCTCTTCATGGTGCCCGGCATGGGTCACTGCGGTGGCGGCCCCGGACCCAATCAATTTGGTCAGACTGGTGGCGATGGCGACGCAGACCATGATGTCGTGGTTGCGCTGGAGCGGTGGGTTGAAAATGGTGTGGCGCCGAATCTGATCATCGCGACCAAATACGTCGGGAATGACCGCACAAAGGGTATCGAGATGACGCGGCCGTTGTGCGTCTTCCCGAAAGCCGCGAAATATATTGGGACAGGCAACATGAATGACGCGTCCAACTTCATCTGCGCTGAAAGCGGGACGGTCAACCCGTGACCGATGAAATCGAGAATGAGATTCGAGGAATGGAGATCCATGATCGACGCGGCTCCGTCCCTGCGGAAGGTTGTCCACAATTGCCTCAGGGCGGTCATTCCCGGATGGGTCATCCGTAGTCGCGGCCAGGAGCAGGGCTCTTCGTTATAGCCGACTCCCTGTATACGTGTTGCCGGTTAGATCCGCATTCAATTTCTGGCCACTGAAGGGAACGGGGGATAATCGTGAGGGCGTGTCTAGTCATCCCAAGGTCACTCGTCAAAGCGTTGGTTTGCTCAACGTTCCTGCTTCTTCCCCGCCTCGCAAATGCCGACAGCGAATGGCTAACCTGGGGCCACGATCCCGAACGCACCGGCGCGAACCCGGACGAGAAGGTCCTCAATAAAGACAATGTTTCGCAACTCGAAGTGAAGTGGATTGCGCAAATATCCACTGCTCCGAAAGATTACATTCTCTCGACGATGACAGCCCCTCTGGTCGCTATGGTGAAAACGCCACAGGGCCCGGCTGCGCGTGTTTTCGTGGTCGGCAGCGACAACAGCGTATTCGCGATCGATGCGGCCACCGGGAAAGTCGTTTGGCAAAAAGCGAATCCGAATACGATGAAAGAGCCAAAACAAGGCGATTATCGATGCCCGAACTCGCAAAACGCCACGCCCGTGATCGATAAGGAAACGGGAACGCTCTATGTATCGACGAACGATGGAAAGTTGCGCGGCTTCAGCCTGCTGGATGGCGCGGATCGCATGCCGCCCACAAATTTTACTGATCCTTTCGCGCGGAACTGGAGTCTTAATCTCATCGATGGGGTCATTTATTCACCGACCGCCCGCGGCTGCTTGAATATGCAGTCTCACTTTACGGCGCTGGATTTGAAGGACCCAGTGCGCCACCCGCTCGAGTATTACACCAACACCGGGATCACGTCCGGGGCGTGGGGGCGCGGAGGTCTGGTCAGGGGCTCCAAGGGCATTTTGGGTCAAACCGCCGACGGGCCCTACGATCCGGGCTCGGGAAAATTTGGCGATAGCGTCGTGGCGGTTACTCCGAAAAACTTCCGGTTGCAGGACTCGTTCACGCCTGCGAACTTCGAATATCTGGATAAAAAGGATTTGGACCTTGGTTCCGGCAACCCAGTGGTCTTCTCATTCGAACAGTGGACGCTGGCAGCGGTTGTAGGCAAAGAATCCGTAATCTACCTCCTGGATGTCAGTAATCTGGGAGGCACCGACCACCATACGCCGCTGTACACGTCACCTCGCTGGGGCAACGATGAGGCCAAGCTTCACGACCGCGGAATTTGGGGAATCACAACCGGGCAGGATTCGCAAGGAAGACGGTGGTTGTATGCGCCTTTGCTGGGCCCTCCGGCCAAAGACGCTCCGAAGTTCCAGCAATCGTACGGACCTGCGGATCAAGGCAGCACCATGGCATTTGAGGTTCGCAAAGACGCCACGACGGGCAAACCGACGCTGGTGCCGATGTGGATGTCCCGTGAGATGCACGCACCGGAGCCGCCCACGGTGGCCAACGGAGTCGTTTACGTGCTTCTGAGCGGTAAAACGTCCGATGAGTCCCGGGGGGCGATAAAGGCTCCCGCCGGACTCGACCCCAACGCAGTTCTGTATGTTCTCGATGCAGAGACCGGAAGGGCGTTGTATTCAAGCGGCAAGCTGATCACCAGCTTCACGCATTTCAATGAACCCGTGGTTGCCGGTGGCCAGGTTTACGTCTGTACTTGGGACGGAAAAATCTACGCCTTCGGATTAAAGAGATGACGACCTTGCGGTCTGATGGCACAAGACCGTCCCGGAAGGTGGGATTTTCCCGGTGATGGACGTTGTGGCCAACCGCTAGCCTATCGTGGCTGGGCGGTATGTCGGTACAAACGCCACAAGATACCGGCATGCGGCCCTGCCTTCGAGGGCATAGCTGAACCTAGGCCCAGACGCGCGCACGAGCTGCATAACCTTTAGTTATAGGCCAATAGTCGCGCACGGGTTGCTGGGTGGCCGCTGCTGCAGCTTACCCACGTGGGCGACTGGGCGCCGCGGTCCGCCCTTGAGCGGGCAGACGTGATGAAACTGTTTGTGGAATCGTGAGCAGCGTTGCTCGGGATCAAACAAAAGCGTCCTGGCGGTTCGCAAGCCATGGAGTGTTTGGTGATGGGGACCAGGATTCGAACCCGGAGTCAGAGAATTCAACGGGTGCAATGAATACAATACCTTAGATCAAATATGTTGCTCTGCTGCTGCCGGGGATGATGGCGCCGCACTGCCGCCATGTTGAGAACGCGATACCATCATGGCACTTACTGACTCGGCTATAGGCGGTGACTTCGAGGGTGTCCGGCAATGTTGGTAAAGCTCGACGCGGACCTGTCTGTGATATTCGGGACGCAGCTGTTTTTGCGAAAGCAGTTTCTCGATCCCGTCACCAACGCGGGCCTGGAGAAAGCCGTTCGGGCTCGCGCGGCCGCGCAGCCTGGCGTTAAGGTCAGCAACACCGGGGGCTGGCAGTCGGAGCCGAACCTCTTCGACTGGCAGGAGCCCGAAGTGGGCAGGCTTGCCGCAGAACTGGATCGCGCGATTCAGCAGTTCGTGTCCTTCGGACAGGCGGCCCCCGTCAAACTGAAGATCCGCAGGGCTGGCTGGGCCAATGTGAACCGAGCCGGCGACTACAACAACCTGCACAACCATCCGCAGCAGCATCTGGCGGCGGTCTATTATGTGAAAGCGTCGCCTCCCGGCAGTCCGGGGGCGCCTGACGGTCTGCTGGAGTTGCGTGATCCCCGGCCTGCGGCCGGTTTTAACGGCCATACGACACTGTTCAGCGCCTACCCTATGCGGTTCGCGCCCGAGCCGGGAATGCTGGTGATGTTTCCGGCCTTTGTCGACCATATGGTGCATCCCCATCATGGACCGGATGAGCGGATTTCGCTCGCGATCAACATCCAGTTCGTGGGCGACGACTAGGCGGTTTTAATCAGTCGATCGGCGTAAACAGGATGCAGACCGCGGTCGGAATGTCGGTCATCTGGTTCGCGAACGTCAGCTTGCCGGTCTTGGTATCGCGGTCGAAGATCGTGATGCTATCGCTGTTCTGGTTGCCCGTCAGCAGATGCGTGCCATCCGGGTCCAGTGACATGCCGCGTGGAATGTGTCCCTGGGCGGGGATGTTCTGCACATTCGTCAGCTTGCCGTTTGCCGCATTCACCTTGAAAACCGTGACGCTGTCATGGCCGCGGTTGGTGGCGTAGAGGAACAGCCCATCGTTGCTCAGCGCCAGTTCGGCGGAGTTGTTCTCGACGGTGAGCTGGGGCGGGATGGTGTCGATATTCTCCACCAGCGTCAGCTTGCCGCTTTTCTTGTCATACGACATCACCGCCACCGCCGAGGCCATCTCGCCCAGCACATAGGCGAATTTGCCGCCCTTGCCGAACAGCATGTGGCGCGGGCCGAATCCCGGCCTGGTGTCGGTGGTGCTGGCCAAGGTCAGCTTGCCGCTGGCGCTGTCCAGGGCATAGACGAACACCTTGTCCAGGCCCAGGTCTGGCACCAGCAGGAAGCGGTTGTCGGGCGACATCACCGCTTCATGGGGGTGCGGCCCCATCTGGCGGTGCGGGTTCACGCTGGAGCCCGAATGCTGCTTGAAATCGGCCATCTCGCCGACGCTGCCATCGGCATTCAGCTTGAAAGATGCCACGCTGCCACTGCCGTAATTGGCGACCAGCAGCCATTTGTCGCTGGCATCCACCACCAGGTGGGCGCTTGTGTTGCCATGGGCCGGGACACGGTTGATCAACTTCAACGCTCCCGTCGCCGCGTCGATTGCGTAGCTGGACACCGAGCCGGTGCCATCGCGCCGCGCCGCCCGTTCCGTGATCGCATAGAGGAATTTGTGCGACGGGGAGACGGCGACGAAGGACGGGCTGGCGACTTCCGCCTGCAGCCCCAGGCTGACGAATTTCTTGGCGGCTGCATCCCATTTCAGGGCATAGATGCCCTTGGCGGCGGTGTCGGTATAGGTGCCGACATAGCCTATGGAATTGCCGGCCGCGAAGGCGGGCGCTGCCGTCAGCAGCGCCGCGCCCAGAACCAGTGTTGCAAGTCTGCGCATGGTGATCACCGCTTGTATATTGACACTTGTTTTGGTTGCACCGAGCCTAGGGCGGGGCGCGCGACGGCGCCAAGAAAAACCGCGCGGGCGGGATGTGCGGCGTTTGACTGGATCAAACGCGGCGGCGGATTTGACCGGTGCGCCCGGCGCCCATCATGCGCTGCAACATCAATAAAAACAGGCCATTGCGCCTTGCGGCCGGGTGCACGCGGCGTTCGTGCCGCCGCCAAAACCCATTTCACCAGATGAAACGCGCTGCGCGCTGCGAATTGACTGTTCTTGGACGCGATGACGCTATCGTAACGATAAAATAGCGGCATCAAAAGCCGCTGGCACAGAGGGGATCGCCATGCGTCAACGCTTTCATCGCTACCATCTCGCCGCGTCGGTCATTGCCCTGGCGGCATCCAGCGGCTGGGTTTTGCCGGCGCTTGCGCAACAGACCGCGGCGGCGGACGTGCCGGTTGAGCAGGTGACCGTCACCGGCACCAGCATCCGCGGCACCGCGCCGGTGGGTTCCTCCGTCACGACGGTTACCCAGGCCGACATCAAGGCGACGGGCTCGACCAGCGTGACCGGCGTCCTGTCCAGCGTGCCCCAGCTGATGGGCATGGGCCAGGCGGATACCGGCACGACCGGCCAAGGCGCGCAGCAGGCGCTCATCCATCAGCTGGGTCAGAGCGCCTCGACCTCGACCCTGACCCTGATCGACGGCCACCGTGCGCCGACCTCCGGCACCAACCATTCCTTCGTCGATCCCAACATGATCCCGATCAATATGCTGGAGCGCGTGGAGGTCCTGGCCGACGGCGTGTCGGCGGTGTACGGCTCAGACGCGATCGCCGGCGTGGTCAACTTCATCACCCGCAAGCGTTACGAGGGCATCGAGATAACCGGCAATGCCGGCTTCGCCGATGGCAAGCAGGACGTCAATATCGGTATCCTGACAGGCTCGACCTGGGACACCGGCAGCGCCCTGTTCGCCTACAGCTACACCCGCCAGGGCGCGCTCGCGGATACCTCGCGCCCCTGGACCTATCCCGACCACAGCGCCCTTAGCCCGATCGCCAAGAACCGCGCCACCCTGAACTGCGAGCCTGCCTCGCTGCAGCCGGCCGGCCAGAGCCTGATCTTCCTCAATGCGTCAGCGACGAGCGGCCTGGTCAACACCCAGAGCAACTTCGATTGTTCGGACTGGAAATATGCCGACCTGATTCCCAAGACCCAGCGCAACAATGCGATGATGAAACTGGAGCAGACTTTCGGCGACAAGTGGACAATCGACGCCGACCTGCTCTATGCCACCCGCGATGTGCTGGCCCGCAGGTCGCGCGGCACCCTGACCGCGACGGCCTTCGAGACCGGCGCCCAGGCCAACCCGTTCTATCAAAATCCGGTCGGCTATACCGGTACGGCGACCAGCGAAACCATCCGCTGGGACTCCAATGCACTTCTGGGACCGGGCGCCTACAATTTCTCCAACGACCAGACGGTGTATGGCGACGTCAATATTGATTACAAGTTGTTCGGGGACTGGACCGTCGACCTTCTGGCGCTGGAGGGCCGTGACGACAGCGGCGTCGGCTTCAATGGTGGGCTGAACGCATCCGCCGCCACCCTGGCGCTGAATGGCACGACCAACACCGGCGGCAGCCTGACCCAGGTGGTTCCCAATACCAATATCATCTACACCCAGCTTCCCCTGACTGCGACCAATGCGCTGGACGTATGGGATCCGGCGTCCAGCAACAAGACCTCGGCGGCGCTGATCAAGGGCCTGATCGATGACGCGCAGAATTCCCATATCGTCAGCGGCATGTCCCAGGCGCGCCTGCAGGCCCAAGGCACGGCGCTCGACCTGCCTGCCGGTCCGGTCAAGGTCGCGATCGGCGGCGAGGCGTACCGCGTCAGCCTGTATGAATTTCTCGCCCAGGGGCAAGGTGCCGGCCCGACCTCCAACTCGGCGGTCTATCGTCAGTGGCATTTCTCGCGCGACGTCCAGTCGGCCTATCTGGAAGCCAATATTCCGCTGATCGCGCGGGAGATGGCCATTCCCATGGTCCAGTCGCTGACGATGGACGTGTCGGGCCGTCTCGACCATTACAACGACTTCGGCAACACCACCAATCCCAAGATCGCCTTCGACTGGCGGGTGTATGACGACCTGAAGCTGCGTGCCGACTGGTCGACCTCCTTCGTCGCCCCGCCGGAAGATGAAATCGGCGGCGACGGCACCTGGAACAACACCAACTACACGTCCACCACCAACAACGCTTCCCTGCCGATTGCGTTGTTCCCGCTGGCGACCCAACTGGGCGTTCCCTGCACCGCGACGAGCTGCAACATCGCGACCTTGAACGGTATCCAGGCGGTCAATTCCAATCCCAACCAGGGCCCCAGTCATGGCCTCGGCTGGACGGTGGGCTATGATTTCACGCCCAGCTGGCTGCAAGGCTTCACCTGGAGCCTCACCTTGTGGAACGCCAGATTCAAGGGCGGCTCGCAGGGCGCCCCCTTTGCCACCGTCACCTCCAGCGCGTCGCTGGCGCACCTGATGACGTTGTATCCGAGCTGCGCCACGCCGGCGCAGATCAAGGCTATCACCGGAAACCTGCCCCTGGTGGGCGCGGTGCCACCCTGCGTAAGCTACATCTATGTCCAGCAGAATGACGGCCTGCTGAACCTTGACGCCCAGGGCATCGATACCAATTTCGAGTATATCATCCCGACCGACAGCTGGGGCGCGTTTTCCATCGGCGATGCGCTCAGCAAGTTTACCCACTATGTGCAGTCCAATGGCCCGGACGGGGTGCCCTTCAGTGTTCTGAACAAGTCGGGCGCGCACGGCTCGATCGCGTTCCAGATGCGCGCCAATGTCGGCTGGAACTACCAGAACTTCGGCGCCCAGCTGTTCATGAACTACACCGGCGGCTACCAGAACTGGAATTCGCCCGACAATCCGGTCATCCTCAACGCGGCTCTGAATCCCAGCGGCGGTGGCGACCGGGTCTCGCCCAACACGACCTTCGACATGAACCTGACCTATGACTTTGCCGACGGGTATGTGGGCAACGACCAGTTTTCGGTGACCTTGCGCAACATGTTCGACAAGAGGCCGCCTTACGACTCCTCGGCCGCCGGCTATAACGCTACCATCGCGTCGCCGATTGGCCGTATGATCACCCTGGGCATCACCACGAAGCTCTAGGATTCGACGGGATGGCGTCCCGCGGTTTTTCCCGCGGGATGTCTCCCGCCGGACCGGACAGAACAGACAGATCAGGGAGTGAGCGATGAAATATCTTTCCAATTCGATCTCGCGCCGCGGCCTCATCCAGGGCGCCGGGGCTGCCAGCGCGGCCACGATGCTGGATTCGATGCCGGGTTTTGCCGCCCCCACGGGGGGGCCGCGCTGCCTGGCGCTGATCGGCGACCGCTATCACAACGCCGATTACATTCGGCTGAGCCTCAACAAAGTGTTCGGCGAGTTGAACATCCCTGTCGACTACACCATCGACACCGCCGCCGACCTGGGCACGATGCTGAAAAACTACCAGCTCTTCCTGATCCTGCGCGACGGCATGCTGTGGCCGGGCGGCTATGCCGGTCCCGACGCCTATGTCAATTACCAGATGGACCTGGAGAACAGGGATGATTTTCCGGCCGCCAAGTCGGTGACCTGGATGACGGAAGCGCAGGGCCAGGCGATCAAGGACTTCGTCAATGCCGGCGGCGGCTTCTATCCCATGCACAATTCCAGCCATATTTCGCTGGGCTGCAAGAACTATCGCGACGTGATGGGCGGCGCCTATATCGGCCATCCCCCGCTGCGTCCGTTCGAGGTCCATGTCACCGCCAATGCCCATCCCATCACCGCGGGCATCCAGACCTTCATGGTGAATGATGAGCAGCATTATGTGGAATACGACAAGGACCCCAAATACCTGATCCTGGAATCGGAAAATCGCGACGGCCTCACCTATGAGGAGGGCGGGCGCAAGCTGGGCGGCAAGGCCCATGCCGGCTGGGCCTATGACTATGGCAAGGGCCGCGTGGTGTTCACGGCGGTGGGCCACACCGTCCACGCCATGTGGAACCCCCAATATTTCGAGCTGCAGAAGCGCTCGATCAGGTGGCTGCTCAAGCAGATCTGACCCATACGGAGCGGTTGCGATGCGGCGCGGAAGCAACTCCGCGCCGTTTTCGTTTGCAGGTGCGAAGTTGGGCTAACATCTCAACGGCCCTCGATAATTTACGCAGTCATGGTATCGTTTTGCGGGGTATGCGGCGCAGCGGGGCATGGGCCATGACGGAGCGGTTGATCGGCAGTGTCGACAAGGCGTTGCTGGCGTTGCAGCGGCTGGGTGAGGTCGGCGCGGAGGGGCGCGCCCTGAACCGGCTGGCGGCGGATCTGGGGCTCAACAAGGCGTCGCTGCATCACACCCTGTCGGTGCTGCGCCATCGCGGTTTTGTCGAGCAGGACCGCAACGGCAATTATCGACTGGGACCGGCGGCGCTGTCGCTGGCGGATTCCTATCTGCATGACGACAGCTTCTGCCAGATGCATGCGGCGCTGAAGCAGCTGTCGATCTCCATCAACGAAATCTGCCACTTGGGCATCCTGACGGGCGAGGACATCGTCTATGTCCATAAGGTTGTACCCAAGACGGCGATCAACACCTGGTCGACGGTGGGCTTCCGCAATCCGGCGCTGACCACGGCGCTGGGCCGGGCCATCGTCTGCCAGAAGTATGTCGACTTCGACAGTTTCGCCCAGGACTTTCCCACGCCGCTGTTCCAGCGCACCCGCCACACCATGGTCAGCCTGAAGGACATCTGGCAGGAGCTGGTGGAAGCCAGGAAGCGCGGCTTCTCGCGCGAGATCAACGAATATGTGGTGGGCACAAGCTGCCTGTCGGTGGCGGTGCTGCGCGGCCACAAGCCCATCGCCGCCATCAGCGTCACCGGCCCGACCGAGCGGATCGACCGTTCGCGTGAGCAGTTCCTGGTGCGCTCGGTGCGCGACTGCCTGATCCCGCACCTGCCCCTGGGCCTGACGCTGCAGATGCCCACCGAACGCACCCGGGCGCCGCAGAAATCCGTCAATCGCGCCGTACTGAGCCACTAGTTCCCGGGCCTGCCGCGCTGTTTCATGGAGCGAAACGGGCCCCCAACCGGGAATTGACGCTTACCCCGCCGCCGCAATCACATGCGGTATACAACGGCGGCGGATAGCGCCGCGCCCGGGGGGCCCATGAGATACCGCACCGCATTGCTTGCCGCGCTTGTGGTGGTCCTCCTTGGGACGCCCGCGCTGGCCAAGCCGGTCAATGCCGTCAAGGCGGGCGAACTGGTGATCGACCCGCCCACGCTCATCAATCTGGGATTTGAGTGGGTGATCAGCGGCGACGACAATCGCAACGCCAAGGTCGAGGTGACCTACCGCAAGAAAGGCGAGAAGGCGTGGCGCAAGGCCATGAACCTGCTGCGCCTGGGTGGGGAGCGCATCTACCAGAGCGAGGGCGTGTTCAATCTCGAGACGCCCAACATGTTCGCGGGCAGCATTCTCGACCTTGAGGAGAACACCGCCTACGAAGCCCATTTTGTGCTGAGCGATCCCGACGGCGGCCATGCCGAGAAGACCGTCACCGTCAGAACCCGCGCCGAACCCATGCCGGCGGCGGGCGGCCATGTCTATCATGTCTATCCGCGCGATTGGAAAGGGCCCAAGGAGCCCGGCTCGTTCAACGACCTGATGTGCGCCTACAACTACTACTGCGGCGGCGGCGACACCCAGACCGGGGCGCGGCCGCGCGTGGTGGCGGGCGACACCATCATCGTGCATGCCGGCATCTATCGCTATCACCCGGAATATTACACCGGCGACAAGTCGATCAATTCCACCACCCCCGTGGAAGGGACCTATTACCTGTTCGGCAGCGGCACGCCGGAAAAGCCCATCGTGATCAAAAGCGCCGGCGATGGCGAGGTGGTGTTCGACGGCGGCGGCAATTTCAATCTCTTCAATGTGAAGGCCGCCAACTATAATTATTTCGAGGGCCTGACCTTCCGCAACACCGAGATCGCCATCTGGGCCGGCACCGAATTCCAGTCGGGTTCGGTCGGCCTGACCGTCAAACATAGCCGCTTCGAGAATATCAATCTCGGTATTTTCACCAACTTCGCCGGCAGCCGCGACTTCTACATCGCCGACAACACGTTCATCGGCCGCGACGATCCCAATTATCTGACGGGGTGGAGCGGCGCCATGTGGAAGAAGATCGACGAGGCCGCGGGCGTCACATTCCCGCCAAAGCTGCAATCCTATACCGCCGTGCGGGTGTATGGCGGCGGCCATGTCGTGGCCTTCAACTATGTCGCCAATTTCCATGACGGCATCGATGTGGAGACCTATGGCGATCCGGAAGGCCCGTCGCCCAATGCGTCGGCCGCGGCGGGCCCCTTCTATCCCGCGCGCAAGGACTGGCACCTGCGTCCCGTCGGCATCGACTTCTACAACAACTACATGACCAATTTTCACGACAACGCGTTTGAGGCCGACGGCTCGATGCACAATATCCGCATCATGCGAAACATGATGCTGAACTCGGCCTCGCATCCCATGTGCAACCAGCCCACTTTGGGTGGCCCGATCTATTGGATCAGGAACATCATCTATAACGCGCCGGGCGGCTCCAGCCGCGTGCTTTCGGGCGCCGCCGGCGGCGTGTTCCTCAACAACACCATCCTGACCGAGACCACGGCCAATGCCTCGGCCAACATCCACTGGATGAACAATCTGATGCTGGGCCAGAACACCCAGCCGGCCATCCTGGCGGTCAACACCTACACCAATTACAGCTCGTCGGATTACAACGGCTTTCGTCCCAACCCGGGCGCGGACTATGCCTTCCAATGGACCTCACCGGAATGGGGCATGGCCCGAGACTACCGCGACCTGCTGACTTCCACCGGCGCCGACCAAAGCCCGCCCAACCATGTGCTGGCGGTGCGCCGCTACAGCACCCTGGCGGAATACAGCGCGGCGACGAAACAGGATGTGCACTCGGTTACCCTGGACTATGACGTGTTCCAGCATGTGCCGATGCTGGACGCCAAGGACATGAGCAAGATCCGCATCCTCTACAAGGCCGAGGATTTCGATTTCTCGCTCAAACCGGGCTCGATGGCGATCGACAAGGGCGCGGACATTCCCAATGTCACAGACGGCTATACCGGCGCCGCTCCCGACCTGGGCGCGCTGGAATATGGCAGGTCGGCGCCGCATTACGGGCCGCGGGCATGAGTTCTCTTCCTCTTCAGCCGTCAGCAGACACGGTTATGCGCAAGAGATTGGACGGAAAGACCGCGCTGATCACCGCCGCGGCGGCGGGCATCGGGCGGGCGGTGAGCGAGTTGTTCGCGGAGGAGGGGGCGCACGTCATCGCCACCGACCGCGATTTCGAGGCGCTGCAGGGACTGAAGGCTGATCGCCGCCCGCTGGACGTCACAGACGCCAGTGCGGTGTCGGCGTTGGCCAGGACGCTGGGCCGGGTCGACATATTGTTCAACTGCGCCGGTTTCGTGGAAAGCGGCACCATTCTGGACAATGACGAGGCGCAATGGCGCAAGTCATTTGAGATCAATGTCTTCGCCATGGCGCGGATGATCCGCGCCTTTCTGCCTGCGATGATCGAGGGCGGCGGCGGCAATATCATCAATGTCGCTTCGGTGGCGGGCTCGATCAAGGGTATTCCCAACCGCTGTATCTATGGCGCCAGCAAGGCGGCGGTGATCGGCCTGACCAAGTCGGTGGCGGTGGATTTCGTCACCCGGGGCATCCGCTGCAATTCTGTCTGCCCCGGCACGGTGGATTCGCCATCGCTGCAACAACGGCTGAAGGACACCGGCGATTATGACGCCGCCCGCAAGGCCTTCACGGCGCGACAGCCCATGGGCCGCATCGGCAAGGCGCAGGAGGTTGCCGGCGTGGTGCTGTACCTGGCCAGCGACGAGGGCGCCTTCTGCACCGGTCAGAATTTCATCATCGATGGCGGTATCACGATTTGACTCGCCGGTTGCGGACACGCGCTTTTTCTGCTGGCATGGCGGCATGAAAAGGCTGGCGCTCGGGGCATTTCTTCTTCTGGGTCTTTGCGGCGGCGCCGCACAGGCGCGGCCGCGCGACGACGTGATGATCAACGTCTATCGCTGCGCCGGCCAGGCCTCCACGCGTGTCTGGCTGGATTGCTATTACGGCGCCGCCCAGCCGCAACGCGTCGCCCTGGGCCTGCCACCAGCGCCGCCGGCGCAAGTGGCGCTTGTCACCACGCCGCCCGCGCCCGGTGTGCCGCAAGACCTGGCGGCGCGCGACACGGTTATCGCCGCCGCCGCTCGCTGCGGCAGTGCCGCTGCTGAACGGTCCTGGCTGGATTGCTATTACGCGGCCGCCAATCCGGTGCGCGCCATCCTGGGCCTGGCGCCGGCCTCGGGGCCCGCAGCTGAGCCGCCGCGCAAGAACGATGGTTTGATGGCTGACCTGTTCGCCAAATCCGAAGTCAGGGGTGCCGGGCGCATGGCGTCCTACCATTTCGATGCGCGCGGCTTTTTCACGGTGGAGCTGGCGAATGGGGAGACGTGGCGCCAGCTCGATGGCGACTCCACCTATGCCCACTGGTTCAAGAAGCCCGAAACCTATGTCGTAACCGTGACCAGCGGGGCGCTGGGCAGTTCCAACCTGCGGGTCAAGGGCGATCCGCACAGCTACAGGGTCCGGCGCGTTTCCTGATTCTATCCAGTCGGCCGAGGGTCACCGCACAGCAAGCCAGCTTTCGCATTCGGGATACAGTCCCGACTGCCGAGTGCGGCCACGTATCAGCGCCAGCTCGGCGGCGCAAAGCGGGATGGGGATCGCCTGGGTAACGTCGATAAAGGAAATAGCCACGCCAAATCCCTACAACTTGCGGTCCGGTCTTCGGGTTGCAGGGAGCATGACTGGGACAGTTCCCCAGTCAAATAGGTTCGAATCAAGGCCAACCAGTTTGCCGGTTGTTCAGCGCAGACGTGCGACAGAAGCCAACAAAAGCAAGATGACAATTGCCTGATCATTGTGTAGCCCCTGGATCAATCGTCAAATTTGTCGCTTGGAAGGGCCGTCACACTGGCCGCTTCCAGCCCAATTCCAATAGCATCGGGCGGTCGATTATGAATTGGTGCAGGGAGCCAGAAATTGACCGGCGCCGGAGCACCCTTCCGAGCATGTAACGCGATCCGAACCTTCCGCAAATTTGCAGAATGTTGCGAAACCGGAATATTTGCCGCTGAGCGCCACCAGAGCGCCATACATTTCCTATGGTATTGAAACCATGGCGCTAGTATCCATGATCCTGCTGATTGTGGATCCGGAGGTCGGTGGTTCGAGCCCACCCAACTGTACCAAAATTCAAATAGTTAGCGGCGCAATTTAGAACGAACGGGGCATTTCGTGAGACTTTGAAAAGTCTCATGTGAGACTTTCGCACCGATAACGCTCGATGATCACCACTGGCCGGCGCAGGATAATCGCCACGAGCCGCCGCCACCCACGCAGCGAAATCCTTACCGCGACGATGTGGCCCATCCGGTATGGTTCCGCGAACTTCCAGCGAACGCCCTCGGCAAGGAGCGCATTCAGCTTTTCGATCTCCGGTCCGCGTTCCGTCATCGCGCGCTCCCGATAAGCTTCCCGCCGGAGGGCGGTCGTAAGCGGCGCCGGCGGCGATCGCCAGGTCCGCGTTGAGCACGCTTGAGCGCGTCGATCGGGACGTCGCCCGACCAGGCGCGCAGGAATTTCATTTCCTGGCGGTAGTCGTGCTGGGTGCGTGGCGCGAGGCCTCTGAAATTTTCGCTCGCCAGGTATTTGTCCAGCAGATCGCGAACGCCGGCTATCGGTCCAATCCGAAATACGCCTTCGTGGCGTGATCAGAGGTTCAAGAAAAGCCGCCGCGGTATAGCTTGATCAGATCGCGGTCCGAAATGGCCTCGTTCTGCTTGCGGCCATAGAAGTAAAACCCAGCGGCGCCGTCGAAAGACGAAGGATTTCTCCGGCCGATATAGTCGAGATATTTCACCGGGAAGGTCAGCAGAAGCCCCAGGAACTTCATCAGCCGGCGCGAATTGTGACCGCTCGACAGGGCTAACAGGAAGGATTGAACTGCGCCTGCCAACACAGTGCCTGGTCCTAGGCCCATGCCGCTCTTGATATCCGAAAAGCGACGGAATAGCCGGCGGTGTCCGAGATAGGTAAAGCGGGTGAAGTCATAGGCGCCCATGTGGACCGGGAATAGGAACGGCGTGTAGGCAGCCACGTACCCAGTCGGCTTCAGCACCCGCCAGATTTCGCTGGATACGCGCTGCGGATCAGCGACATGCTCAAGGACGGCGACTGCGATAACGAGGTCAAATTCACCGTCGCCGAACGGCAGATCGTGCGCATCGGCAATGACGTGGATACCGTTTGAAAATCTCACGTCAGTATAGGTCACGTCGGCGGAATATCGGTAGCGGTGTTCGCCTGACCCAATAGAGAGGATCCTTGGCCGCGTCGCCAATTGCTTCGAGACATCCTCAATAACGGCTTCCGGCGGCATGTCGGCGGCGATGGTGCGCGTCTCGGAAACGGCTCGCGCAATGGACCTGGCCATCTTCCGCAGCGGTGACACCTTGCGCTGAACCTGGCTGGCGGCGTTCGGTGTTTCCGCGCCGATATAATCTGAGACCGCAAAGACGCTGTTCTCGTCGTTGATCAGGACGGGAATACCTTTCACGCTCGGGAAGCTCCTCCGGCACACCCGGCAATACAGGCGCTCGTCGAGCATCGTCAGCTCCGCGCCGTGGCAACACGGACAAGAAAATGCCGCTCGATCTGGCCGAGCAGGCTGGGATGCAGCCGCAGCAAATTCTTGGGGCATTTGCGGTGGTCTCCAGCGCGAGGCGTGAGGCTTTAGACACAATATTGCAGAAATCGCACGAACTCAAAATATAAGTCTTTGATATC
>Ga0210386_10002554_pt1 | contig 15615 bp, 18 predicted proteins | sample IncBWH32OmetaG_FD_160091 | JGI IMG/M metagenome (GOLD analysis project Ga0210386, IMG submission 160091) | Forest soil microbial communities from Barre Woods Harvard Forest LTER site, Petersham, Massachusetts, United States - Inc-BW-H-32-O ... | reverse complement strand
GCGATTCAAAACGTGCTTTCCTGAACTCAATGACCTTCCCTCTATACGAATATTTGTATAGCCAGATGTGGGGTGGCCAGCCGAGTAAGGAACGATTTAAGACTCCCTTCAATCGCTAAACTTTATGCTTGCCTATGCTTGCTAGTTGATTTACTATTGCTTGCCTGAGAGGAAACAATGACAGAAGAAACAACAGACAAAAGAGGTTCCAGCGGTGGTCGGAAAAGGGCTGAGAAATTGCCGCCCGAAGAACGCAAGAGGATTGCCAGCGCAGCGGCTACGGCCCGATGGGCACGTAAGAAGTTAGGGACTGATGGGGAGAAGTTGGTAGTCAAGATCACAGACCATCCAATGACTTTTACGGGTGGATCTGTCATGCAATCGGCCATTATCTACGGGGAGGCCGAATCCCCGATTCCTGAGGCGCTAGAGGGTACAGAGAAGCACTGCCCCGCCTGCCTAGCCGGTCAAAGTCTGGAAGAGGGCGAAGGAACACACATTTTAGCGACCGTAGAGCACCCCGTTACGCTTCCTGCGGCCTTTGCCGACGCTGAGACAGTCCTATCTGTTCCTGAGCCTCCTGCGGCCCCCCAGAAGCCCAAGCGCCAAGCCAAGCCCATGCCAAAAGAGTTCAAGTCAGCTTCGTCCTACGCCGAAAAGAGACTTCCTCAGGCGATCAAGGAAAAGTCTGACCACGTTGGCGCGGTAGCGCGACTGGACGCCGAAATCAACGATCTTGTGCGCGTCATCAAGGCTTTGGGTGGAAATGTCGAAGTAGCGCAGCCAGCGTATATTCCTCCTGCGGCTCCGCTTCACTCTGATCCCCGGTACACCCCACAACCCTATCCTGTTATCCAAGGGGCTACACCGATTGAGATTCCAAATGCCCCCAAGCCTATGCGAGTCGGCGGGGCGGGAGCGTTGGATATCATTGCGCAAATGGAGTAAGAAACGGGAGAGGAAAGATGATTTTATCCGGCGTAGATGTACAGCAGTATATTGCTCATGGCGGCTTGCAGTTTTCTCCACCATTGTCCGACGATCAATTCCAGCAGAACGGCGTGGACCTTGTTCTTGCTGAGGCTGAAAACAGCGCACTCCGTCCCGGCATGTTCACTCTTGGTAGGACCCGCGAGTTCATTCAAATGCCTAATGATCTCATGGCTTTTGTCCAGCTTCGTTCGACGTGGGCGAGAAAGGGATTCATGCTACCCCCTACCGTAGTCGATGCTGGGTTTCATGGAACGATTACGCTGGAAATTGTCTCGTTTGCACAAAATCCTATGCCCATCGGAGAGCGATTTGCACACTTGATCTTTGCCAAATTGACAAGTCCTTCAGAGCCTTACCGTGGTAAGTATCAGGGTCAAGTGGCGATCACAAGCGCCATAGGATACAAGGAAGGAAAGGCATGAACCATTCTAGCGAACTACGTGTCCCTGAATATCTCTACAAGTCTCGTCGTGAGCGTCTTGAGAGGCTGATTAAACTGGATGCGCCACGCGTTGTCCTAATCGCTGAGGCTGAGTTGTTCCTCAGATGCTTCAAATGGTCTTGGCGCTCTTGGTGGCACAGTTGGAAGATGAATCATTTTCCTGAGTGGCTGATGTGGCTCACAAGTGCGGAGTATCGTGCGGTCTGCCGGGACAAGCAAACAGATGAAGACTTTGAGCGCGAGATGCGAGAAATGTTGAGCGGGGAGAAACCCAAATGAGCAACGAAAACAAGACTCCTGAAATGATGCTCCAAATTGACTTCAAGGAAAAGCAGCGCCGTGAGAACTACCGGAGAGCAGAGGCTTTTCTTCTCTGGAAATTCGGTCCCATGTACGATGAGGCCAGAAGATTCCTGCGCGGGTCGGGGATGGATTGGCCGTCTCTATTTGTCGAATTTGTCGAGAAGGTCGAAGAGGATCTCCTAGCGCGAATGAGGGTCTACGACAAAACGTTTTGGGAGAACAATCAAGCAAAGGCGCAATTCGGCCCGTTCGCGACGATGGATGAGAATGCTTTTCTCAAATATTCTCCAATGCTCAACTCCCAAGAGCCACGCAAGCCTATGCGGCGGCACTGGAAAGACGATCCAAACGCCTATAGCCCTGAGGAATTGGAGAAACTCAAGGCAGAGGACGACGGAGAGCGGCAATGAATATTGAAGAAGAATTAGCTACAGCAAAGGCGAATCTCCAAGGTCATCAGGACCGTTCTGTAAATTACATTCGCATCATCGACAAACAGAAGGATAGAATTAGAAATCTTGAAGGTTGCATTCGCGAACTACTCAAGGGCGGTGAGCACGAAGGCGAATGCGACAACGATCAGGGGATGCTGAACGAGGGCGGTGCCTGTCAAAAGCACTGCGCAATAAACGAACAAAGGGAAGCGGCGGCACGAAAACTGCTGGAGGAAAAGAATGGCTGAGAACAAATGTCCACACTTGGAAGTCAAGTATTATGCCTTGCGCGAGACGGAAATGGGTAAGCAAGGCATGAGCTATAGAGGTCCGGGATGGTACTGCGTATGGTGCAAGCAGCCGTTTGCGCCCATGGAAGGAGAGACGCATGGAGCCGAATCAAAACGTGCCAAGTGAACGTGATTGGACCGACGAAGAGCGCGAGATGTATTACTCCTTTCAGCGTCAGGCTACCGGAATATTCTCTGGCGGCGCTGTAGCGAACAATGCTTGCCTCAATGATGAGTGGCGTAATTTGAGTGTTACATCTAGAGGCATCCACGTTACATCCATCGTGCCTCCATCTGAAGGCTGGCCGATTGCCTATCACTGCCCATTATGCAAGAGGACCGAGATTGTCCTGTCGCCTTGGGCCATCAAACCTAAAGAGGGCGACTATTGGCTCATGAACGACATGTGTGGCGATGAATTTCTAGGCTTTGAACACAACATGCGGCTTGGAATGAAGGGATGGAACGCTCCGATTGAGCTTAAGCCGGGAAAGCTGGTTCCATGAGCCTGCAACAGGCAGAGATGTTTGAGTTTGATCGGTGGTTTAAGTTTGAGGGTGTTCCGGTGTTTGAGGAGAAATCATGAAGTATCGTTTGATTCCGGGCGGGTATGTGGACGAGACAGGACCGCATCGCGGCGTACCGCCAACACAGGAAGATTTTCAACGTATCGCGCTGCTTACAATGCACAGGAAATTGTTTGCTGAAGGAAAGATAGAATTTAAGCCTTTCGATCCTTTGCTGCAATCAGACCTTCCGACAGAGGTTGAGTTCACACAGGAATTACCTATCGAGGAAGTGAAGAAGCGATATCCTGACGCGGAGATACCAGAGGAGAAGAAATGAATTCACTGGAAAGAGCGGTGAACAAACTCGCAAAATGGAGAACGGTCTTTGCGGGATGGCAACTCGGCACTCGCCCCAAGGGTGAGCCTGAATGCGATGCTGTTCGTGATCATCGCGAACTGTCCATCATCCTTCGGGCTGAGGTCACAGCCATCGTTACGCTCCTGATCGAGAATAAAATATTTACCGCTGAGGAATGGGGAACGGCTCTGGAGAAGGAAGCCATTCAACTCGACAAGGACTACGAAGCGAAGTTTCCCGGCTTCAAAACTCATGAATACGGCGTCGATATCGATGTCAAGTTAGCGCAGGAGACTACGAAGGGATGGAAGCCATGAGCAACATATTGATCAGCGCTGAAATGTGGTTTGAATTAAAGGAACGAGTTGATGCGCTGGAAAAGGCGGTACTCCCAGAGAAGCGCCTTGGCCCACAGCCTGAGACTCAAGAACAAATTGCTGAACGGGATGGAGAAGTAGAACGCCTCGTAGAATCAGCCAAGGCTAAGTTTGAAGTGGACAGAAGCGCCCGCGTTCTCACTGATGGCTCTCCTGTCCCTGAAGACTACAGCCATACAGAAATTGAACCAGATACAGGGATGCAGAAAGGCTACATCGTCTTGACTGTGGAGGAGAGACGCAAAGGCTTTATCCGTCCTGTGCGGCGTGCTTACAAACATCTCAAGTGTGGTCAGATTACTACGATGGCACTGTCCATTGCGGAGACGATGGCAAGGGACCCCGGCTTCTATAGTGACGGGTACTGTGCTACATGTAAAACGCACTTTGGGAACGAAGAGTTTGTATGGCCAGAAGACGGAACGCAAGTTGGCACCTAGTTCAATGAAGACCACCTACCACATCCCCATGATGAGCCGACAGCCTGATCCTAAACGCGGCGATCTGCTCCAATCGAATATCGGGAAGCGCACGGAGAGAACGTGGCTAGTCCTTAGGGTTAAGGGAATTCCTGTTCGTCAATGCAAAGAGATGGGCGGAGTCTGGACGCGGCGATTCAAGATATGGGGTGAGCGCTGGTGGGATCTTGAACCAGAAACACGGATACGGCTGTGGCGGAGCGCAGAGCGTGCAGGCGGACAGGAATTACACACGTTCTACAGGTTTCCTGCCAAGAAAAAGGCGAAGACATTTGAGCAGTATATGGCGGAAGGCATGAAATGATGCTTGCACATTTTAAACGAGCATGGAGACGCGGGGATTGCCTTACTCGCGTTACATACTGCTTTTTCGTCTATTGCGGATTAAGTATCTTGGCGATAATTGGCTTGGCAATATGGGCAAGCTGGATGGACTATGTTGCTCGTTAGGCGCGGGGAGGGTACCATGAGTCGTAAGGAATTGCAAAAGCTAAAAGAAGCGGCTGCGAAGATCGCCCGCGAGAACGACACCCCTGCAAAGGCAAGGGAAATCCTCATCAAGATAGGGTACTTGAACCGAGATGGCGAAGTTGCTGAAGAATACTTTGAGGAATATCTCAGCCGATAGAGTCCAACCGCACAAAGCCAAATCGTCCTGATACTGCCTGATCACTGTGACATGGGTTTTTGAAGATGCAGGGTACCGGCCAGAAACATGTAGAATATTGCTTTTCAGGTAAATCTCTTGTCGCGTAAATAGTCTTCAATTTCCTTGCGGCCAGATCCCTAATTTCTTTTTGCACTTCATGGCTTGGCAAAGGAATATCAATCAGGATCAGCGAGTCCTGCAAAACTCCATCCGTGAGCATCGAATCTAACCATTCATTAGTTGAAATTTCCGCCCGATCCTCGCGCCAAACAGGAATATAAGTGTCCTTAAACTTTCCCTCTGTCTTCTTTCGAAATCTAAGTTTCTTGTTTGCCGGATGCAACAGTCCCTTACTCCAAGGGCCGTGATAGCGTCCATCTTTGTGCTGGCCAAGGACGGCAACCGCGATCTTCATGGGGCGTCCTGCAAGGCACATGGTTCCCAAAGTGCCCCAAGACCGACATAGGCCGTAATGACGTTCGTCTGACCATGAGGATACGCACAATACGCGCCGCAGGCATCCTGTGTCGTCTAGGTACGCATCATTCTCCCATCGGCCCCCTTCGCCTACTTCGATGGCTCCTAGAGGCTTCCACGGTTCTTTCTTCCTTATTGCGCTACTGATTACGTCGCTTAAACTGCAAATGTGAATTGTTTCTGAGTGAAGATCGTATTCCTTGGAATCTAGGCCCGGATTGACGGCAAGTTCAAAGCAGTGCTCTCCCGCCATCTGGCCATAATTAGGTGAGTCAACCGTCAAGCCTTCTTTGATTCCCTCAGCAAGCATTTGCGCAGGAGTGATTTTAGATTTTTGCCAATCTCTCGCGTAAATTCCTTCGCGATGGCAATGTTCAAAGTGTTCTAGGAGTTCGTAGGTGGGACGTTCTGGGGGCATCTTGAGGCGCGCTGCGGGGTGCCGGAAACTACAACTGTCACGAAGGAGCAACCGGAACGCGAGGGTTTTAACACCCCGCAAATCAACTATTGCACTTTTCCTATATTTATGCAAGACTGTTCTCGTCACGAAGTAGAGCAGGGAACGGCCCCCGACAAAATTATCGGCCAGCGCCTTTCCTAAATCCGGGAGATGTTCTCTTTCTTGGCATTGCTGTTGAGCCAATTCTGCGTAGCAGAGTCGTTGCGCTGTGCGCGTTAGAGGGTCATCCGGTGCGAACGGAAGACTATATAAAGTCCGTAAGTGGGCTGGAATGGCTGCTCACGCGATATTTGAGTCGCATCCTGAGTTAAGAGAAGAACATTCCTTGGTCCGTTACTTCGTGGCAAAGGCAGGTAGGGCACAAGGAATACATGGAAAAGCTCTGACTGAATTTGTGAATCAGGAATTTAATAAAGGCAGTTGGTATAAGCATGTTCCAGAAGATGTTCTTAAGCAATCAGTCTGATTCTTCTTCATCTTCGTCCTCATATTCCGTCTCATCGCAGGCGTCATTGACCGCTTCAGCGACTTCCCCTACTGGATAATCGAAAACAAATCCATCCATTGCCGACTGTCCGCGCACCCAGAGAGCACAAGAGTTTTCGTCTATTTTTTTAATTACTGTGACCGACCTTGGATTTAACCAAACGCCGTCGAGTATTTCGATAATCATCTTGATAGTCCTGCTTTCTGAAATTGAGCCTTTAGCTCATCGGCCTTCTGCTTCACTGCCTGTAATCCAAGTGCCGCTCCCGTTACGCCAAAGAGAGAGTAAGGAATAGATTTGATGCCGGGTCCTGTCTGCGGCTTGATGGGAAGATAGGGAACAGCCATAGTCTTTGAGCCGACTACCGGCTTCCATTGTCCTCCAAAAAGTTCGGCAATTCCCGGACTTCCTTCCTCAGAAATTGCATCCCCAATCGTTGCTCCACGATCTACCAGCATCCTGATTTTCCGTAGAGGACCCTCATTCGCTACCCTATTGATTGGAAACATTTCCCTCTTTCCAGTTATTGGATTTATGTAATTATCAGGTCCGTGTTTACGGGCTGCGTCCCACAATTTGTCGAGATTTTCTTCCGTCAGTTCCGGTCCTTCGTACACATATTTTTGTTCCTTCAACGATGCCGGAACTTCGATTTTCGTCTCTCCTACTTTCGCTCCCCACTGCTTTCCTAGTTTATTGGCTACATCAGGAATGATTTTATCGTAAAAACCCTTCATTCCTTGTCCGCCCACCTTAAGGTCCACTCCGCTCAACTCAGGGAGAGGCGGAATGTTCCTTGTCGGCTCATACCACCGATTTGTTCCATCCGTGACCATGTGAGCTTCGAGCACTGAACCTTGGTGTGTAATCCGATCAGGAACCACGGTTACAGTATGCATTTTCCCATTGCGCATCACTTCGAATGGCTTGCCATTGAAGGCGTCCTCTTTCGCCTTTTCGTATTGTTCGGATTTCTCTACTAACTTTTGCGCTGCGTCTTTTCCTATGTAATTTGGTAATTCTTCGGGCGTGGCGTTTTCTGTAATTACCTGACCGCCATTTAGATCGTAGCCCCTCAAAGTGCCATCAACAGGGGCATACGTGATTCTGCTTACATGCTTCGACAGATCATAGCGTTCTGCCTGTTCCTCTCCCGGAGTCCATGAGATTCCGTCGTAGCCATGATCGGCTGCGTACTTGATCATCCTCTTGAGCATCAGTTCGGGCCACGTCTTCTTAAATGGTGCGTCGGGTACAGCGCCTTCTGGACGATCTGATGTTCTCTCGTCACGAATTAGCCCATGCGGTACGTTAAATTTGTCTGCTGCTGCTTCGGCTTCGGCTCTGGTAGCGAATTGACCAACACCGACAACTGGAATACCGAAAGGCTTATTTGGGTCCACATACCGAGTCTTCCTGCCCTTCTGGTGCCAGTCTGATTGCAACTCTTCGATGTGTAGGATTTTCTCGCCGTTCGGTCCTTTGCGGTCATTGAATCGAATATGGCCTAATACGTTTGGCTCTTCCCAGTGATTTGTCCGGAAAGACGTTTTATCGTGAGCCATCTTTTGCTCTGCTTCGCGTCTGCGCTTGTAATTCAAGTCTTCGAGCGCGAACCTTACCGCATCTTCCTTACTATCCGCTAATCCTATTGGGAGACGATCTGGACCCTCCACATGCCAACTTTGGCGCGGTTGCCCAAGTTCTCCCCATTGTGGCGCGGCTGTTAGGTCGGCGTCTTGTATAACTTTGTATCCAGCAGGGAGTTCAGTTATGCGTGGCCCGTAGGATGGTGCTCTATCGTCAGGCATCGTCATAAGTAACTCTCTATAGTTAGACCCTCCGGGCATTTGCCAGTGGCCATATTTGACGTGGGATTCTCCCCCAACATGAGCGGCGAATGGAGCCGTCAATTCATGTGGCACGCCAAGCATCTCAAAATCACCAACTCTAGCCACATCACCGTTCTTTAATTCCTGCATCGCTTCCACGGAGTCCTTGTAGGAGTCTGGCTCATGCTGTTTTACCCAATCGAGAATCGCGTTCTCTTGTTCCACTGTTGGTTTTGGTCCGAATCCTACTCCTTTGGCAACTTCCTGCAACTGCAAGTTATTCCCTGCCAAATGCTCCTGAATCTCCTGTGGCGTGACCTTTTTATTCCCTTTTTCTTTCAGGAATTCATCGAGTCCCGTCCACTGCATCTCTTCTGGCTTGACGCCGTTTGAGAGAAGCATTTTGTGAACATCCTCAGCCGCCATAGGACCCTTCATCTTCTCGTTAATCAGGTTCTCTGATTTCAAATAGAAAGGCTGTGATTGGTCTACTGTCTTGTAGGCTGTGGTGGGCTTCAGTTCTGCTGCCTGCTTCTTTACTTCGGCAACGGTCGGGGCGGCACCACCTTGGGCAGCACCCGCACCTTGACCACCCGCTTCGGTTCCAACTTCAACAAGTCCTCTAAGCTCACCTCTGGCCCGTTGTCCTTTGGCTTCACGTTCTTGTTTGTGGGCGTGCTGCTTTTGCTCGGCTTCTTTGAGGTCTTTTCCTGTGCCATAAGAAAAATCAACTCCCTTCAACTGTACGTGCGTACCGTCGTCCAAGGTCACATCAAAGACCCTATTTCTGAGAATCTCTCGCGCCTTCTCCAAGCGCCCTTCAAGCTCTTTCTGGTTCGCCCCACGATACAGGAACTCGTCCCCTTTCTCGTGATAAGCGTTGAGTCCTGCTTCTTTCAGGGCTTCGGCTTTGGCCCTTAGCAGTTCATCTCCCTTGTCGTAGCCAAACTTGTCATTGAAGGCTTTGAGTCCATCGGCGTCCGATCTGGCCACAAACGGCGCAGGAGTGAAGTGCTGGTCTTCCTGAAATGATCGTTTGTTTGGAAGGTCCACTACGTCACTCGTCTTGAGAATCTTTCTCATTTCCTCCGGTGTCATCTCGTCAATGCGCTTGCGGAGTTCGGGATTAGAACGGCGCTCGGCTCCCCCCTCCTGCGGCCCCACGCTCCCCTCCTCGCTCGCCAGTCTACTCCTGACCCCCTCAGGCAATCCACCGTATGCGTGTGCTCCTGCTACGCCCGCAATGCCCGCTCCCAGCAAAGCTTGCGTCACGTAACTCATGGCTTCCTGATTATTTCCCGCATCAAAGGCAGCTTTTGCAGCCTTGGCATCTCTAAAGCTGCCCCTCATAGCTTGTGTTGCAAAGATTCCAGAGAGTATCTTCGACTCTGGAGCGCCCAGCATCAGAGCCATGTTCGCTGGAGTCTGCATCCCCTTTGTGAAATCATTGACTCCTTGCAAAGTTCCTAAGACCGCAGGAGTATTCCCCTTTTCGAGTGCCGCTTCTACTTTGGGATGCGCTGCGCTGAATTGCGCTTGACTCTTAGCGGTTAGTGCTTGGCCCTGAGGCGTTTCTTCTAACTCCTTGTCCGATACCAGAGGCTTGTTCGCCCAATCAGGCAATGAGGGGATAGCCGATGAAAGAGGCTGCGCAGGCTTCAGTTGCCGTGCGTGCTCAGATGCTTCGGTAGCAAGCGGCATCTTGGGCTTGATCGCCTGCTGCGCGGCTCGCTCATCGAATACGACTTTGCCCGTCGAGTCGATAAGCTGGTCCTTGTCATTCCATTTTGGCGCGTTGGGTAGAGCGTATTGCGATTCATTGCTAAATGATTTATGGTACGGTGTCTTCCACGTATCCGGAAAGTGCATCTTGCCGTCGTTCTGGTTCTTTGATTGCTTAGCGTTTCCCGCAACCATGGCCTGCCAGTAGCCGCGCATGTCATAGTCCGCGTTAGGAGTGTCCTGCCACGGAACATTGTTAGTCTTCACCCATGTCTGGAACGCTGTTTCCTTGTCCGGAGCAAGATCTGTCTTGTATGGTCCCTGTTTTGCATATTGTGCATTGGGAACCTTGTTTTTCTCGGTGCGGAAGGATTGGATCAGCTTGGCTACGTGTGCGTCTTCCAGATCGCCGGGGAAGGCGATTACGTCATCACCGACTTTGACGATCTTCTGGTCAGCGGTAGGCACGAGAAGCCTCTCAGGCTGGAACTATTCTACCGCTAAACGGGTCATAGATATGGGTCCAACTTGGCTTTGCGTTACTTTGGGGTCCAACTGGATTCCCATCCTCATCGGTTTGAGGGATATCAGGCACAGGAGCCGGTGCTGGTTGTGTGGAAGTTGGTGTGGGTGCTGCCGTCTTCTGTTGGAGCTTCTGGGCCTCAGCCTTCACCCGATCTAAGCCCTTTTGCAAACCTCCGAATTCATTGATGCCTGCGGTTGATGCATAAGGAACAGTCTTAGCAAGGATACGTAAACCTTTCAAGAGATTCGCTGCACCTTGAGGATGAATCAAAGCCGCAGCTACCGTCTTCCAGAGCGCGGCTTCTGTCACCACTGGAAACGCCACGGCCCCAACTGTAGCACCTAAAGATCCGTGGAATCCCGCTACGGATAGCGCCATCTCTATTGGGAGTCTGCCAACCTGTTTGAGCACTTCCGGGTTAGACAGAGATGCAGCCTGCAAACCCCCGCTTTCCGATATCTTATTCAACAGTTCGGAAAATTCCTTGACCTTCTGCCAGTTCGTATCAAACAATACTTCGCCACGCTCATCGCCGATTTGCAGAATCTTCTTTGCGAACTCTTTCTCGTTGAAATGCTCAGTTCCTTTCTTCGTTGACTCGTACATCGTATCAAGCAAAATTTGCTTTTGAACCTGAGGGACCATCGACTTAGGAATAATTTTCATTGCATCCCGCGTCTCTTGGATTCCTAGAGGCGCAATGGCTCCGGGAGAGTTGCCTCTCAAGACAAGCGCTATATCCTCAGGATGCTTCTTGGCTGCAAGATTGTCGATCAGTTTTTGTGCGAAAATCTCGTGCTCTTCCCGTGTGATTGCGTTGGCATTGCGCCACAATTGAGGAAGTCCCTTAATGCCTGACTTTTTCAATTCGTCATAGATTGACTGGTCTACGATACCAGCCATCTTCTTAAGAAAACCTTTTTCTGTGCCAGACATTAACGAGTTGTCGTCTCGTATATCAGAAAGTAAAGATGAACGCAGGTCCTTCATCGCATTAAAAGGAGCTACTTTGAGAGGATTCTTTACGATGCTTTCAAGCCTTTCGCGGAAAGGACTCATCAGCGTCTTACCGCCAGCTTTTTCGGCGGCGTTTAATCGAGCGAGTTCCTGTTTCGCAAACGCAACCATATCGGTACGAGATGGGGTTAATCCTGCTGCCCGTTTGTCTATCGCGGCATACATGGCATTTTGTGTTTGTCTAAACCTATCCATGTGAGCTTCAATGCCGTCGCGAATGAAATCTCCTGCCTCTTCTCTTGATCCTGTTGCAGACAATGACTTCTTGGAGATCTGATCAGCTAAATCTTTTGCAGCCTTCTCCGTTTCCTGATTCTGTAATTCTCTCCAGTTGGCCATCGAACCGGAACTGAAAATGGACGCCTTGGGGTAGGTTTCAAAGACGCTTGGCTTGGTGCCTGCAACTTCAGAAGGAAGCATTCTGAATCCTGCTTTTTCCGAAGCCTCAGCAGTTCTACTAAGCGCTTGGATTGCGGGCCTAAAAACGTAGTTACTCATCCCTCTTCCCGCGATCTCACTAGCGCCCCCCATTCCGGCTTGTATCGCGATTCCCTTGGCTGTTTCTTTTGGCGTAAGGCGAGGGTCTAATGGAAATATTTTCTCTTGAAGTTCCTGACGCAAAGCCTCTGCCGCGCCAGCGCCAGCAGTAGCCCCCGCTGTACCTGTGACAACGGCTCCCGGCCCCGTCTCAAGCCCTAGACCGCCTGCCGCCATCCCTCCTGCAATAGCTCCAGCCGTGGGAAGGAAATTGAGTGCCCCATGCACCGTATCTGTCCAGCGTGGCACCTTTCCCGGCTTAAGCTGTCTGGCGTGCTCAGACTCTTCTGTGGTTATCGCTCCAGCGGGTTTTGTAGCCTCTTCTTGCGGGGTAAAGGTATCTTGTGGAATATCGGTATTGGGATTGAATTTTGCCCCGATGCCGCGCATCTGATAGATCTTGTCTTTCCCGTAGCGTAACCTGTCATCCGGGGAGATTTTGTAATTGAACTTTGTCGCTTCCATCACCTTTGAATAAGGGACGCCGATAACCTGCCCATCAGGAGTCTGCATCTGATAGACGCCTTCTTTATTGTCTTTTCCTGCGGCGAATGGACTAGGAGTTTGCGCTGGTTCCGCGATATCCGCGAACGGATCATTGGCGGCGCTAGGATTGGCATTATTCGGCTCGGCAATATCCGCAAATGGATCGACGGCTGGTGCTTTTTTCGGTGTTGGCATTAGGGTACCGCCACGTATTTTCCACTCGCCTCTATCGCCTGCTTGACTTGATCGTCAGTCAAGTTTTTGTATTGTGGTTTTAGTTTTGCTTTAGCAATCGACACTTTTTGTTTGCCGCTTACGGCAGATGTGGGGTTGGTACCATCTCCCAAATCTGTACGAAGCGGGACCTTTGGAACGCCACGATGGAGCCGCTGAATGGTAGCGTCAAATGCGTCTAGTTGCCGAAGCGCATAAGACTTATCCGGACTTAACAGACCGGGCAATGTTTCTCTGATGGCACTGCGCATATCTTCTGAACCCTGCCCAGCGCCAAGAATTGAACGCATCGCCATCGCGTTTTCCGCAAGTTGCCTTGTCGCGATCAGGAAGTTCTGCTGTTTGTCGGTCAAACTTCCGACTGCGCCAGAAGCAATTAATTGATCGAGTGCCGCATGAGGATCATCTGCCTTCATTGCTGCGACAATCTTAATTTTCATATCCTCTGGAAAATCCTCATCCATATCGTTGATTGCCTGCCGCGTTCTTACCGATGTCCCTGCAATATCTGCCATCAGGTTCTCTTTGGCAAGAGCCTTGTCTCCCTCTCCCGATGGGAGATAACGACCCGGATTTTTCCGCATCTCGTCAAATTCAACAACTGTGGGCGTATTTCCATTGGCTGTATCAAGTACCTGCATAGGGCGAGTAAGGTTGAATGTAGCCCTTCCCGCAGTAGCCAGTTGCATCTGGAACGCTTGTTTCTTCGCAGTCATAGCGTCGATGCTTTTAAACATCGTAGCAGCCTTAGGGGAAATGTTAGGGTCGCCTCGACTGTAAGTTTCGTGGGTTTCTGGGTCTATAATCTGACCAGTTGCTGCCACATATTTCAAATCGCTGCCCGCTGATTGCTCTTTCTTCCATTGAAGAAGAGTGCCCTTGTAACCTTTGGCCACCGCATCGTTGTATTGAGAAAGTTCTGTCCCCACCGCGCTAGGAGTGGCATACGCCGTCCACCCAACAGGAATGCTGTCGGGACGATTCGCGTCGAGCCACGCTTTTGTTGAACCATCGGGAGACGCGTACAGTTTAAGGGTGGGTTTCTCAGATACCCCAAACAGCTTTCTCTTCGCTTCCGCTTTATCCTCAGGAGAAAGATTAGAACTGTCGATCCACTTCACCTTTGCATTGACTTCTGCGATGCTCAGTTGCGCAGGAGACAGCGGCGCTCCCGCTACTTGCTGTTCTGCTTGTGTGGTTGCAGTCTTGTCTTTCTGTGCGGCCTGCGCGTCGGCCTTGTCCTTGCGTCTCTGAGGCAACGTTTCGCCGTTGACTCGGATTCCTAAGTGGTCAGTGAGTAAATGGCCGAACTTGGCTATAGCTCCTTCATTATGTTGGGGGTGATACACGTTAACCAAGCCCATATTGACTTGCTTCAGTGCATCAAAGGCTTGCTTGTATTCAGGTGAATCTTTGTCCAGATCCGATATTTTGGAGACAAGTGCAGATCTTTGACCGATAAGGTCCTGAATCTTGCCTTGCAACTCTTCGTCAGACAGTGCTTGCTTGTGAGCAGACCTTTGCTGCGCATATCCAGCGCCAAGATTCCATCCCGCGTTCCATGCATCACCGCTCGCCATTACTTACTCCTAGCCCAACCCAAGTGCAGCCATTCCACCGGCACCAGCCCCAGTGCCAGCCGCCGCTCCTCCAGCCGCACCAAGGCCAAAGGACTCTGCGGCTGCTACGCCACCAGTGATGCCACGCCCCAGTATAGAATTTTGCCAGTTGGCCATGCGTTCTTTATCGGCCTGCTCCTGTGCCCCATAAGCCCCCAAGCCGGTACTTACCATATTGCTGCCAAGAGTCGCTAGGCTACTTGCGGAACTATTTGTCAGGCTCCCGATTAGGTTAGTCAGGTCTGAGTGCAGTTTGTCAGTAGAAGAAGCGTTGGACGCGGCTGTACCGCCCGAACGTCCGCCAAACATAGCTGTTGTCTTTTGGTCTTGAGAGGCACGGGTTTTGGCCGAACTTATCTCTGGAGCCAATGCCTGCGAAACTTTTGAACTATCCCCGGATAGGACCTTGCTCCAAAAGTCGCCCGCTTGGTTTTGGTAAGAAGATCCCTGATTGGTCTGAGTTGCGCCGATTTGACCGTAGCGCGGTATGAGTGAATTTAAAGTATCTGAAGAGCCACCAAAAATGCTGGAAAAGAACCCCAAATGCCCTCCTTTCAACAACTTATATCAAGTTGTTCTTTGGAGAACGGCTCGCTCCCGGACGGCCACTCAACCCACTCATTCTAGACGCAAAGTACCGATAATGCAACAGATTATCTGATATAATGAGGCCATCGAGCGTGTCACCGCTCGGTTCTCACCCTACTCGTCAAGGAGGACGAATATGACGGCCTCATTAGAGCCATTGTACCTTGAAACTGAAAATGGGAACGGAATAGCCTCCACATTAAAGGTATGCTGCTATTGTCATGTGTCGCAGCCAAATAGTAATTTCACGAAAGATAAAAACCGTTCGGACGGTTTGTACCCCCAGTGCAGGACCTGCGTCCGCAACTACAGGGATAATACCTGTCCGCGCTGCAAGGGGAAAAAAGATAAAAGAGCCAAGCGTTGCTCAGCGTGCCTCAATGATGAGATCGATATTAGGACGCACTCTCCGTTTCGTAGATGCCAGAAATGCGCCAGAGTGTTCCCCATTTCTCAATTTGGCGTGAATAACTCCCGTCCCGATGGGTTACAAAATTGGTGCTCTGAATGTATGCGAACGCATACTAACGGGCGAAGGAAAGAACAATCTTCTGCCGAACTAAATAATCCTGAGAGAGTATGCAACCGCTGCGGTGTCTCTAAGCCTCGGTCTGAGTTCCATAAGCACGTTGTCGGCAGGCGATGGACCTGTATATCTTGCTGCAGATTGGAAAAGGAAAATAGGACGCACAAGCAATGTTCGAACTGTAAACAGACCCTGCCAATCGAACAATTCAATAAGCGCGGAAGTCGCAAGGGCGACTGGAATCATACCTGCAAAACTTGCCAATCATTT
>Ga0210386_10002553_pt1 | contig 15617 bp, 22 predicted proteins | sample IncBWH32OmetaG_FD_160091 | JGI IMG/M metagenome (GOLD analysis project Ga0210386, IMG submission 160091) | Forest soil microbial communities from Barre Woods Harvard Forest LTER site, Petersham, Massachusetts, United States - Inc-BW-H-32-O ... | reverse complement strand
CGCTCGGGTTATCAGCGCTGCTGGCCTCCTCGGCGTTGGCGTTCGCGCTGGTCAAATATGCGGGTGCTGGATATCTGATCTATATCGGGCTGCGGCGGATTCTTAAGCGAACCGACGCGCCGGTGTCGCCACAGAACCTACCCAGGCGAAGCCTAGGTAAGCTGTATCGCGACGGTTTCATCGTCAATGTTCTGAATCCGAAGACGGCGCTGTTCTTCTTAGCGTTTTTGCCTCAATTCGTCGATCCCGCGCGCGGCGCGGTCCCGATACAGATCGCCTTCCTCGGTCTGCTGTTTACATTGATGGGTCTGACGAGTGATGGTCTCTACGCATTGGTCGCCGGCACGGCCGGGCTGTGGGTGAAGCGCCGGAGTCGCTACTTGGAGTGGGAACGTTATGTTACGGGAAGTGTATTTATCGGTCTTGGCGTGACCGCGGCATTGGCGGGTGGCCGCAGGTTGACGTAGCGCAGAGTGCGCCCAAGGCGGTCGCACCTGCGCTGGTGGCGCCGACCGATCACTTCTCGGTCTTCTCATCTCGCAGACCTCTCGAGGCCGCGAGGAGATCCTCTACATGGACTTGCAATCGGCTGGCGATCATTTGAATTTCGGTCGCGTTGATGGGCCGTCCCTCTATTTCTCTATTTTCCAGGTCCAGAACCAATTTCTTAATCGAAGTTGCTGTTTCTTCCAAAACTTTACGGTGATGTTGATGCTCTGTCTTGGTCATCCTTTGATGATTCCTTTCTTGCGAACCAAAACAAAGTATCCCGGGTAATAGCGGACGTCTCCAGAGCGCCTGGCCCCTAATGCACCGGCATGAATTCCTACATGGCGTCGGTTCCTTCTGTCGGATCCTCCATGCGCGAATGATCGGAGAGCTTGGCGTGCAGGGAAGGAACGAGAATATCTGTAAGGTAAGACAGCTTTTCATAAAGCGATGCGATCAAAAGGAGTTGCGCTCGTGCTTCAGCATCATGCACGTCCCGCGCTTTGGCTCGAATGTTTCGCGCCTCTTGCCGGTAATCCTGATTTTTTTCTGGCCGCTCGGGACACATTTCTGGGAGCGTAGCAGAGAGAATTTGTAGGAGACCAAGTGGGCGAAGCGGTGAACACTCGTAAGAATTCGCCTACGGGATAGTATGCGCGTCAACCCTTGTCGTACTCGTCGCGGCGACGCCACCAGATGCCGGCTTCATTACGGCCCAAAGGTCCACGATCAAGCCACTGGTACGCACCCCACAGGGCATCGAGGCCGCGCGCGTAGGTCGAGTAGGTGTGATAGACCGCTGCGTCCTCCAGCACGAACGCGCTCATACCGGGCCGATCGCGCGTGTAGGTAGGCGCATCGGTTCCGCACATGGCAGCGAACTGGCGAACAGGCTCCGGCGTGCTCTTTGCGTCCATCGCGTGGCCGCCGCGCCGGAAGTTGTATTCGATGCCGCCCGCGCGCTGCTCTTCCTGCGTGAACGAGACATTAAAGTCGGCGTTGAACTCGCTTTTGATCGACGAGGCCCACGGAAATGTCCATCCCATACGCTGCTTGTAGGGCTGCAGCTGCGCAAGCGGCGCCCGCGAAACCGCCCACAGCATCACGTCATGGTTCGCGAGATGCGTCGCAAAGCCGTTGAAGCCGTCTGCAATCATTGAGCAAGACGGACAGCCGGCGGTGTAGTCGGGTCCGAACATAAAATGGTAGACGAGAAGTTGAGAACGGCCCCGGAAAAGGTCTGCCAGCAATGCGCTCCCTTCGTCCGTGTCAAATCGATACTTCTTATCAACGCGGACCCACGGCAATGCTTGCCGCTGCTGCGCCAGTTCATCACTGCGCCGCGTCAGTTCTTTCTCCGCCTCGAGCAGCTTGAGCCGCTCGGCCAGCCACTCTTGATGTGTGCCAGTCTTGTGCTTCGTCACTCCGTTCTCCTTGCGTTGATTTTGGATTAGGTTACGCGCCGGGTGCCCAGGGGTGGGAGTTACAAGTGTGGCGGGATTATTGCGACGTCGTCCGACCGAAGTCCTTAAAGATGCGACAGCGAATTCATTGACGCATTGCGAATTGAAAATTTTCTATATGTCGCCGATCGTGGTCAGTTTGATTTTAATCAAGTATGCGCGACACTAGGCTTAGCCATGTGCGCGCATCGAGATTCTGTCTCGCAGATCCATTCTAAATGCCTAAACCCAGTGAGGTACACGATGGACAAATCGACCATTTGTTTTCCCGTCACATGCCCGTGCTGCAGTCAGGAATACCTGGTGGTATCGAACCGCAATATGATCGTACATGCCCTCGTCACCAAGCGGCGGCTGACACTGTCTTCAAGTTGCGCGCACCATCGCGTGATGTGGGTCGCAAACGAGATCGAGCGCGGCCAAATCCGAGAATATGCGGAAACGCTGCATTTATTGGCGAGCAAGCAATTACACCCTCCTCGTTATGCATGAACTTAAGTCTGATGCGGGCGGCCGTCCCACGACACGCCCATCTACAGAGCTACGCTAGCGACCAGCTGCTGAATGAATGACTTGCTCCTACGCCGCCAGTTCCTTCAGCGCGTGCACGAAGGTGTCAAGATCGGCGGTTGAGGTATAGACCTGCGGCGTCACGCGCACTCCGTGAACGCCCGCGCCATCGATGGCGACTGTGAATACCTTGTACTTATCGAGAAGAATGCGCGCGAGATCGGCCGGCGTCACGCCTTGCACGCCGACATTCGCGATGGCGCAGGTCCGTTTGGCATCGCTCGGGGTGTTCATTACTATCTTCTGCAAACCACGCACCCGTCCGGTCCAGTATTGCTGTAGATAGCGCAGTCGCGCCTCCTTGCGCGCACTGCCAATCATCTCGTGGAACGCGAGGGAGCGCTCGATCGTCAGGTCCGTGTGCACCGGATGCGTGCCGGTATGGTTGAATTTTCGAATATCGCCGGCGGCTACGCTTTCGTCGCCATAAATGGGCCAGAGCTTCTCAATGCGGTCGCGGCGCACATAGAGAATTCCAGCACCGAGGGGTGTAGCGAGCCACTTGTGGAGCGAAGCGCCGTAATAGTCACAGTGCAAGTCAGGAAGTCGATAATCGAGGTGGGCGAAGGTGTGCGCGGCGTCGACCATCACCGGTACGCCACGCGCGTGAGCCATATCGCAAATGCTGCGCACCGGCAGGATGTGCCCGGTGATGTTCACCATGTGGGGTATCATCAACAATCGCGTTTTTTGCGTCAGGGCGTCGGCGTATACCTTTACGATCTCATCGTCCGACTTCGGGTCCATGGGGATGTCGACGAAGCGGTTTAGCAGCCCAAAGCGTCGCGCCTGCAATTTAAACATGTCGATCATCGAGCCATAATCTTGGTTGGCGAGGACCGCCTCGTCCCCCGGTCTCCAGTCGAATCCACTGATCACTGTGTCGAGGGACTCGGTGGTGTTGCGAGTAATGATCAACTCCTCCGGCGAGCATCCCGCAAACGCAGCGAGCCTTCCCCGGATCCGGAGTTTGTCGTCGACTTGCCGCGTGCGCATATAATGCGACGCTTCCAGATTGACCGAGCGCACATTGTCAATGAATGCATCGAGCACCGGCTGGGGTTGGAAGCAGTAGTAGCCGTTCTCGAGATTGATATAGTCACTTGTCAGCCGGAACTGCCCTCGAACAGCCGCCCAGAACGGCTCATCCTCGGCGACCGCGCTAACCGGCTTGGTCGCGTACTGTGCCAGCAGGCTCGGGCCGAACATCAAGCCGAGAGACGCACCACCGGCTGCGCTCAAAAAGCTGCGTTTGTCCACAAGACACCTGCCTTGACGAAATCGGCATCATGCCACCACGCCGCCACAATACCGCAGATCCGCTTCGCGACGGAATTTGGCGGCATTGCCCCGGACTACGGGACGATCGTGGATTTTTGTGGCGGTACGACCGGGCCCGGATTGTGCCGATACCTTTCCGCTTCTTCTACGCGTCGAGCTTCCTCGAGGGCCTCGCGGGCGATGGCATCGATGCTGTCATCGACGCTCACGAGCTCAGTGGATTCGGCTTGGTTGGGCACGATTATTTGCGATCGGCCATGTTGGCGCCGAGCTTCTCATCGATCGTCTTATCGGGTTTCTTGGCGTCGCCTTGAACGCCATCGGTGTCTGTCATGGTCACCTTAGAATCCAAGATTGGTGAGATTACTTGTCTCACCTGCTGCTCAGCCGCGAGCCAGTCCTCAAGGGAATGCTCGCCGCTAAATCCGCGCTTTTGCGCGAGGTAGTAGGCGGCCTCGGCAATCATGCGATGCCACTCCGGCTCTTGGGAAACCATCATGACCATCAGCCTATAGTGTGCCGAAGCCTTGCTTTGTCAGGCAATTGCGTGAGCGCATGTCGGACTGCGTCGCGTCTTTTCGTTCGTCCGATGAGTTGTGCACAAGGATTGTGACGCCAGGGACGCTCCAATCATCCGCCTTTGGCCGCCGAGCCGAAGGCCGCGTGGTAGGAAACAACGCCTCGAGGGTGCGAGCTGCCGAACGAGAGCGCCTGAAAATATTCAGGCGGGACACCCGGAAGGCTGAGATTCGAATCCACTTGGAATCCGAAGCGATTGTAGTACCGCGGTTCACCCAGCAATACGCAGCCAGACGCTCCGCGTTCTCGAAGGTCACGTAGTGCCTCGCGCATAAGGCGCGAGCCGATACCGCGACGTTGATGGTCGGGCGCCACTGATAGCGGGCCAAGCCCGTACCAACCGGTGGCGCCATCCGATATGGACACCGGGGAAATCGCCACGTGGCCGACTATCGTACAGTCGGTCTTGGCAACGAGCGACACGGTAAGTTGTCCGGCCTTGCGCAGCGCGTCGACAATGAATTGTTCGGTGTGGCTCGTATGTTGGGCGTGCAGAAACGCAGAAATCGTTACGGCTTGAATTGCTGCAACATCGGCGGCAGTCTCGCTAGTAATCTCGACTTTCATCCAGAGCGACCGGCAGACTCACGATTTTTCTATCATAGATGACGGGATGATCGGCCGATAGTCGATAGACTTCAAGGACGAAGAATACGCAGGAGCTTCGCGATGCTTAGTTACGTCTACTTTGGTACCAACGATCTCGAGAAGGCCACGCGGTTCTATGATGCGACGTTAACGCCGCTCGGGGTGCGGCGCTGTATCACGAACGACCCGGAGTGGGATCGCACTTCGGCGGGTTGGGGAATCTATGAGGACGGTGGCGCTCGCGAACTCGCGTTCTGGATCGGCAAACCATTTGATCAGCGGCGCGCTTCAGTGGGCAATGGAAGCATGGTGGCATTCAGCGGGCCTTCATGGAAATCCGTCGATGACTTTCACGCGGCCGCCCTCGCCAACGGAGGCGTGAGTGATGGTGGGGAGATATGGCCGTTCGTATAGAATACTGGTGCAGCCCAGGTGTTCTCGCAATTCTTGAATCTGAAGGATAAGCCATGAGTAAAGGCGTCGCCTTGATCGTCGGGGCTGGCCCGGGAATTAGCGCAGCGTTTGGCGAGGCGCTGGTAACGGACGGCTATCAAGTGGCGCTGGCGTCGCGCGATATGGCGAAATTGTCGCCCCTTGCGACGAAAATGAATGCCAAGGCGTTTGAGGCGGATGCTTCAGCGCCTGCGAGCTTGGTACGCTTATTTGGCGAGGTGGATCGAGCGTTGGGTGAACCTGAGGTTGTGCTCTTCAACCCGAGTGCGCGTATTCGCGGGGATCTGCTCACCCTCGACATTGCGGCAGCTTCGGCAGCAATACAAACCACGGCTATTGGCGCATTGGTCACGGCGCAAGAGGCGGCGCGGCGGATGCTTCCAAGAGGTCGTGGCAGTATCTTCTTTACGGGTGCAACGGCCGGTGTCAAGGGCTTTGCGCGTTCGTCGGTTTTCGCGATGGGGAAGTTTGCAGTGCGGGGACTTGCGCAGAGTCTCGCTCGCGAACTGGGTCCGCAGGGGATTCATGTTGTGCATTTCGTCATCGACGGCGGCGTCGTTCAGGGCAGCCAAGCCCTTGACGTGTTGTCGCCGCGGGCGATCGCGCGGTCCTACATGGCTGCGCTGGCGCAGCCACCTGGCGCGTGGAGTTGGGAATTGGAACTGCGCAGTTATACAGAGCCGTTCTGATTGGAGATTTGTTAAAGACCCCTTGAGCCGCTCCGCTGGAGGGCAAACGTGGCAACGTTAACAAGTAGTAACCTGTTCGCCCGGGGTCAACGAGCGATGCGGCGCGGCGTTCTATCTATTGAGGTTCATCACTAAAGGATCGCCGCCATGAACAAATGGTCATTCGTTGCAGTGAGCGCTGCCGTTGTAGTTGCGGGTGTGGGCGCCAGTGTTTCGGCCGACGCCCATCCCTATCTGACTGTGGGGGTTGATGTTCCGGCTGTTGCAGTGGGTGCTCCATTTGGGCACGCGCCGGTCTATTGCGGTCCTTATTGTTATGAGCATGGCCGCTACTGGCGCCGTGACTACGATCGGTACCGATTCGATCGGTTTCCTCGTGAGCGTTGGTACCGCCGCTAGCCTAGGGCCTCGTCGGGAGACAAGATCGTGACATCGCGAAGAGCCCTGCAAATAACATGCGCCCTGGTGATTGTTGGATTCAGCATGACGGCGTTTGCGGGTGAGCCATCGGGCGCTGATTCAGAACAGGGTGTCTGGCAAAAGCGCGAATACAGTTTCCAATATTTTGGGTTTACGACCACTTATTCGTGCGACGGGCTTGCGAGCAAGCTCAAAGTGCTCTTGCTCGCAGCGGGCGCTCGCGCGGATGCGAAGTCGACATCGGAGGCTTGCGATCGTGGATACGGAGTTCCGGACAAATTCGCACGGGCGCGCCTCACGTTCTATACGCTTGCGCCGGCAGCGAATGGGGAGAACGCAAGCCCGCCGGTCAACGGAGTGTGGCGCTCGGTAAGGTTTGCGGATCGGTCGCCTCGTGAACTCGCTCTTGGAGACTGCGAACTCATCGAACAATTTCGCGATAAGGTCTTGCCGATGTTTACGACGCGCAACGTAGAGAGTCAGATGACCTGCGTACCAAATCAGTTGTCGGGCTCTGCGATCAATTTGAGGTTTGAGGTTTTAGGGGTGCCGGGAGCGAATAAGAAGTAATTCGTGGGAACCGGCAAGCCTTAACTTGCGCATGCCGCGATTAAAATAGTCGTGGCGGGTACTGTTATTTGTGCTGCGCAACAGCTTGTCGCGCTGGCCAAGAGTGCTTGCGCTCACCTGCGCACCTGCGCAATGATGCGCCATATTGCCATGCGCCAAGGACGATGCGTGAATGGCCGTCCACTTTCTGCCTAGCAAACACTTACTCGGAAGCGATGCCTCGCGCGTAACCTGGGCGGCGGCCTATCGGTCGGGCGCTAGAGGATTACCATGACGGCGCAACTCCAGGCCCTTACGCACGGAACGTCAGCTTTGGTAATCGCGTATGCTCTGGTGCTCATCGCACTGGTGGCAGGTCTCGCTCAGGCGCACGCAGCCACCCACAAGTATCTGCTCGCGCCGTTGTTGGCCGCGCCTCTGTTGTTGCTCGCGGCTTTGTGCATCTCGCTGCTGGCCGCGGTGCTGCACGCGGTCGGCTGGAGTGCGGGATGGATTCAGCCCACGGTCGGGTTCTTAGGTTCGATGACCATCGGCTTTATCGGCGGCCGCGCCCTTGCCCTGGCGCCTACGATGCGGGAACCGAAACATCGGCGCGGCGCGGTCGTCGCCAAGGCGCCTATCAAGGAAATCCAAGTACACGCTGCGGTGCCGGTCACGCTGGCCGGGGTCTCGATGCCGCTGGCCGATGAAACCAAGCACTTTAAAATCATCGGCACAACGGGAACCGGAAAAAGCACTGCGATTCACGAGATCTTGAGCGCCGCCCTGTCACGCGGCGATCGGGCGGTCATCGCCGACCCGGACGGGGGATATCTGAATCGCTACTACGATCCTGAACGGGGAGATGTCATTTTAAATCCCTTCGATCCGGACGCACGCAAATGGGACCTGTTTGGCGAAATCACCGAGGACTACGACATCGATCAGCTGGCACGGGCACTCATCCCGGATTCGGGCAATGAGGACCGGGTTTGGAATGAGTATGCACGCACCCTATTTACAGAAGTGGTTCGGCAGTTGAGGACAAGTGATGTGTGCGATGACCGGGAACTCTCGCGAGTTTTGAACAGGGCCAATGATGACGAACTGGGAAGGATGCTGGAAGGCACCGCCGCGGCGCGTTTTTTCAAGCCGGGTAATGAGAAGATGCTGGCATCGACTCAAGCCGTGCTGGCTTCGGCCGTGCGCGTATTCGAATACACCACGAAGCACGAGGCACGACCGCTGTCGGTGCGAGCCTGGGTGCGCGAGGGGCGTGCGGGATTAGGCAAAGGCCGCGGCGGGGTGCTGTTTCTGCCCTATAAGGCGGTTGAAATCGCGGCGCTCCGCCGACTCATTTCGACCTGGATGCGTCTTGGCATCTTCGAGGCGATGAATGGTGAGGAAGGCGATCAACGTCTGTGGTTTATCGTCGATGAACTCGACGCGCTCGGAGAAATCGATGGCCTCAAGGACGCGCTGGCGCGCCTGCGAAAATTCGGTGGCCGTTGTGTGCTGGGTTTTCAATCTATCGCCCAGGTCTCGGGCCTTTACGGCAAGGGCACGGCAGAGACCATCGTTGAGAATTGCGGTAACACATTGATCTTGCGCTGCTCGGCCAGCGAACGCGGCGGTACGTCGGAATTTGCCTCAAAGCTCATCGGTCAGCGCGAAGTGATGCACACCACCCTGTCGATCACGCGTCGCTCGGGAGAGTGGCGTTCAGCTACCTCCAAAAATGAACAGCTCAGGATTGAACCGGCGGTCATGGCCTCGGAGATCGAGCGGTTGCCGGATCTTACCGGGTATCTGAAAATTGCCTCTGTGCCCGACTGGCAGATGGCAACGCTGACCGTTGAGTCTGACGTAATCGTGCGGCGTGCGCGGGCCCGACAGGTCCCCGCGACCCCACTCGCCCCTCTGTCTGCCGCGCCATCGTCGCGCCGAGAATAATCGCACCGTTATAACAATCTCACGCTTCTCGAGGTCAGGCAGGTTTAGACTCGCCAGTAGATGCCGGCGGGAAAAGGTGCTTGATCAAATAGGGAGAACTTAACAATGAAAATTCAAATAGGCGGCGCCTTAATGATTGTTGTGTTGGCCGGCGGCTGCGCTAGCGGCGGGCGACCTGATTCGGCAACGGCTCCGGAAGGCGCTGTGGTTGCAACCGATGCGGCGCCGTCGCCTGCGCCAGTCGTTCCGGCGGCATCGACTAAGCGTCTCGTTTTGAACATGACGGGGCCGGCCGTGGTGACGCAAGCAAAGGACTGGCCTGCATTCCAGGAAGAGTGGCGGGCGACTTTTTTAGATCACGCGAAGGCCGCCAACGTGGTGTTCGATGTGCAAAAGGGTGACGCTCGCTCGATTGGCGAAACCGGAACTCTGTTGCAAGTCTACGTAAATGACTATCACATGGTTGGAATCGGGTCGCGCATTTTCTTTGGCGTCATGACCGGCAATGCCTACATCGATGCCAAGGCCAGCTATTCCGATCTGAACGACGGCAAGGCATTTGGCGAGCGCGTATACAACACGACGTCATCCGCGTGGGGAGGGGTTTTTGCAAAAATGACACCCCAACAAGTGGATGTGATTGCATCGAAAGTGTTTGCCGAGTTGGGGGCGCCCACACCCCGGTAAGATTGCCGTCCTTCCGGGCACAGAGCAAACCATCGATGAAAACCATCAAGACATACTCGACTCGAGTTGAAGCGGATCTGGCGAGGATCGCCTTGGACGCCGAAGGCATACCTTCCGTCATCATCGGTGTGGGCGTCGGCATGGAAGGCGGAACGGGGGGCGTGCAATTGCTCGTGGAGGATGATCGTGTCGCAGCGGCTCTGACGGTGCTCGGCGACGCGTAAAATGCATGAATCGCACGCCGAAAATCAGGTTGCATTGACCTTCCGCGCGGCCAGCCGGGCAGACGTCGCTGATGCGGTGCCGCTCATCTATAGTTCGGGGCCGGCGGCGTTTGATTATGTCTTCAATAATGGTGGTACGCGGGATGCCCAGGCATTCTTGCGCTTCGCGTACCTACACGGTGGGGGCGAGTTCGGCTGGCGGGCTCATCGTATCGCCGAGATGGGCGGGCAGGTTGTTGCCGTGGGCGCCGCGTTCGATGGTCGCACCGTGACGCGCTTCACGATTGCGGGCGCGCTTCAAATATGGGGGTTCTACGGTGCAATTCGCGCGTGGGGTGTCATGGCGCGGGGCCTTCGCGTCGAGGCGATCATCCGGCCGCCACACGCGCAGGAGTATTATTTGTGCCATCTCGGCGTCCGAGAAGAAATGCGTGGGCGCGGCATCGGCGCGCGCTTCATGGGGCATCTACTCGAGGGGCTCGACGCAAAACGCCATCGCTGCGCGACCCTCGATGTCGCCGTCACGAACCCGCGCGCGCAGTTGCTTTACGAGAGACTCGGGTTCGAAGTTGAGGCGCTACGCGCGTCTAAACTACAGAACCAGCGCGGGCGCGTCGCGGACCACTACCGGATGAGCCGTCCACTGGGCGACTGAGTACCGTCCATTCATGGACCCTTACGCCGCAGCCCATCCATCAGAATGTCGATGAGTCGCCGCGCGCTCGCCTGCCAGCCAGCGTCGGGATTTCCATAACTCACGCCGACCATCGCGCGCAGCAAGTCCGATGGATCGATATCCTTGCGCACCTCGCCGCTCGCGACGGCGCGTTTCACGAGCGTGGTTATCGCGCGTGTAATCAGTTCGGCAGAGGTTGCATAGAGCGGGGAAGTGCGCGCCGCCGCGGCTCCCAGCGATGGCGCTATCAATCGCTTGGTGGCGATATAGTCGATAAACAAGTGCATCCACTTATGCAGCGCGTCAGCCGCCGGTGAGGTCTCGAGCAGCAGCGGCGCAGCTTCGGCCAGCTGCTCGACCTCGCGGCGGTAAACTGCTTCTACAACGGCCTCTCGGGTTGGAAAATGCCGATACAGCGTGCCGATGCCGACGCCGGCGCGGCGCGCGATTTCTTCCAGGCTCACATTCAGCCCGACTTCCGCGAAGGCCGCCTTGGCAGCGTCGATCAGTGATTGCCGATTCCGGGCGCTGTCGGCGCGCGGTTTGCGCGCCGGCGCCGTGGGCTTTCTTTTCACGCTTATCGATGGCTCCTAAATTAGGACTTGCAAAACGGAGGATACCTCCGTATATTACCTTAAGTGGAGGTTCCCTCCACTTCCATTAGACCATGTTTACCCGGCGCTGCGTAGAGTGGCGCGTAAAACAGCGAGGACCTGACCATGACTCAATCCTTTGGAGCCACATCAACGACGGATGAGGTGCTGCGAAGCATCAATTTGAGCGGAAAGCGGGTGCTCATAACCGGAGTCTCCGCAGGACTCGGTGTTGAGACTGCGCGGGCATTGGCGGCGCACGGGGCGCAAGTGGTTGGAGCGGCGCGCGACCTGTCGAAGGCGCGGGCCGCGACCGAGCAGGTCCGAGCGCAGGCGGCCAACGGCGGTTCTCTGGATTTGGTCCAGCTGGACCTGGCATCGCTCGACAGCGTGCGCCGCTGCGCCGATGGGCTGCTCGCCGCGGGCACGCCTTTCGACCTGATGATTGCCAACGCCGGTGTCATGGCGTGTCCCAAGAGCACCACGGTCGATGGCTTTGAGACGCAGTTCGGCACCAATCACCTCGGACACTTTGTTCTGGTGAACCGCATCGCTTCGTTGCTCAAGGCCGGTTCGCGATTGGTGAACTTGTCTTCTGCCGGCCACCGCTATGCCGACGTTGATCTTGCAGATCCGAACTTTGAGCACACGCCCTACGAGGAGTTCATTGCCTACGGCCGCTCCAAGACCGCCAATGTGCTGTTTGCGGTCGAGTTCGACCGGCGGCACAAGGCGCGTGACGTGCGGGCGACGGCGGTGCACCCGGGAGGTATCCGGACCGAGCTCAGTCGGCATTTGACGCCCGAGGTGTTGAAGAAATTGATTGCGGAGATCAATGCCGGTCAGCCCGAAGGTGCGGCGCCTTTTAGCTATAAAAGCATTCCGCAAGGCGCAGCGACTTCGGTGTGGGCCGCTTGTGTCGCCGATGCCGAGGCGATTGGCGCTCGCTATTGCGAAGACTGTCACGTGGCCGAGGTCGTCTCAACTCCCGGCTTGCGCGCAGGTGTGCGGGCTTACGCCCTCGATCCGCAACGCGCACGAGCACTGTGGCAGAAAAGCGAAGAGATGGTTGGCGAACGTTTTAACCAGAACTGAACCCGCGCAGGCGCGGTACTTGAGGAGAAGACTTATGCATACATGGACATCAAATCTACAGCTCGCTGAGAGCGGAAAGGGCGAGGTGCTCATCCCGCTAATCCGGGCGGCGGCCACCATCGGCTTTGCCATCGCGCCGTGTTCCTTGGGCTTCGTCATCATCGCGGTTTCCGAACACTTGATTCGGTCCATCATGGTGGGGGATGACCCGGAAATGCTGATGAGCGATTTGCAGAATCAGTTTCCCAGCGATGCCTTTGAGATCATCGAGAACGACGATGCGGGACTGGTCACGAAAGTCGTGGACTTGATTGAGCGCCCCGAGCAGGCGTTGCAATTGCCTGTCGACATTCGCGGCACGGATCTCCAGATTCGTGTCTGGGAAGCCTTGCAGAAAGTGCCTGTCGGCACCCCGGTGAATTACACGTTTTTGGCGGAGCAGATCGGGGCGCCGAACGTGCCCTGAAGCATCGACCCACATATAATCATGGCGGCGCGCATCGCCGCGCAGACGTGGAGTCGAGCTTATGCCGCGAACCCTTCTTGTCCCGCCGCAATCCCGGCGGCAGTTTCTCGCCGGCGTCGGCGGCCTTGGCTTAACCGGCTTGTTGGGTGCGCCGGCGTGGAGCGGTACGGAAGAGTCTGTCGTCTTTCCCTTCGTCAACGGCGGCCGCAATCTGGTCAAGACCTTTCCGCAGAAGGGTGCGATGGTTTTACAGCGCGCACGACCACCGCTGCTTGAAACGCCCTTTGAGGTATTTGATCAAGGCATCTTTACGCCCAACGATCGTTTCTACGTCCGTTGGCACCTTGCCAATATTCCCACCGTCATTGATCCGGCCACCTTTCGGCTCAAGGTCCGCGGTCACGTAAAGCAGCCGATAAGCTTCACGCTCGATGACCTGGTTCGGAAATTCAAGCCGATCGAGATCGCCGCGGTGAACCAATGTTCAGGTAATTCGCGCGGATTTTTCGCTCCGCGCGTGGCGGGCGGGCAATGGGCGAATGGAGCTATGGGCAATGCCCTATGGAGGGGCGTAAGCCTGAAGGCCGTGTTGGATCGTGCCGGTGTCAAGGCAGGGGCGCTACAGGTCCGCTTCAACGGGCTCGATACCGGGATACTTCCGCAAACACCTGACTTCATGAAGTCGCTCGACGTCGATCACTCACTTGATGGCGAAGTGATGATCGCGTACGCGATGAACGGCAAGCCGCTGCCTCTATTAAATGGCTATCCGCTGCGGTTGGTTGTGCCCGGTTGGTACGCGACCTATTGGGTCAAGATGCTCGATGATATTGAGGTCCTGGACAAGCCCGATGATAACTTTTGGATGACACGAGCCTACCTGATTCCCGACACGCCGCTCGCTGACATGGTGCCGGGCCAGCAGGGCGTAAAATTGATTCCGATAAACCGGATGGTGCCGCGTTCATTCTTTACAAACGTCAAGGACCAGGCGAAATTCAAGGTCGGCGAAACAACGACGGTGCGAGGCATCGCGTTCGGCGGCGATACGGGACTTGCCAAAGTACTGTTTTCGGCGGATGCAGGAAGCCATTGGCAGGAAGCGCGACTGGGGTCCGACCACGGCAAATACAGCTTTCGGCGATGGACCGTGGAATTACGGCATTCCTCGGCGGGACCGCAAACACTCATGGTCAAAGCGCTCAATACGGCTGGCGCGTCTCAGCCCGATGGCGCGAACTGGAATGGCTCGGGCTTTATGCGAAATATCGTTGAATCAGTTTCAGTGCAATCCGTTTAGCGGACCTTGGACATGCTCAAAGAAGTGCGATTCAGTATAGCGGCACTGTTCTGCGCCGCTATCTTGTCTTTGGTGTGCGGCGTCGCGTCGTGGAGCTCTGCGAGAGCAGACTCAACATCCGGCAAGAAGGATCTGGCCTCGCGGCAGTGGGCAATCGTCAGAGTTGCACTACCCGAGAACGATGAGCCTTTTCCCCCTGGCATCGGCGCAGACCTTGCGGGCAGCCAATGCCTGATCTGTCACTCGGCAGGAATGGTCTTGACTCAGCCCCCTCTCAAGAAAGACGAGTGGCGCGCCGAGATAATGAAAATGCGTTCTGCTTACGGAGCGCCGATACCTGACGATCAAGTGGATGCCTTGTCGGAATATCTGAAAAATATCAACGGCCGACAATAAAGTCTCTTAAGCGCGGCGTTGCTCCCGCAGCAGGGCTTTGACGTGGCGATGGATCAGCACGGGGACGTAAGTCTTGATCCTTGCGGTTCTCTCTAATTTTGCGCGTTCGCTGGTGTAGATCTTTGCCACGAGTTCGAGCGGCAAATGCGTTTCTTGCGCCAAAAGTTCTATCTCGGTATCGGCATTGGCCGGCCGGATGAACTGTTGCTCGCTAATCGCCGGGGAGTCGTCATTCATACACCCGACTTTACTAGTGACGCAACTTCGTGGCTCTTTTGCAAAGCAAATTTGCCATCTCCAATCAATCGTGGGCCGCAAACCACTGCAACCGCAGCACTAAAAGCGGGAATTTATGCGAATCGTGTCGCAAAAAGGTCGTTGTCTCACGCGTCCGGGTGTCGCCCACGGGGACTTAGGAGCGATTTCGCCCGGATCGTGGCTCACAGCTATAATCGCTATGGCAGCACACGGCGGTGTTGCCTGAGTCAACGAGAGCGGCTTTTAATCCATTCTTGAAAGGCGCGGCCGATGTGGGTTCCAAATGCACTGCGGCGGCATGTGGCAGGATTGCTGCTGTGGGGTATCGCCATACCGTACACAGCTGGTGCCGAGCCGCGGATTGCGGCCACTGAGATCTCCGGCACCGTTACCAGCGCGCACGGCGCGGAAGCCGGTGTCTGGGTCATTGCTGAAACGCATGACTTTCAAACACGCTTCGCCAAGATTGTCGTGACCGACGAGGCCGGCCGGTACCTGATTCCCGAATTGCCCGCGGCGAAGTATCGCGTCTGGGTGCGCGGCTATGGCCTCGTCGACTCGCGTGGCGTCGACGCAACCCCCGGACAGCATCTCGACATTGCCACCACCATCGCGTCGGATGCGGTGACGGCGGCGAAGTCTTATCCAGCCGCGTATTGGTACGCGATGATGAAAATACCCGAGGAGGAGCAGGTCGCAAAGGTACCCGGCGGCCGCAATGCCTATCTGATGTGGATGAAGAACATGGGTTGCGTCGGCTGTCATCAGCTGGGGAATTTGGCGACGCGGACGATCCCGAAGTCTTTGGGCACCTTCAAATCATCGCAGGAGGCTTGGCTGAGACGCCTTCAGTCGGGGCAGGCCGGCGTGCAAATGATCAACATCGTG
>Ga0210386_10002549_pt1 | contig 15619 bp, 15 predicted proteins | sample IncBWH32OmetaG_FD_160091 | JGI IMG/M metagenome (GOLD analysis project Ga0210386, IMG submission 160091) | Forest soil microbial communities from Barre Woods Harvard Forest LTER site, Petersham, Massachusetts, United States - Inc-BW-H-32-O ... | reverse complement strand
GTTGACGCCGAACGCGGCGAAGGCGCCGATCATTCCTCCCTCGACGCCGCCGAGCCCGCCCGGCAGCGGTAGCAGGTTGCCGACCATCCCGAGAAAATATGCCATCAAGATGACCGTGAACGGTGGGGCACTGCCAAACGCGTGGAAACACGCCCACAGTACGCAGATATCGAAGCCCCACCAAGCCGGCGCGCCCAACAGGCCGGGGTCGCGAGAGCGAATCAGATCGATCGCCGTGCGCACGCCGCTGGCCGCCAGGGCGGGCACGGTCACCGCACGCGCCAGCCAGTGCTCCAGGCGGCCGGAACCGGCAGCCCACCGCGCGAGACGTCGCTCGATGTCACCGGGTAGCAGCGCCATCGCGCCCGCCGCCGCGAACAGGAGCGCCGCGACCACGGCAGGCACGATCGTGAGGGCGAACGAGCCTTCACCGGGGAGGACGCCCGTACCCAAGCCGATCCCGTCGAGCAGCACGGCACCCGCGTAGATCACGTACAGCAGCACCATGAAAGCCACCATCCGACACGCGACGAGCCGCGGCTCCATGCCCGAGCGACGCAGCGCCCAAGCCGTCAGTGCGATGCCGCCGGCTCCGGCCGCGGCGAACAGACGCGTGGCGGCAAGACCGGCCATCGTGATCTGATAGCTCTCGCGCCAGCCGATCGGACTGGGCGGGCGCACGAAGACCGCGCGAAAGAGGACTACGTAGCCGCCAAACGAGCAGATCTCGAACACGACCCCAATCGCAATCCACCAGGTGTCGCCACGCTCGATGCGATGCGCCGTGCTGCTGAAGCCCGCAAGCTTGGGCAGCACGAAGTAGAGGAAGGCCACGGCCGAGAGCACGAATATGGCGAAGGCGATTGCGCTGCGACGCGTGACCGGCACGCGCGGCATCTGCTCATCCAAGGCGCTGCCATTCAACGCGGATCGATCTGGCTCGTCCATCTCACTCATCTCTCTGCGTCTCACTCATCTCTCGACGGGTCCTCATGCCCCTTGCGCCCTCATCTCGAGCGCGGCGACCGCTCGCCCTATGCTCGCCAGCGCCGGCGAGGCCTGTGGTGCACCGCGACGCACCACGGTGGTGAGCGCGGCGCCCGCGAGCAGGTCCACCACGTAGTGCTCGCCGAGATATACGAGCGCGAATCCGAGCGTGGCGGTATAGCCCCAAGCCAGAGCGCCCACGACCGGCCCAGTCTCTGAGAGCAGCTGGGCGGCCATCATCGATGTGGCGAAGTGCAGCGAGGGCATCGCAGCCAGTGGATTGCCTCCAAGCACACTGTAAAGGGGACCCCAGCCGTCTTTCCAGAAGAACTCCCCGTATTCCACCATCATGCGCCTGACGGCGATGTCGTGGGAGCCCGCCGATACCGTGGATACTGGCCTCACGGCCATGTCGCGCGGGTCGCCGGCGGATGTCGATGCCGGGAGCGGGCGCCCGTCGAAGTGTCCGCCGCGACCTGCATGCGTGGCCGCGTACCATGGGGGCGCGGTGGGCAGAATCCAGTAGACCATCGCGCCGATGTCAAAGACCGCGTAGGTCATGACGGCTGCGCGATCGAAGCGAGCGCGACGTCGCAGCATGATGTAGACAAGCGTCCCGTGGGGCACTAGGAACCACGACCAATGTGCCCACACGAGCACGCGATCGCCGAGCCGCCATTGGCCGCGGGCGAGTCTTCGCTGTAGACGCACAGTAGGCAGTTGACCCAATCCCAGTGCACGATCGACCACGATCGGATAGTCGACGAGCACCCGCCGCGCTTGGGCGCCCTCGTCGTCGTGCGGCGCCTTGTAGGCAGCCAGATAGGCCCACATCTGCAACGCACATACAGCTACGTCACGCGTGCGCGAGCGGCGCACTGCCACGCACAGTCCGATCGGCGCGGCGAACGCGACCGTCTGTGCCACGATCGGTGGTGTCGGGAGTCGCTTGCGCAGGAGCGGCGCTACCACGCCCGCGGCGACCATGCCCCAGGCGGCTGTCCTGATGACCTTGGACCCCCGCACGGGGCGAGGAGTATATGAGCCTATGCGGCAGTTCCCCCTGCGCGCATCGTGGAAGGACAGTTTCTCGTTATGCCGCCGTGCCGGTCTCGACGCGCTCGCGCATGTGCGCCCTGGCCTCCGCGACGAGTGCACCGACGACGTGGCTGGTCTCATCTGCCTCCGGGTGCCACTGCACGCCGAGCACGAAGCGCCTGTCGGGCATCTCGATAGCCTCGGGCAAGCCGTCCATCGAAGAGGAGCCGCTGATCCGAAGGCCCTCCCCCAGACGATCCACACCCTGATGGTGGTGAGACTTCGTGGCGTGACGGGTCTCGCCGGCGGCGCCCGCCGCGAGCGAGCCCTCGAGGAGCTCCACGTCGTGGTCGGCCCCGTCGAAGGTGCCCGGGACACGCAGGTGTTCATGATGGCCGAAGCGCTCGGGGAGGTGCTGGAGCAGGGTCCCGCCGTAGGCCACGTTGATCAGCTGCATCCCGCGACAGATCCCGAGCACCGGCAGTTCACGCTCGATCGCGGCGCGCACGAGCGCGATCTCGAAGCGGTCGCGCTCGGGGACGGTGTCGAGCGTCTCGGGATGAGCTTGCGCCCCATAGCTGGCGGGATCGATGTCCGCCCCACCTGCCAGCACGAGACCGTCGAGCAGCTCGAGCACCTCTGCCGGGTCTTCGAGTAGAAGCTGATCGGGGGGCAGCATCACCACGAGCGCACCGGCGCTTTGCACGGCTTGCACGTAGCTGCGGGAGAGCAGCACGGCCTCCTGATCCCACATGCCCCAACGGGCGCGCTCGAGAGCGGTGCATATGCCGACAACCGGCCATCTCATTTCCGCACACGATAGGGGCACAAAGCGATGGATGGAAGATGGGCTCGTTCTTGCCGGTATTCTCGCCCGGTCCCAGCGGCGATAGACCGCTACCGGCGCCGAGTCATGTGGGCGCCCGCCGACGAGAGGAGAGCCACAATGAGCGAGCCTTACATCCAGTTCGAGAGCGTCAATGTGCTTTTGCGCGAGGGAGCGGCGACGATCGAGCTGAACCGACCGCAGGCGCTGAATGCTTGGAACAAGCAGCTCGGCGAAGATCTGCTGGCGGCGCTCGGCCGGGTGGCCGGGGACGAGGCGGTGCGAGCTGTTTGCATCACGGGCGCCGGACGCGCCTTCTCCTCCGGGGCTGATCTGCGCGACATCAGCGGTGACGACCTGACCCCCGAGGGTCGCCCGAACGTGTACGGGGTGCTCACCGAGCGCTACCACCCGATCATGCACGCGATCCGCGAGATGGGCAAGCCAGTCGTGGCGGCCGTGAACGGCGGCGCCGTCGGCATCGGCTGCTCCCTTGCGCTGTGTTGCGATCTCGTGGTCGCGAGCGAGAGCGCCTACTTCCTGCTCGCGTTCGTCAATATAGGGCTGGTGCCCGACGGCGGGTCATCGCTGTTCGTGCCTACGCGAGTGGGGATGGCGCGAGCCGCGGAGATGGCGATGCTCGGAGAGCGAGTGCCCGCCGCGCAGGCGCTCGAGTGGGGGCTCGTGAACCGCATCTTTGCCGACGAGGACTTCGCCGTCGAGAGTGCCGCCTTGACAGCGCGCCTGGCCGCCGGGCCGACACGCTCCTATGCCGCGAGCAAGCGCCAGCTCAACAGTCAGCTCTACTCGAACATGGCCGAGCAGCTCGAGCTGGAGGCGACGCTGCAACAGGAGATGGCCGGCAGCGACGACTTCGTCGAGGGCGTGAGCTCTTTTCTTGCCAAGCGTCCGGCCAATTTCTCGGGGCGTTGAATCGCTTTCCGAAGGTAGTCATGGGCTCCCGCCGGGGCCAATTCGGCGCGTTCCGGTCGTTGGGGACGCGCGTTCCGTCCGCGCCTGAATAGAATCCCGCCCGCCTTGAGTCACCTGCTTGCCACACCACTCGCGTTCTTCACCCCCCAATCGGGCGGCTCGCCGAACGCCGACCAGATCGACAGTCTCTACAAGATCACGCTGTACGTGGCGCTTGTGATCTTCGTGCTGGTCGAGGGGGCCCTCGGCTATGCGCTTTACCGCTTCCGCGCACGTAAGGGCGCAGTGGCGGCGCAGATCCACGGAAACACACGTCTCGAGGTTGGTTGGACAGTCGGCGCTGCCGTGATCCTGCTGGCCTTGGCCGGGCTCACGTTCGCCAAGCTCTCCTCGATCCAGAATCCGGTGAACTCGAGTGCCGAAGGCGAACACCTCGTGAGCGACAGTGCTCGTTTGTACGCGAGCAACGAACAAAAGCTCCCGCCCAACGGCAAGTCGCTCAAAATCACGGTCGTCGGCCGTCAGTTCGTATGGCAGTACGTCTATCCGGGAGCGAGTGAAGCCGACGGTCTCGGCGCGCCGTACTCCTACGAGGAGATGGTCGTGCCCACGAAAACCACGGTGACACTCGACATCGTCTCCGCGGACGTGGTCCACTCGTGGTGGGTGCCCCAGCTCGGCGGCAAGTTCCAGGCAGTGCCCGGCTACCACAACTACACCTGGTTCAAGATCGAAAAACCGGGCATATTCCGCGGGCAGTGTGCGCTCATCTGCGGGCGTGGGCATGCGCGCATGATCGCCACCGTCAAGGCCGTGCCGCCGGCGCAATTCGAAGCGTGGCTTGCCTACCAGAAGAAGCTGATCGCCGAAGCGAACGCCCAAGCGAAGGTCGCGCGCGCGAAGCTCGGCAAGCAGATCGGCGCCGGACAGGTAGAGAACCCGTGACCGCGACAAGCGCTCGCCCGACAGACTTCCACCGAATTTCCGAGCCCGGACACTAGGAGACCCGCTCGATGGCCACCTACGCAGCCCCGATCCCGCAGGTAGTCGCCCACGAGGCAAAGCCCGAGCCGCGCGGTTGGGCGAGCTGGATCACGACGACCGATCACAAGCGGATCGGGATCATGTACATGGTCACGACGTTCGTGTTCTTCATCCTGGGCGGCGTCGAGGCGCTGATCATCCGCCTGCAGCTTGGGGTCCCCAACAACACACTGGTCTCGCCACAGATCTACAACCAGCTGTTCACGATGCACGGGACGACGATGATCTTCCTGTTCGTCGTGCCGATGATGGCCGGCCTTGCCAACTACTTCGTGCCCTTGATGGTGGGCGCACGCGACATGGCCTATCCGCGCCTGAACGCGCTCTCGTATTGGCTGCTGCTCGCCGGCGGCCTCGTCTTCTACGCGTCGATCTTCTGGAACCCACCGGAAGCCGGCTGGACGAGCTATGTGCCACTGTCGAGCATCACCTACTCCCCCGGTGGCGGCCAAGACGCGTGGATCTATCTGATCCACCTCACCGGACTCTCCTCGATCCTGGGTGCGATGAACTTCTACGCGACGATCGCCAACATGCGTGCGCGCGGCATGAGCTGGGGGCGCTTGCCGCTGTTCATCTGGGCGATCCTGACCTACTCGATCCTGATCATCTTTGCGATGCCCGTGATCGCAGGCGCCGTCACGATGCTGCTGACCGACAGGCACTTTGGCACGCACTTCTTCGATCCGGCCAACGGCGGCTCGGCGCTGTTGTGGCAGAACCTGTTCTGGTTCTTCGGGCACCCCGAGGTGTACATCATGGTGCTGCCTGGCTTCGGGATCGTCTCGGAGATCTTGCCCGTCTTCGCGCGCAAGCCGATCTTCGGCTACAAGGCGATCGCCGCATCGACAGTCGCGATCGCGTTCCTCGGCTTCCTGACCTGGGCCCACCACATGTTCACGGCCCCGATACCCGAGGCGCTGGTCATCTTCGTGATGATGAGCTCGTTCTTGATCGCGGTGCCCACGGGCGTGAAGATCTTCAACTGGATTGCGACGCTATGGCACGGGACGGTCGAATTCAAGACACCGTTGCTGTTCTGCGCGGGATTCATCGCGCTGTTCATGATCGGCGGCATCTCCGGCGTGTTCCTTGCCGTGTTCCCCGTCGACTGGCAGCTGAATGAAACGTACTTCGTGGTGGCTCACATCCACTTCGTGCTGATGGGCGGCGCTGTGTTCACGATTTTTGCCGCGATCTACTTCTGGTTCCCGAAGATCACGGGCAGGATGCTCAGCGAGAGCCTCGGCAAGCTGAGCTTCTACCTGATGTTCTTCGGCTTCCTCGCCACCTTCTTGATTCAGCACGTGATCGGCCTCGACGGGATGCCAAGACGCGTCTACGAGTACGACAACGTGGGCAACCTGGCGCTCTACAACTTGATCTCCACGATCGGCTCGTTCATCCTCGCCTCAGGTGTGCTCGTGACGATCGTCAACGTCACCCGCAGCCTCAAGCACGGGGCGATCGCCGGGCCGGACCCTTGGAAGGCCAATTCACTGGAGTGGTTTACGAGCTCTCCGCCGCCCACCAACAACTTCGACGTGGTCCCACTCGTACGCTCCTATGAGCCGATGAAGGACATCCGCCGGGAGATCGAGCAGCGCACCTCTGCCACTCCGGCTCCCGGAAGCGCCACGGTACCCGCCGGGGCTACGCAAGTCGGCGTGTAGGCAACTCGGTTTCGCGGTCGCGGCAGATGTCCCGGCTGGCGGCTGTGGCTGCACGCACCGCCGCAGCGGTAGAGTTCCCGATCGTGATCGAGGCTTCTCGCAGTACGCGGTGTGGTTGCTGATGGACGGCTCACCCGTATCGGCCTACGCTCCGCCGGCGGCGAGCGCGCTCGCCGCACCGACGGTGAGCGGGCGCTCGCGCACACGCCGGCTGCTCTCCGACTACCTCGAGCTGACAAAGCCGAAGGTGCAGTCGCTGCTGCTGTTGACGACTATTACGACGATGCTCGTCGCGGGAGACCCTACGGTGGGACTGATCGCGCTTACATGCCTTGGCGGCTACCTGTCCGCGGGCGGGGCTGGTGCCGTCAACCATTGGTTCGACCGCGACATCGACGCAAGCATGGCGCGCACCGCCAACCGACCGGTGCCTTCGGGTCGCGTTTCTCCCACAGCGGCGCTCACGTTCGGGTGCACGCTGGCGGCGCTGTCCTTCCTGGAGCTGTCGCTGACCGTCAACGTGCTCGCGGCAAGCCTCTCGTTTGCCGGCTTCCTCGGCTATGTGCTCGTATATACGGTGTGGCTGAAGCGGCGTACGCCGCAGAACATCGTGATCGGTGGCGCCGCCGGCGCCGTCCCGCCACTTGTCGCCTGGGCCGCCGTCACGGGCTCTGTGAACGGAATCGCGGCGCTGCTGTTCTTCATCGTGTTCTTCTGGACGCCACCGCACTTCTGGGCGCTGTCGCTGCTGATGAAGGGCGAGTACGAGAAGGTCGGTGTGCCGATGCTCCCCGTCGTGCGCGGCGAGGCCGAGACACGCCGCCAGATCCTTCTCTACACCGTGCTGCTGTACGCGGTCACCCAGCTTCCGTTCTGCGCCGGCGGCTTCGGCGGCATCTACCTGGCCGCCTCGCTGCTGCTGGGTCTCGGATTCATCGCCGGCGCGGTGAGGCTCTACCGGCGCGCCGACCGACGCAGCGCCCTGCAGCTCTACCTCTTCTCGCTGGCCTATCTCGCACTGCTGTTCTGCGCGATGGTGGCTGACGCCAAGCTGTAGAGGACATCGAGACCGCCACGAGCCATCGACCCCATTGGGCGTCTGTGGGCGATGGTCTCGACGCGAAGCTATGAGCTAAGTCGCACCGTCTCCTCCAAGAACGTGTTTCAAGACGGGCCGTACCGTCTCGACCATTCCAGACGCGCGCCGACTGCGGACGGTACGCGCCATGAACCTTCGAGCAGTACGCGCCATGAACTGCGGGCGGTACGCGCCATGAAGTTGTAATCTTCACGTCGTCATGGACCGTCGCCTCGCCAAGAAGAACATTCGCACCGGTCTGATCGTCGCCGGCATCTGCATGTTCATGTTCGGCATCACCTTCGTGGTGGCCGCTGTGTACGTGTCGTGAGCCCACTCGATCCCGAGATCCCGCCGCCTGGCGAGGAGATCCATCTCCCCGGTCCGACGATCCTGCCACTGCTGACGGCCGCGGGGATCACACTCGCGGTGGTAGGCATCACGCTCAGCAAGATCCTGCTGATTGGCGGCATCATCCTGACGGTGGTGTGCGTAGTCCGCTGGGTAATGGATACACGCCGCGAAATCGACGAGCTTCCGCTCGACCATCACTGACTCCGCAGCGCAGACTCCCGGACACCAGAGCGTGCGGAGGCTGCGCGGCGATGTCCGATCGCAAGCAGTGTGTCCTGTGTCCATTTGCAAGCTGCGGGGGTCGCAGCGGCGTCGCTTAGAGCCTGTTTCATAGCTTCACGCGCAGGACCTTCCGGGTGAGGCACCGCGCGCGATCCCCATGGCGCGCGCGGCCCCGACGGAAGGGTTTGCGCCTGCCCCTAAAGGCGCCCGACCTTCCCTCTCACCCCACGGCCGCGCTCACCGGGACGGGGCAGATAGCCCCCTCATCCGTCCAGCAGCGCACGACGTCACGCACGGAGAGGATCCCCATCAGCTCTCCCTGCTCGACGACGATCAGGTGGCGGAAGCTCCCGCGAACCATGGCGGCGGCCGCCTCCTCCAAAGACCAAGATGGCTCGGCAAAGACGACGTCGCGGGTCAGGTGATCCACCACGAGCTCCAGATCCGGGCTTTGACCGGCACCGACCGAGGTGAGCACGTCGCGCTCGGTCAGGATGCCGGGCCCGCCGGCGTCTGGATCGATCACCACCGCGGCTCCGACATGGCGTTCTGACATCAACCGCGCGGCATCGCGCAATGTGTGGCCAGGACCGATCGTAAGGACCACTCGACTCATCCCGTCCCGAACCTGCATCGCCTTTACCTCCAGTCCTCAAATCGCTTGCAACGATTGTCTCAATGTATTGCGTATAGCGCTTTCCGTCAAGCACCTGTGCCGCATGGTCGCTACCCGTGGTGGGCACACTCAAACCTCTTGCAGACCAGCCTTCGGCGGACAGACACACTCAAACCTCTTGCAGACCAACCCCCGACGGACAGACCCACTCAAAACTCTCTTGCAGACCTGCCTTCGGCGGACAGACACACTCGACCTCGGGCCGACACAACCTTCGACCGACCAGACAACACGCACCGCACTCGCGCGATCTAGCGATCTGGCAGGGCGCGACCGCACCCGCGGGCGCAGACCGATACGTCGCGGACCATCGCTCTCGACGGCTGCCCGGGCAAGCGCCAAACGCCACAAAACGCGTTCATCGGGCGGAGGCATTAGGATCACGCCTCCGATGGCCAGGCTCGTCCCGAACAGGTGCATGCTGCCAACCCCCAAAGGAGGCGTCTGGGATGTCTAGGCGCGCGATCGTGGGGACGATCGTCGCGGCGGTGATCGCCACGGCAATCGGAATCGTGCTCAGCTTCGTGATCAAGTGGTTCCCGGTGCAAGCCTCGACGCAGGCACACCACACCGACACCCTCTATCACGTGCTCGTGATCGCCTCGGTGCCGATCTTCGTGCTCGTCGTCGCGGTGATCCTCTTCTCGGTCTGGCAGTTCCGCATGAAGCCGGGCCAGGAGCTCGAGGACGGGCCGCCGATCCACGGCAACACGCGCTTGGAGGTGATCTGGACGGTCGTGCCGGCGATCCTCCTGCTCGGCCTCGTCTCCTATTCCTTCGTCGTACTGCACGAAAACGAAAGGAAGCCCGCCAAGGAGATGGTGGTCGAAGTAACCGGCCGCCAGTTCGCCTGGTCTTATGCCTATCCGCCATCGGTCACCGGCGGCGCGGCGCTGAAGACGACGCAGCTGTATGTGCCCGACGACGAGTCTGTGCGCTTCCAGATCCACTCGCTCGACGTGATCCATGCCTTCTGGATCCCTGCCTTCCGACTACAGATCGACGCGGTTCCGGGCATAACCACCAGCTATCTCGCCACACCGGACCGGCTGGGGTCCTATCCGGTCGTGTGCAACCTGCTTTGCGGGGTGGGACATTCGCTGATGCGCTCCACGATCCACGTCGTGACGCGCGCCCAGTTCCAAAGCTGGTTGGGACGGCAGACGAGCGCGCCACCGAGCGCGTAGTGAGGGTAAGGTGAGCGATGCAATGGGGAGATGCACGTTGATGATCGACAGGGTCCGAGGAGAAGCGAGCTGATGGTCGCGAGATTGCGCGCTCCGGGCTTGTATCGCGCGTTCTTCGGGCTTGCGCTCGGGATCGCATTCGCCGCCGGGGTGACTTGGCTCGTACGCATGGCCACCGGGCACACCACCTTCCACCACTACCTCGACGAGGAAGCGGTGATGGCGGTGTCGCTGATCTCCGCGCCGATCTTCTTCCTGTTCGGCCTCGGCGGGTTCGACTACTGGCTCCACTGGGCCGCCGGGCAGCCGACCCGACCCGAGGACCACTCCGGACACGGAGCCTATAGCTGGAAGGACTACTTCCGCATCAACACCGATCACAAGGTGATCGGCATCCAGTACACCGTCACCGCCTTCTTCTTCCTACTCGTCGGTGGCTTGATGGCGATGCTGATGCGCGCCCAGCTGGCCCAGCCTGGTGCGCAGTTCGTCAGCGCGAACACCTACAACGGACTCTTTTCGGTGCACGCCTCGCTGCTGATCTTCCTGTTCGTGATTCCAGTCTTCGCGGGCTTTGCCAATTTCGTGCTGCCGCTGATGATCGGCGCGCCAGATATGGCGTTCCCCCGCTTGAATGCGCTCTCCTACTGGCTGCTGCCGCTGGCCGGCGCGATGATGCTGCTCAGCTTCGCGGCACCCGGCGGAGCGTTCGCCGACGGCTGGACCGCCTATGCGCCGCTGTCGATCGACGCGCCGATCGGACAGGACTTCTTCTCGGTCGGGGTGCAGTTCGCCGGGGCCTCGTCGATCATGACGGCGCTGAACTTCCTCGTGACGATCATCACGATGCGCGCTCCCGGGATGAGCTTCTTCCGTATGCCATTGCTCGTATGGGCCAACTTCGCGACTTCGCTGCTTGTCGTGATCGCCACTCCCTTCATCGCCGCCTCGCAGTTCTTCGTGCTGCTCGACCGCGGTCTGGGCTTCAACTTCTTCAACGCCGGCAAGGGTGGTGACGTGCTCATGTATCAGCACGTCTTCTGGTTCTACTCACACCCTGCCGTCTACATAATGATGCTGCCCGGCTTCGGGATCGTCAGCGAAATCATCGCCGTGAAGGCGCGCAAGCCGATCTTCGGCTACCGCATGATGGCCTTCTCGCTGCTTGCGATCGTGGGACTTGGCTTCACCGTGTGGGCGCACCACATGTTCACCTCGGGCATGCCCGCCTGGATCCGCATCCCGATGGCGATCACGACCTGCATCATCGCGGTCCCCACGGGGATCAAGATCTTCTCGTGGCTGGCGACCCTGTGGCGGGGAGTGCTTCACCTCGACACGCCGATGCTGTTCACGCTCGGCTTCCTGGTGACGTTCACGCTCGGCGGAATCAGCGGCGTGATGCTCGCGATGCTGCCGTTCGACATCGACGTGAGCAGCAGCTACTTCGTCGTCGCCCATCTGCATTACGTACTGTTCGGCGGCTCTGTCATGACGATCTTCGCCGGCGCCTACTACTGGTTCCCGAAGATGACTGGGCGCATGTTCGACGAGCGTCTGGGCAAGTGGCACTTCTGGAGCACGTTCGTGTTCTTCAACCTCACCTTCGCGCCCATGCACCTGCTCGGCCTGGAAGGCATGCCACGACGCGTGGCGACCTACTCCTCGCAGTTCGCCACCACCAATCTGTTCATCTCGCTCGCAAGCTTTGCGCTGGGAGCAAGCACGTTGATCTTCGTCTACAACATGGTCACGAGCTGGCGCGGCGGCCCGCGCGCCGGGGCCAACCCGTGGCGCGGGATGACGCTCGAGTGGCAGGTGTCCTCGCCGCCGCCGATCTTCAACTTCGACCGCGTCCCGACCGTTGTCGGCGGACCCTACGAGTACGGCGTGCCGGGTGCGGTGCACGGCACCTTCGCCCCCGCCCCCACGCCTGCGACCGTCGGCGGCGCCGCCGGCAGCTCGGGTCCTGTCTTCCACGCCCCCACCGAGTGAAGGAGCGAATGATCCGATGAAAGAGATCCTGGTCGTCGCCAACCGCACACTCGGAGGCGAGAAGCTGCTGCAGGCCGTGCGCGCACGCGCAGCAGAGGGCGACGTGACGTTCCGGCTCGTGGTCCCCCAGACCAAGCCGACAGCTGGCCTGGTCGTCCACGACAACGTCGTGCGGGAAGCGGCACAGGTACGGGTCGACCTCGCGACATCGCTGCTCGCCACCGAGGGCATCACGGCCACCGGCGAGGTCGGTGACCACGACCCGTTCCTGGCGACGATGGACGCGATCGCACAGCAACGCCCGGACGAGGTGATCGTCTCCACGCATCCAGCCACTCAGTCGGGCTGGCTGCGCAGGGACCTGATCGAGCGCGTGCAGCGCGCTTCGGGCCTGCCCGTCGAGCACATAATCGTCGACCTGACACAGGAAAGCCTGCCGTTTGCGGTGACGCTGGTCGTAGCGCACAAGACCTCCAGCGGCGAGGAGCTGATCGACCGGCTTGCAGCCAAGGCTGCCGGCGGGGAGCGCCATATGTTCATCGCGGTGATCCCTCAGCAGGACCGCAGCGGATCGGCACACCGGGAGGCACGCATACGTCTGGGCACGATGCTCGAGCGACTTGACGCGGCCGGGCTGCTCAGCGCGGGCATGATCGGTGATCCCGACCCCTACACAGCGACGATCAACGCGCTGGAGCTGTTCAAGGTGGACGACATCGTCATCTCCACGCTCCCCAAAGAGCGCTCGGGATGGCTGCGCTCGAACCTGATTGAGCGCGTCGGCAACGCAGCCACGGTGCCGGTTGAACATGTGGTCGTAACACTCGAGTCCAACGCTACCGCGACCACGGTCGCGAACTAGCGGGTCACGGAGAAGATCTTCATGGAGGCCGCCAGCGTCGCCCATACGGGCCCACACGACATCCACGGGGAGGCAGGCGAGCACCACGGCCCGCCGCCTGCACACCGCAGCTCGCGTGTCGAGCCACAGCTGCTCGGCATGCTGCTTTTCATCATCTCCGAGGTGATGGTCTTCGGGGCCTTCTTCACGGCCTACTTCTTCATCCGCGTAGCCCAAGGCGATCCGTGGCCCGCACCCGGTACGCATCTTCCGCTCGAAGTCGCAGGGGTGAACACGGCAATCCTGATCTCCTCTTCGTTCACGTTGCATTGGGCCGAGCAAGCCATCAAGAAAGGCAATCGCTTTGGTTTGAAGGCGGGGATGCTCACCACTTTCCTACTCGGATGCGCCTTCCTCTTCATCCAGATCAACGAGTACGCCAACATCGGCTTTGCCCCGCAGGACCAGGCGCAGGCGACGATCTTCTACTCGCTCACCGGCCTGCACGGCGCACACGTGTTCATCGGCCTGTTGCTGCTCTTGACCGTGACGATCAGAGCGTTCCGGGGCCACTACTCACCGGAGGAGCACCGTGGCATCGAAATACCCGGCATCTACTGGCACTTCGTGGACATCATGTGGATCGTCGTCTACACGACGGTCTATGTGATCTGAGAGACGTGGACGCTGCGCATTTCCTGCGTCCTAGACCGCTTATTGCCGGCCGATCCGCGATCCTGTCTGATCGGCGCTCGGCACACTGCGCGGTCTGCGTCCTTGGACTGCTTGGCCCACACCCTCAGGGGCGCTCGTAAATTCATGCTGAATCCGCTGCGCAGCGAGGACGAGGCATTTCGTTTTCTGCTCTATGCGATCGCCGTCATCGGAGCGATCGTCGTCGTGATCCTGGTTCTGCGCGCGATCCTCTAAGAACCTGTTTTCAAAAACGGGTAATCACTACGCTGCCCTGAGGTTCGTGGACCAAGCAGTCCAAGGAGGCAACGAGCGCAGTGCACTTTTGCGCACAGGCGAGTGAGGACGCAGGAATGCGCCGCGTCCACGAACCTCAGGGCTTGACTGTGAGGGTGCCGTACATCCCCGCCGCGCGGTGACCGGGGGCCTGGCAGAAGAAGGTATAGGTGCCCGGCTTGAGCTTGACGGTGATCGACGCGGTGCCCTTCGTCTGGAAAGTGGTGGCGCCGAGCACCGGTCCACTTCCGTTCGCTCCACCCGCGCCGGCTTCGACGGCGACGTTGTGGGAGACACCGGACATGTTCTTCATCGAGACAGTCACAGCGCCAGGGCTGGCTGTCGCCTTGCTGGAGGTGTAGGCGAGCTGCCCCTGAGGGTCGGCTTCGAGTTCGAGCTTGCCGGCCTTCTCAACGGCCGGCTTACCCGCTCCAGGCGCCTGCACCGCGCTGGCAAGCAGTCCGCTGTCCTGCCCTCCTCGAGCGGCGGCTTCGGCGACATATGCGGCGATGTCGGTCAAGGTAGCGCCGCTCGCCAAACCGCTTGGCATGGCTCCGAAGCGATTGGGGTTCTGGACCTGACCTTCTACAACCGTTCGCACCGCATTGCGCTCCAAGCCTTCGTCGAGGCTCGAGCGGAACGATTCGTCGAGGTTGGGGCCGACGGTGCCCTTCGTGTTGGCGCGGGCGAGCGTGTGGCAAGCCCCGCACTTGGCGACGAACTGCTGCTTGCCGACGATCAAATTGGCGTTGTCGGCAGGCTTCACGTCGCCGCAGCCGGCGAGCGCGAGCAGCAGCAGGCAAGCCGCTCCAATCGGCACGCCGACACGGCGCGCGGACGATCCCCTGTGAAGACCCGACACAGACATCAGCGCGCGAACTCTATCCAAAGGTGCGGCCGGCGGGCTCTCCGCGCGCCGCGGCGATCACCCCGCGCGCCACACCCTGCCATGACCAGCGCCCATGTGCCACCGCGACCAGCGCCTCGCGCGTTTGAGCTCGCAATGCCCGATCGGCTCCCAGCCATGAGATCAGGCGCTGGGCGATTGCCCGTACAGCGTCGTCGTCGACCGGAAACGAAAGCCATGCAGACGCCTCCGGCGGGACTTGCTCGGCGAGCACTCGACTCACCTCGGCCAGTCCCGAGTGCCCGGCGCTGAGCGGCAGCGCGCCACATGCGGCCGCCTCGACGGCGACCATCCCGAACGCCTCCGGAAACGTGCTCGGCACAACCAGCGCCTCGCATGCAGGCAGCACGTCGGCGAGCTCCTCGTGGTCGAGGCGGCCGGTGAACACCACCCGCTCGCCGATCCCACGAGCAGCCGACCGGTACTCCTGTGCCTCGACACCCGACAGCGAGCTGAAGAATGCGAGCAGATGACGCAGCGGCACCGGATCCTGCGGAGCACTCTTGGACTCCTCGCCGTGTGCCTCGCGAGAGCGCACCGGACCGCCCGAATCTCCCGCCGCCTCCCGATAACTCGCTGAACCGCACGAACCGCTCCCCCGCGTCTCCAGGGCACGGCCCGCGCGGGCGATCTCCTTTGCCCCATCGAGGTCGCCTGCGACAAGCCGCTCGAGCAGTTCCTCCAAGCCTTCGCGATACGCGCCGAAGCCGATGATCGCAAGCCGCGCGTCGGGCACCGTCATCGAGACGAGCGGCCATGCGGCCAGCAGCAGATCTACGCCCTTGCTGACGATCAGCTTGCCCACGAACGCCACGAGCACGCCCCCCCTGTCCAAAATCTCCTCGAGCGCATCTGCCGCCGCTTGCTCGTCGCGCGCGAATGCGCTCGA
>Ga0210386_10002548_pt1 | contig 15621 bp, 15 predicted proteins | sample IncBWH32OmetaG_FD_160091 | JGI IMG/M metagenome (GOLD analysis project Ga0210386, IMG submission 160091) | Forest soil microbial communities from Barre Woods Harvard Forest LTER site, Petersham, Massachusetts, United States - Inc-BW-H-32-O ... | reverse complement strand
GTGTACTATTTCTATCGCTAAGGAAAATTGTCTCGCGGAAGAATAGGTAAAGCGCCGCTCACAAGAAAATGGCCGAATCGGAGTTCTTGAACTATATCGCGGAGCTCGCGTTCAGTTGCGCGAGAATTATCGAATCAGGATGTTGGAATTTTTAACTCCCCGATGACGAAGCCCAACCTTCGCATGGACCTAGCCTTGAAGCATATATGGTACGTTTCGTTTAAGCCGAAAAAAGCGTTTCCGGGAAAGCGCGTTCATTCCAGGATTACTGCAACGTTTACGAACGAGGCCGAAGCCAAGAAATTTGCGAAAGCAACAGTGCTCGATACGACGAACGTAACCGCTGGAACTCTCAATCCTTATCGGCCGAGACGGACGGTCTCCGCCGCACAGATATCCGAATGGCTCCAAGAAGCGGACGATCTGGACGCGCCAAACAGCATTGGACTGTCACCCACCTCATAGGGCAGGAAGTTATCGGCGCGCCGCGACGCCAGCGCCGTAATCGAGCATTGCGGCATCGCCGGGCACGAGCTCGATTTTCCGAATGGGTCAATTGAATCAGAATGGCGGTCGGCCCTTCTCAAACCTGTCGTCACCCAGCGGGTCTCGACTGATGACGTCCGCGGCAAAACCGGTGCTGGATCCGCGGCGCATTTTGCACCATTTCAAAAACAGCGGTCATCCATGACATACTATCGGTTTGGAATCCGCGGTCCGTCCAGCCCAAGGAAAGATGCATTGATGAATGCGCCTTCTTTTGAAACTGTGCGCACGGACTTAGCTTTGATTGAGAAATCCAAATTCTTCTATCCCTTGGGAGCACAGTGAAATGAAGCGCATCGTCGCTGCCTGCTTGGCCCTCGCGGCCTCGGTACTGTTCGCAGCCGCACAGCCAGCCAAAGAGCCTTATGCTCCGGGTCTTGGCGAATTCATGACCGCGACGCAGCTTCGCCATGCCAAGCTATGGTTCGCTGGCAAACAGAATAACTGGGACCTCGCTGCTTATGAGATTGACGAGATTACCGAAGGCCTGGAGGACGCCGAGAGGCTGTTTCCGACCCATGACGGCGTTCCTGTTGCTGAGATGATCAAGGCCAACATCGATCCGGCGCTCGAGGAACTTAGAAAGGCGGTCGGAGCCAAGAGCAGCACCAAATTCGCCGTCGCTTTCGACAAACTCACTAGCGCCTGCAATACCTGCCACACAGGGGCCAACAAGCCGTTCATTCGCATCCAGCGCCCGACCTCATCACCATTGAGTAATCAAAATTTTGCGCCGTGAAGGTAACCGGAAGCGAATACAGTTCGGCGGGCAGCGATGCCCTGTTGCCCCGCACTGTTCATCAAGCAAAAACCTCATGTAAGTCGGGGGCCATCCACACACATGAGGGGCGGCCCGACGCACCCTTGCTGGGTATGCACCCTTGCTGGGTATGAAAGTGCGCTACGGTTACACCGCCCTAATTGGGACACTCGCATATGCGAACGAAGACACTCACGGTAAGTGGGGTACCGCTTGAAATTCATGTTTTTCTTGTTTGCCGCCGCCGTCGCAACGATTTTATTTTCGATCGTATCGGATGCCTCGCTGACGCACTGCTCTGCAGTTCCAATTTTGAAGGTAACGGGCTGGTGCGAGGCGGGGCCTGCGGCTGCGGTTATCCCCCTTCATCCCAGGGCCAATTAACTCGCCCGACTGTCCAAAAGGACAGTTGACGGGCTGGGTCACTCAATCTTGGGCGCGTACTCATAGATCGAGCTTGCTTGCAGCGGCTTGCTTGATGTCCGCTGCTATGTCCCCGATCGCGACCAAACTCCCCACGGTGGCGCGCCGTTCGGCAACGCGATTTCGGCGACAAGCTTTTCGGCGTCGCGGGGATGCCGGATGCCGATTCTCCAAGGCTGGCCCTCGGGTTGCGGGCCGGAAAAGCGCCAAGAGGTAAGCAGGCCCTAGCAGCCCTTGCAGACCCCATTCATCTTATTCAGCATCTGATCGTACTCCTTCACATTCGGCTCGAATGCCTTCTGGTCAAAGCGAACATTGCCACGACCTCTTCGGCCTCCGCCAATTCCACGAGCAGCCGGCGTGGGTAGGCCTTGCACAAGCTGCATAGTTGAATCTGAGCTCCGATGGAGTTCCGCGTCGAAGCTTTTGAATGCGTCCGAGCTCTTCCACGCCTGCGCCTGATCAGGATTGTCGAACTGGATCATCACGACATGCTCGGGAGCAGTCCCTTCCCAAGATACCGGTTTGTCCATGTCTACCGCTAAGCGGCCGGCGAAAGGCGTCTCTGCGGCCGTCAAATCCCGCATCGTGACCTTGAAAGCCTCCGCATCGGTGATCTTCGAAACTGTGATCAGGACATAGGTAGGCGTTAGCAATCCCTCGCTCCCGCCTGCGCCCATTCTGTGGCCGCCTTGCGCGCCGAAACCACCCATCCCGTGCCCGCCGCGGGCCGTCACGGGCGTCCCGGAGGCGACGCAGACCAAAAAGGCACATACTGCTGCCGCTCTGAATGATGCGCTAGAGATTTTCAACTCCGGAAAGCGGACTTTCCAGCGCCTTTTTGAGCAGCATAAGGGATCTTCCCAGCGTCTGAGTTCTTCGGCTGCCGAATTGGCACGCGCTAATTTTAGATCGCTCATTGCTCCTCCGAACGCCTGGAAATCTCGAGGCGTTTCTTGATGTGTAGAAACCTGACCATGCACGTGCGCAAGATCTATTGCGACCTTACGAACCCCCATGGACACGCATTTTTGAACACCTGGCTGACCATTCCCGGGATAAGGACGACGCGGCGCCGACGACGCGGGAATTCTACCTGACCTCGCAGCGTGGATTTGAAACTGACGCGATGACCGCCTGGGAGCGCTAATGAATTCCTGTGCCAGGCGCGGTGGCAAATATCCGATGCCGAGCGAGAAGGGGCGCGTTAGAAAAATGAAGTTCGGATTGCGATGAGCGTTTGCGGTACAGAAATCCCCAGGCCGGATTACCGTGCACGAGACCTACCGGATCGCCGGCGCCCTCGTCGATGTAGTGCATGCGCCAGCCGTTGACGCGCTTGAATCTGGGCTCGTACGGCCGTTGCTCGTGCACGAACCGCTGCTCTCCTCTCGATGCTTCCACCGTTCCCCCCTCATCCAAAGAAGCTCCGAGCCTGGCCATTGAGGCCTGGCAGCCAGGCTACTGCGCCCAGACATTTGCCCGTCGTGAAATCGAATGCGACCATTTCGTCCTGGGCTACGCAGTAAAGCCTTCCATCCAACCGCAGGCCGCGCGGCTTCCTGAATCCGGTCCCGCGATTGTAGTTGGAAGCCGTGCGAGGGATTTGACAGATCGACTTTCGCAATAACGCTTATTCCTGCGTGGAATATGGCTGCGCTTCTAGCGAGCCCACGGAGACCTCTGCCGAGGCAATACGCCTGCCGCTGAACAGCTTTTGCCGCTCTACCGGGAAGCCCGGAATCTTGCGTTGACCTTAGGCAGATCGCCGACGACACCTCCAATTCAGTAAATGTGAATCAACTACCGTTCGGGTCAAAAAAATCAAACGCGGCCACCCAAGCCTAAAGCGTGGCAAAGTGATATAATCGGCACCTTGCTGCAGCGCCGCAACGACCGCTCCAAATCTTCTAGACAAGGCTGAGCGCCACAAATTCTCGGCGCTTTCGGTACGAACGTTGCTGCAACTTAATCGCCGGCCTGAGTGCTATCCGAATATGAATTGGAAGCTGAAATGGACAGATCCAAATCTTCGCGCAGCCCACACTTTCCCTACGGTCGCAGCCTGGCAGAAAAACTTGGCCTAGAGGATGCACCCGCCATCGTGACGCGAACGCTGGGACAAGCTGAGATCGCGGTGACCGACATACACGTGATCAATCCGTCGGGGACACTATCGGCTCCTTTGCCACGCGTAAACGCCTATGGGATCACCTTAGTCATGAATGACGTTGCTAAAAATAGCTATTGGGAATGCGACCGTCAGGTTTCATCTGCATCAGTCCAGGCGGGCCAAATCCTAATCAGCGATATGAGGCGTGAACCACGTGTGCTGATGGACCGACCTTTCCATTCCGTCCTCTTTTATCTACCGAAAAACGCAATCGACGCTCTGACGGATCTGGCCGACGTGCCACGCATAGACGAACTTCAGTACGAGCCTGGTGTGGGGATCTCGGACGAGACAATGAAGCATTTGGGCTTATCGCTGATGCCTGCGTTTCGCGCTCCTGACCAAGCCAATCGACTGTTCATGGATTACGTGACGCTCGCGTTCGCGAGTCATGCAGCGAAACAATACGGCGGAATCCGCACGCTTTCGAAGCCGCTCAAGGGTGGGCTCGCACCATGGCAGGAAAGGTTGTCGAAGGAATTGATTACTAACAATCTAGCTGGTGCAATATCACTGAGTGAAATCGCCAAAACGTGTGGGCTGTCCGTCGGCCACTTCTCGCGGGCATTCCGTAAATCAACCGGTCTAGCTCCGCACGCTTGGCTGCTCCAGGCGCGCGTCGACACGGCGAAGATCATCCTTCGGGATCGAGATGCGTCGCTGTCCGAGATTGCTCACAGTTGCGGTTTCGTAGACAGAAGCCACTTCACACGTGTATTTACCCGACTCGTCGGCTTAAGTCCTCGCGCGTGGAGCAAGTTAGTCCAATAGATGAACATGTCCGAAGAGCTAATCGAGGCAAGCCCATTAGGTCTCACGACGACGTCAGCAAGATCGGTGCACGTTTTATCACGCGCATGGACAAAATCGGAGACTTTGCCGCACTCCAGGTAGTCGGTTTCTAGAGGGCCCTGTGCCGGGCGGAATGACGAAGGTCTCCGTATCAATGTGTTAGCCATCTAGATCACGAACTACCATGGTGCGGGCTTAAAAGGCTCGCTGTGGGTACGATTCATGCATCCCGCCGCGTGTGATTCGTACATTTTGTGTACGATTGGCGCACGAAATAGCTCACATCGGTCAGCGACGCGCCGATCTTCCACGCAAAACGTTACCTCGCGTGGCAAGCTGCATATGGATGGTCGGGCACCACGGATTTGTGTCTATGCTTGATCTCGGCAACTCGTGTACGAATGACGTCGTCACCTTCGGTCCTTTCAGGCTGTTCGTGGCTGAGAGGTCATTGAAAAAGGACGATGAGTCGCTTCCGATTGGCGGTCGAGCACTTGATCTTCTGATCGCGCTGGTGGAGCGGCCTGGCGAAGTCCTCACTCATAAGGAGCTAAGGGCGCAGGTTTGGTCCGGCGTTACCGTGGACGAAGCCAATCTCCGCGTCCATATTGCTGCTATTCGCAAGGTGCTGGGTGACGGCCGGGATGGTGCACGATACATCGCTAACGTGGCCGGTCGAGGTTATTGCTTTGTCGCATCAACTCAGCGGCAATTGAAGCGAAGCACGACAGCCTCGGCGCTGCCTGTTAAAACTCAGACGCTGCCCCCGCGCTTGCGGCGAATGATTGGCCGTGACGAGAGCATCGAAGCCTTGCGATCGATGATCGTCTCTAAGCGATTCGTAAGCATCGTTGGCCCTGGTGGTATGGGCAAGACGACTCTGGCCGTCGCCGTTGCTCACACCATGATGAACGATTTTGACAATGCAATCTGTTTCGTGGACCTTTCCGCTCTCAAGGACAATGCCCTTGTTGTTCCCGCTGTCGCGAGTGCCGTCGGATATCATACTCAGACACAGGGCTCACTCGCAACGCTGCTGGCGTTCCTTACCGAACAGCGAATGCTTCTTGTTCTTGATAGCTGCGAGCATGTCGTGGACGCCGTCGCCGCTTTGGCCGAACGTCTCTTCCACACCGCGCCTTTCGTGCACATCGTCGCAACAAGTCGCGAGCCACTGCAGGTTTCCGGCGAACACCTCTACTGGCTCCCGCCGCTTGGATTTCCGCTGAACGAGGCTACCAGTACCGATTTGCTTGCCTTTCCGGCGGTACAACTCTTTATGGAGCGCGCGGCTGCCGGCGGTTATGATGCGGATCCTGGAGATGAGGAAGCACGCATAGTCGCAAACGTTTGCCGTCAACTCGATGGCGTTCCATTGGCGATCGAGTTGATAGCCGGCCACGTAAGTAAATATGGCATTCGGGGAGTATCCGAACTGATTAGCGACCGATTGGCGCTATTTTGGTTGGGTCGGCGCAGTGCGTCTAGGCATCAAACATTGCGAGCAACGCTTGATTGGAGCTACGATCTCTTATCAGAGGACGAAAAAACGGTTCTTTGCAGGCTGTCGCTTTTTGTTGGCCCCTTCACTCTGCAAGCCGCCCAAGAGGTGGCGGCCGAATCGGATGCGGCTGCTTCGGCGTTTATCGACATAATCACGAAGCTGGTCGACAAGTCGCTTCTGATGGTTTCCCCAGATGGCGACGAAAACCTGTATCGCCTCCTGGATACGACACGAACTTACGCCGCTCTGAAACTGGCCGGACGAAAGGAAGAATGTACGATCGCAAGACGGCACGCGCTCTATTTTGCAGAGCATCCGGCCGTAACCCGTCCTCGTATCCTCCAAAGCGAATGCCGCTCCACCCACAGCTGGCAGATTGGGGACGTGAAAGCGGCGCTCCAATGGAGTTTCTCGCCGTCGGGCGACGCGTCGATTGGGGTCGCCCTCGGAGTCTGCGCGGCACCCTTATTCTTAAACTCGTCAATGCTGAGCGAGTGCCAGCAATGGTGTCAGAAGGCAATATCAGCCCTCAATGAGGCAGATCGCGGGATGTACCGTGAGCTTACGCTGCAAACCTCGCTTGCCATGTCGTCTATGTTCGCTCAAGGCGACAGCAGAGAGGTTGATGGCGCGCTCGAACGCGGAATCTCGCTCGCCGAGGCATTGCAGGACACGGAGCAGTTAATGCAATTGCTTGCTGGTCGTAATCTCTTTCGGATGCGCGCTGGAGATTTCGCCGGCGCGCTCGCGGCCGCGGAGCGGTACTCGGCCGCAGCCGCCGAGTTTGGCGGGCCGCGCGAGAAGGTTGTAGGCGAATGGATGCTGGGGGGAAGCCATCATCTGCTTGGAAACCAAGCAGATGCGCAGCAGCACTACGAAAGTGGTTTCGAGTGCGCGGCCGCTACTGGACTAGGCCGAAGCCATTACTTCGGCTTCGATCACGAGCTGTGGGCTCGAATTGGACTTTCCAAAGTTCTATGGTTGCGCGGTTTCCCCGACAGGGCGGCGGCTTTTTCCCATCGCGGCATCGAGTTCGCTCGACGAGAAGGCAATCCGGTGACGTTGTGCATTTGCCTGATCTATGGCGTGGAGATGTTCCTCTGGCGCGGCGAAGAGCACGTCGCGGCAGGACTCATCGATGAGCTGATAGCGGTCGCCGAAAAGTACTCGCTAGTTCCGTATCACGCGTGCGGTCTCGTCCGATTGGGCGAGCTTCTGGTCGCGCGCGGTGAAACGTCTGCCGGCATTGAGCATCTGCGCCGCGCACGCTCGATACTAGCTGCTGAGCACAACTATATTCTTTTCCCGGCGATTTCCCGCGCGTTGGCGGAGGGATTGCACGAGGAAGGCCAGTCGGAGGAGGCACTTGGTCTTATTGAGGCCACCGTCGCCAATGCCGAGCACAGCGGGGGGACGTTCGAGCTTCCGGATCTGCTTCGCACGAAAGCGAAGATGCTCTTGGCGCTGTCGCCCCGAAACTGGACGGCGGCGGAGAAGTCGCTCATGACATCACTCGACCTGGCCCGGAAGCAATCGTCTCTGGGATGGGAATTGCGCTCGGCAATTTTGCTATTCCGCCTGTGGACAGACCACGAGCGAGCGGACGCGGCGCGTGATATGCTGGCAAACATTTATGGACGATATACGGAGGGGTTCGAGACAGCAGATTTGCGGGCGGCCCGCGCCCTCCTATCCACTTCAGCTTCAGATCAGGTACTTCTTCATAGGTCCGGCCGCCAAGCAACCTAAGCTCGGCTTGATCTGCCTCTCTACTTGGGCTTCGACCGTGAAGAACGTATAGTCACCTGATTTTGGATTCCGAAACGGAAGCGATGCAATTTCGCCGGAGAGGATCTTGGTCGAGCAGCTCGGCCATTCGGCTTTGCCCTCACAGATCCGGGAGGGCAACTTTCCCGTACTCAGCTCTTCCCGAGAGCATCCCCCGTCATATCCACGCTTGCGCCCAATGTGCAAGTGAGACGCGGAGAAGCGAGCTGTCGAACTCCGACCAGCCCATGTGCCGACTTTTCTGGTTACCGCCGCCTCAGACAGCCAGGTCGCGACGTTTCACGGTAGAAGCCATTGAGCGTAGATGCGGCCTGTCATAGTGGCCGCAGTGCGCACGCAGAACGGCGATGAACTACTCATGCTGTGTGGCCTGTGGCGCGTGCATGAGCCGCCAGACCTCTTGGCGCAACGCCATCAGCTTGCACGTTAGTTGCCTCTATTCTGTCTTCTGCTTCACGATGACCCGGCCATCCCGGGTCCGCCCGCATTCGCGGGCGACGGCAGAAATGAGTCAGTCTCGACCACCCGCGCCAGGACTTTGAGCGCACCCCACAAGGTCCATCGATTTCCCTAAAAAAAGTCAAAGGTCATTCAAGGACAAGCGCGCTTATCGCGCCGAGGAAACAGGTCCATTTGGAGGGTGGTAGATGGGAATTCATTTCGGCCCTTGGCCGGAAGTTTCCCAAGAGAAGCTAAAGACCGCCAAACATAATGCAATAGAAGGGAAAGAGCCATGATTACCAAGGTGAAAACATTGAGTGCGGTGATGATTCTGTCCGCCGCGATCGCGACGCCGGCGTTCGCCCATGCCGCAAAGCATAGCCGTGCGTATGACGTGACGAACTTTCGCGGAGCATACAACCAGCTCGTCACCCCCTCCTATTCCGTTCCGGATTCGCAAGGGGTGGTGAACACCGAGAATTTTGGCTTTAGCGGAAGGGATCCTTCGAGAACCGGTGGTTGGGATCCGTCACTTAACCCCTCCGGAAGCTGATCGCCGAGACGAGACTTGGACCTGTTCGAGGATATGTTCTGCAGGTCTCGTTTAATAAGGTCCCGGGCGATGCCCGGGACCTTCCTCATGCCATGATAGCCCGGGGCGACAAGCTGACTCGCAAGTTAAGCCGCAACATCCTTGGCGCGCATGCCACGGCTAGCAATTTCTTAGAACGTTTAATTCGCCTCGGAGCAAGAAGCGCGTCACCCTTGCGCCTGCAACTAGATCTTCGAGCTTAGCCAGCTGAAGGGGAAGTTGCATGTGCGCGATGAGGACCCGGATTGGGGCGATAGAGAAGGAGAGTTTCTGCGCCATCGATGCTGGAGATGTCCGCTCGCCGAGGCTGACTGGAAGTCATCGTGGCGGGGCCCAACCGACGCAAATGACCGTTGCGGTCAGCCGACTTTGGAAGGTGATTTGCAAACTTTGGCAGGTAATTTGCAACATGGGTGGTGGATTTGGACGGCCCGCGAGGCGCTCATATTTTGGTCTAAGAAGGCTATGCCACCGCGATCCTTATCTCGCCTAGCCGATCGATTCCTCCGGTCATCAGCTCTCCGCGCTGCACGGGACCCACGCCCTCGGGTGTGCCGGTCATGATGATGTCGCCGGGCTTCAACGCCATCGCGCGCGAGCAGATGGAGATAATGTCCTGCACCGGCCAGATCAGCTTGGAGATATCCGAATCCTGCTTCACGTTATCATTGACGGCGAGCCAGATGCGGCCCTCCGTCGGATGTCCCACCTCAGAGACGGGTCGCAGCGGCGCAATCGGCGCGGACAAATCGAAACCCTTGCCCCAGTCCCAGGGACGGCCCTGCTCGCGGGCCTGCAGCTGCAAATCGCGACGGGTCAGATCGATGCCCACGCCGTAGCCCCAGACATGGTCGAGCGCGCGGTCGACGGGGACGTCGATGCCGCCTTGTCCAATCGCAACGATCAGCTCGATTTCGTAGTGGAAGTTCTTGGTCTCTGGCGGATAGGGAATTGTCGTCCCATCGTCCACGACGGTGTCTGCCGGCTTGAGAAAGAAAAAAGGCGGTTCGCGATCAGGATCCCGCCCCATCTCACGCGCATGCGCAGCGTAATTGCGGCCAACACAGATGATACGGCGCACCGGAAATCGTGCTCTTGAGTTGTGGACTGCGATAGAGGCCGGCGGCGCAGGTGCCAGTACGAAATCAGGATTGGTGAGAGCCTCAGGCATTGCCGCGGTCCTCCCGGAAAAGATGCAAGGCTTCCTGAATGGGCCGGTCAGAGTAGGAGAAGATCACTGCGTCTCCGTCGAGCGCCTCGTGACGGACACGATGCCAGGAGGGTACGACGAAGATATCTCGCTTGTGCCATTCAACCACAATGTCCTCACCTCGTTGAGGCGAGATAACACTGCGGCCCTTTCCTTCGATCGGCACAAAGACTGTTGCATCCGTAGAGCGATAAGCAGCGGTAGCGAACCCTTCCGGCAGCAACTGAATGAAGGTGGCCATGGTGGCCATGGCATGGTTGCCGGTGATCGGATTAGTGTACCGCATCTTTATTCCATGGCAGGGGTCCCAATTTTCCGCACGCCGCAGGCGTTCCAACGCTTCGCGGGATCGCGCATAGGGATAGTTGAAGACAGGGGACGAACTTCCACCGCCTTTGTGATCCACAGGAAGCAGGTTGTAACCGTACCGCGCGTCGCTATCGCCGGTGGGACGGGTGATCGGCTGTTCGTCGACATCGAGATGCTCAGCGAACGATGCGTCCAGCATCTGGATGACGGGGATGTCGAGCCCGTCGAGCCAGAAGATCGGCTTGCTGCTGGGGTTGCCGTGATCGTGCCAGGCCCAGGGCGGCGTAATGATGAAATCGCCTTCATGCATGATCGTGCGCTCACCATTCACGGCGGTGTAGCCGCCTTCGCCTTCAAGGATAAAGCGCAATGCTGATTGGGTGTGGCGGTGAGCCGGTGCGACCTCCCCCGGCATTACCAGTTGCACGCCCGCGTAAAGGTCGGTCGTGATCTTGGACTCTCCGCGCAGGCCAGGATTTTCGAGAACAAGCACCCGTCGTTCCGCCTCCTTGGCGGTGATGAGATTTCCGGCCTCGAGCATATAGGCGCGGATATCATCGAACCGCCAAGACGCGGCGCGGCAGGCGCTTTTTGGTTCTGGGGTCACGAGTTCGGCGAGCGACAGCCACAGGGCGGTGAGATTCTTCTTGTCGATCTTCTCGTAGAAGGCACGGCGCTCCGGTGTATCGGCGACCGTAGCGACGTCGGAGTGATGAGGCATGGCTATCTCCCTGTGATTGACGGCGAGGAGGATGAGTGATGGATCGTCGCGTGAATGCTGAGACCGGCTAGTTTTTCAGGATTTCGACGGGGCGGTGCGCAGCATCTGTCGGTCGATCTTGCCCGTTCCGGTTTTCGGCAAGTCAGGCCAGTATTCGACCAGGCGTGGATATTTGTAGGGAAGCAGCTTCGACTTGACGTGATCCTGCAGTTCTCGGGTAAGCGAATCGCTTGCCACGTAACCGTCTCGAAGGTTCACGAATGCCTTGGTGGTCATGCGGCGATCGGGAAGCTCCATTCCGAGGACCGCGCATTCCCGAATCGCCGGATGTTCACGCAGGCAGAGCTCGATCTCGAGTGGGTAGATCCATTGACCGCTTACCTTGATCAGATCGTCGACGCGGCCTACGAAAGAAAAAAATCCGTCGGCGTCTTCGACAAGCCGGTCGCCGGTCCAGATCCAACCGCCGTCACGCATGGTTTGCTCGGTCTTGTCCAGACGATTCCAGTAGCAGGGCGCGTTGGAGTGGCCGCGGACCCACATAACGCCTTCCTCGCCTCGAGCCACCGACTTGCCTTCGGGCGTTGTCAATCGGATCTCGTACCCAGGTACACGTTTGCCGGCGGTTCCGACCTTCTTCTGCTCAGGTGTATTTGAAAGATAGATGTGCAGAACCTCGGTTGACCCAAGCCCCTCCAGGATCTCGTGCCCGAAGCGTCGCGCCCAGTCGTCGAAAATGTCCTGCGACAGAACCTCTGCTGCGGACAGACAAAGGCGGACGCTCGAAAGATCGGCGGCGTCAATGCGGGGATGATGGAGCAAGGCGTTATATAGCGTCGGCAGGCCGAAAAAGAGCGTAGGCTTGAAGCTCTCGATAACGTCGATAACCGCGTTCGGCTCAGGCCGACCGGCGAGCAGGACGGTGCTTGCGCCGACCGAAAACGGGAACGTGATCGAATTTCCCAAGCCGTAGGCGAAGAAGATCTTCGGCACGGAGAAGCAAATGTCATTCTCCTGGATCGCAAGGATGTGGCGAGCGAAGCTTTCCGCCGTATAGGCCATGTCGTGCTGCAGATGGACGATCCCTTTCGGCCGGCCCGTGCTGCCCGAGCTGTACATCCAGAAGGCCATGTCGTCGCGGCCCGTGGGAGCAGCTTCGAGTGCCACAGAAAATTCTGGGAACCACTGGTCGCCGTTCAACACTTTGACGCCCGATCGTCCAGAGGAGGCAGCTCCGTTGACGACGATCAGCGCGCGCAACGGCGTTCCCGCGATCGTCTCATCATCGAATATGACGGCATATTCGGCATCCACGATGGCGACCGGAGCGGCGGCGTCCTGCAGGTAAAAGCGAATGAGGTCCTTCGGCGAAAGGGTATTGATCAGAATTGGAACGAAGCCGGCACGGATCGCTCCGAAAAACACCGCCGGATAGGCCGTCGTGTCGTTCAGAAAGAGAAGCACACGGTCGCCCTGAGCAAGCCCCAGCGATCCAAGCGCGTTTCCAGCCTTGGCGGCTTTCGCGCAGAGCTCCCCAAAACTGGTGTTGCCCTCCACAGCGTAGACGGCGGTCTTGTCGGCGCGACCCGCCTGTATATTGCGAAACAGGATCTCGCTGGCGTTGTACCGTGCAGGAACGTTGAATCGGATTTCCTGCGGACCAGCAGCATCGTTCGGTAGACGGTCCGCGATCGCATGATCGATCCTATCCAACATGGGAGTTCTCCGCGCTGCGCGATTCGTTTTGATGTGATGAGTGTGCGTCGTACCGCTCCATGAAGCGCGGGGACGCTGCACGAAGTTGATCGTCGTCAATTCGGCCGGAACGCGTGATGTAGCTGTAACCGAAATCGAATGGTGCGAGCTTCATGTGCTCCGGGAAATTCTGGTACCAGGACGCGCTCGTCTTCGCGGCCTTTACAAGCTTCTCCACGACGGGACGACGTGCGGCTTCATAGGCTTCCAAAGCGGCGCGGAGATCGCAGGGTTCGTTATCCAGAGCGTTGGTGAGGGCGATGACGTCCTCGAGTGCCAATCGAGTGCCCGAGCCGATCGAAAAATGCGCGGTATGCAACGCGTCGCCTACAAGCACCATATTGCGATGCGACCAGCGCTCGTTCCATATCCACGGAAAGTTTCGCCAGATCGACTTGTTGTTGACGAGCTGATGTCCATCCAGCGTGTCGGAAAAGACTGACTCGCAAATAGCTCTGGTCTCTTTTTCCGTTTTTTCCGCAAAACCTGCCCGCAACCACGTTGAACGGTCGCACTCCACGATGAACGTGCTCATCGTCGGCGAGTAGCGGTAGTGGTGGGCGTTGAAACTACCAAACTTCGTTTCGACAAAGGTCTGAGTCAGCGTCTCGAAGCGCTTTGTCGTGCCGTACCAGACAAACTTGTTGTCGTCGCAGGACAGCAAGGTTTTGAAGTCGCCTTCATAGGTCCTTCGCACCAGCGAGTTCACGCCGTCCGCGGCGACAATCAGCCCGTATCCATCGAGTTCATCGAGTGAATGCACCGCGGTCTCGAACCGAAGGGTCACGCCGACGGACCGTGCGCGCTGGGTCAATTGTTTGATGAATTCGAGTCGTCCGACCGCTGAGAAGCCGACCCCGTCGATGACGACGCGCTCACCCAGGTGAACGAGAGTGATGTCGCGCCAGGTCTCCATCCGCGCCGTGATGGCTTCGGCCGTTTCGGGATCGTCGACACGAAGGAAATCGAGTGCCTTGTCAGAGAAGACGACACCGAATCCAAATGTGGCGCCCTCGGGATTCCGCTCGAAAACGTCGACCTGATCTTCCGGATGCCGGCGTTTCCAAAGATAGCTGAAATACAGCCCGGCCGGGCCGCCTCCCAGCACAGCGATGCGATGCACCCGCATGACGTTCCCTTTCCTTCTTGTTTGATTTCCGTATAGTAATATTAATTTCCTAATACGCAAAGCACAGTTACGTGAGGAGGAATCAATTGCGCTAGGTGAAAATAAAGATGTGAGCTAGGCTTGCGCCCGAACCGCTCTAGAGAAGGGTTCCGAATGTTTGAGACAGCTTTTACGGTCGAGTGGGGCGATTGCGACGAAGCCGGAATCGTCTTTTATCCCAATTACTTCTACTGGTTTGACTGCACCTATCAGCGCTGGCTGCGCAAACATGGACTGAGCCAGCGGGAGTTGCGGCGTCGCTTCAAAAGCGTCACGCCGCTGATCGATGTCGGCGCCCAATTTGTCGGTCCGGCCCGCTACGATGACGAATTGCTGGTCCGCGCCAACGTGAGCGAATGGCGGGAGCGGCGATTTCGGATCGAGTACAAGCTCTCCATGGGAGGGGTACCCGTGGCCACCGGTTTCGAGCAGCGTGCCTGGGCCACTCTTAGCGAGACGGGCGAACTTCGCGGAGCGAGTGTTCCGGTGGAGTTCAAGGAACTATTGAAATGAAACGCACACCTGAGAATGAAACCACGGAAGACAACAATGGCGCAGCCCCTGGCGGTATCCAGGCTCTCGACGCAGCGCTTTCGGTTCTTCGCATATTGCGATCGTTCGACGGACCCGCGACTCTGTCGGACGTCGCCCGCGAGGCCGGGATGCCGCCGAGCAAAGTTCATCGGTACCTCGCGAGTTTCATATATGCGGGCCTTGCCGTTCAGAAGGAGAGGTCCGGGCGTTATGATCTGGGTCCCGAGGCAGCCGAACTTGGTGTTGCGGCAATCAGCCGAAACAACTTCGTCGTCCGTGCGGCCGAGGGACTTGAAGAGCTGACCCAGACCACAGGTCAAGCCGCGTTTCTTGCAGTGTGGAGCAACAGCGGCCCGACCGTCGTCAGGATGGAGAGGGGTCCTCATTTGACCACTACTTCCATCGGTCTTGGCAGCACGTTCCCTTTGTTGACCTCCGCCACAGGACGCGTCTTTCTTACCTATCTACCGCGGCAGCAACTGATGCCTCGGCTCCAACTCGAAATCGATCGGGCCGCTACAAGTGGCATTCGCTGGCCCGATCTAAATCCCGATTTGGGAAGCGTCGAGGCGCTGATGAAGAAAATTCGACGTGAGCGAATCGCGCATGTCGACGGCCGTTACATTCCCGGTTTAGTCGCGATTTCCTCTGCGATCACCAATTGGCAAGGGGAGATCGAGGTTGCGGTAACCTTGTTCGGGACGCACCGGGAATTGCTCGAGCCCGGCAGTTCTGCGCGAACCGCTTTGATCGATTTTACCTCGCGCCATTCCATCACCGCGCCCGAAAAACTCGGTCACGGCCGGGCGCTTCGAACACAATAAACCGGTTGGAGTGCAGTTAAGCAGTCTGGGTGTCGGGGTAGAACTAGAACCGGAAACGGCAAGCCGCCGGTCCAAACTGCA
>Ga0210386_10002547_pt1 | contig 15625 bp, 12 predicted proteins | sample IncBWH32OmetaG_FD_160091 | JGI IMG/M metagenome (GOLD analysis project Ga0210386, IMG submission 160091) | Forest soil microbial communities from Barre Woods Harvard Forest LTER site, Petersham, Massachusetts, United States - Inc-BW-H-32-O ... | reverse complement strand
AAAAATAAAGAATTCCATACAACATTAAAACGGCGGCGACAATCGCTAAAAAAACTAAATGAAAAGAAGGAATGCGGAAACGTAAAAATTTCAGGCTAGGAAATTTCAAGCGGCAAACCATTAAATACCCCAATACAATCATTGTACAGGCTAAAAAAATGGAGCGGTCAAAAGTGTTTACATCAATCCATTGCCGGATAAAAGGAGATAAAAACAACAAATTGGCTGATACGGCAGCTGCCGCCGCAGCTGGAATAGGCAACCCTGTAAAATGTTTTTTATTGCTGATCTGCAGTTCCGCATTGCCCTTCGCTTCACTTGTTTTTACGCTGAAACGAACCAAACGGAGCACGCCACAAAGAGAATAGACCATCGCGCCTGTTGCACTAAAAAAAGAGAGAAAAGTCCCCTGCTCTAAAGACAGAGTTTTGAGAAGAAGAACGGAAGGGGCTACTCCAAAAGAAATAGAATCGGCCAAAGAATCAAAAACAAAGCCAAATTCACTTTCGGCATGAAATGCTCTCGCCACGGCCCCATCGAGAAAATCAGCGACAGCCGCCACTAAAAGCAAAAGAGCAGAAGCGTACACAACCTCATAATCGCCGCTTCCAGGCTCGATCATGTTGACCTTGAAAATCACAAATAGACCGCAAGCCAAACTGAACGCGGTGATAATATTCGGTACTAAATAAACCCTCTTCATACGGTTAAGGGTAACACAAAAAATCCTCCACCCCAAGATAAAACTGCAAAAACTTCTTATTTTAATTCTTTGCTTCCCCATCCCAAACGACGAAAAAATTCGTAAGTTTTCTGAGTTTTTGATACTCTTTGTGCTCCATCCCATTCAGTGTAAAAGGCCACACAAAGGATTAATTTTTCTGCTAGACCAGAAAACCACAACTACAATATATAGTTATATAAATCGCAAAAAGCTACCATATATGGTAGCGACACACAAGACAAACAAACTGTTTTTTAAACCCCACAACGTGCTATAACCTAGATTTTTTACGCCCAAGAGGTAACAATGACGAAAAAACAAACCACTCATGATACAACCACTTCCTTTCTAGAATCTGAACCTCTTTCCTCTCTTCCTATGGATAAGGAAAAGGGAGGTTCTAAAAAAATCAATTCTTCTAAAGAGATGCAATACACCGTCGTAAAACGAAACGGCACGCTTGTTCCTTTCAACAGAGACCGCATTTTTCATGCAATCGAATCGGCTTTCAAAGATACCAAGAAAGATTTGGAGGAAGGGGCTTTTGAGGTTCTTTTACCTATTATTACCCGTATTACCGACAATGTCGTAAAACAGGTTTTGCACTTAGCTTCAAAGGGAGCGTGTCTCACGGTCGAAGGAATTCAGGATGTGGTTGAAGTCACTTTGATGAAAAATGGATACCACGACGTAGCACGCGATTACATCATATATAGGGACAATCGCAAAGCGTCCAGAAAAAATTCTTCACAAAATCTCAAAATTTACCGCCGCGATAAAACAACTCCTACCCGTTTTAATCCCATGAAAATCGCCTCTTCGATTGAAAAGGCATTTCGCAGAGCTCGGAAAATTGAAGATCAGTCGCCAGATGAAGTAGTCGACGCCGTCAATCTTTTAACCCATACCATCGTCGAAGAAATAGCAAATCTTTCTACTAAAGGGGACATTTTATACATCGATATGATCGAAGATCGCATTGAGCGCGAATTGATGAATGAAAAATATTTTGACGTAGCCAAAGGCTATATCCTATACCGCGCTGAAAAAATACTCAAACAAGACCTTCCCTCTACTTCGCTTGAAGAGACTACGCCTGTACGTCAATTTCAAATCGCCACCGCCGATAATAGCCTTCTCAATATCACGGAAAATCAGCTCCGCAACAAAATTGCCTTTGCATGCCGAGGATTTGAAGAAGTTGTATCAGTTTCCGAACTACTAGAGTCCTCCATTGCCCAATTTTATAGCGGAATGAAGGAACATGAGGTTGATTTGGCAAATATCATGGCGGCTCGATCAAAAATTGAAAAAGAGCCCGCTTATTTGTATGTTGCTGCAAGACTTTTGCTCGATGTGATTTATCGAGAAACCATCGGTCTTCCTGCTTCAGATTCCACATTGGTGAAAACACACCGCCAATATTTTAAAAAATATATTAAAAATGCGATCTCTTTGGAAAGAGTATCTCCGAAATTATTAGATTTTGATCTCGAGGAACTAGCCGCAGCGATCGATTTATCCCATGACGATTTATTTACTTATTTAGGACTTCAAACCCTTTATGATCGATATTTCTTGCATCATGAGCAGCGCCGACTTGAAACGCCCCAATTTTTTTGGATGAGGGTCTCTATGGGCCTCGCTTTAAATGAAGGGGAACAAAAAAATAAACGGGCTATTGAATTTTATAACATCCTATCGCAGTTTTATTTCACTTCTTCAACCCCTACCCTTTTTAATGCAGGGACCCTCCACTCGCAGCTTAGCTCTTGTTATCTCTCAACTGTCATGGACGATCTTCATCATATTTTCAAAGTGGTCGCGGATGATGCGCAGCTTTCAAAATGGGCTGGAGGCATTGGAAATGACTGGTCGAACGTGCGTGCAACCGGCTCTCAAATCAAAGGGACGAATGGAACTTCGCAAGGCGTCATTCCTTTCTTAAAAGTAGCCAATGACACAGCGGTCGCGGTCAATCAAGGAGGCAAACGGAAAGGAGCTATGTGCGCGTATCTGGAAACATGGCATCTGGACATCGAAGATTTCCTTGAGCTACGCAAAAATACAGGAGATGATCGTAGACGTACCCACGATATGAATACTGCTAACTGGATTCCCGATCTTTTCATGAAACGAGTCCGTGAAAATGGCGTATGGACCTTATTTAGTCCAAATGACGTTCCTGATCTGCACGATTTATACGGCAACGCATTTGAAAAACGGTATGCAGAATATGAGAAAATGACAGAGACGGGAAAAATCAAACTCTTCAAACGCATTGAAGCGGTTCAGCTCTGGCGCAAAATGCTCAGCATGCTTTTTGAAACAGGCCATCCATGGATCACTTTCAAAGACCCCTCAAATATTCGCTCGCCGCAAGATCATAAAGGAGTTGTCCACTCTTCAAATCTCTGCACTGAAATTCTTCTCAATACATCAGCTGAAGAAACTGCTGTTTGCAATTTAGGTTCCATCAACCTGCCCAAACACATTACATCCAAAGGATTGGATGAAAAACTCCTTGCGGCTACAGTCCGTACAGCGATCCGTATGCTCGACAACGTCATCGATATTAACTTTTATCCAACCATCGAGGCAAAAAATTCCAATCTAGCCCACCGTCCAATCGGCCTTGGGCTCATGGGGTTTCAAGATGCCCTCTATCTACAAAATATCAGCTACGCCAGTCATTCGGCCGTTGAATTTGCCGACAAAAGCATGGAGATGATTTCCTACTATGCCATTTTGGCCTCTACAGAACTGGCCCAAGAAAAAGGCGCCTACAGTTCGTTTAAAGGATCAAAATGGGATCGGGGCTACTTGCCCTTAGACACCATCGATCTGCTACAAACGGAACGAGGAATAAAAGTCGATGTGGATCGAAACGCTTCTATGAATTGGGCGCCCGTTCGCGCAGCCGTAAAGCAGCATGGCATGAGAAACAGCAATACCATGGCCATCGCACCTACGGCAACGATTGCCAACATCACCGGCGTCATCCCTTCAATCGAACCGATTTATAAACATTTATTCGTCAAATCGAATCTCTCCGGCGAATTTACTGTTACGAATCCTCATTTGGTCGAAAGGCTTAAAGCTGTCAATTTATGGGACGAGGAGATGATCGATGATCTTAAATATTTCGACGGCTCGATCCGTGAAATTGAAAGGATCCCTGCAGAGATCAAAAATCTCTTTCTAACCGCTTTTGAAATTGAGCCTGAATGGATTATCGAATGCGCTGCCCGCCGTCAAAAATGGATTGACATGGGACAGTCTTTGAATTTTTATCTTGCTGAACCTAGCGGTAAAAAACTGCACCAAATGTACATGCTTTCTTGGGAAAAAGGATTGAAAACCAATTATTATTGCCGAACCCTCGGGGCCACGCAAATTGAAAAATCCTCAGTGGATATTAATAAGCGCGGCCTACAACCTCGCTGGATGAAGAGCAAGTCTGCTTCAAGCAACATTAAAGTGGACCGAGAAGAAGAACCGCCAATTGCTTGCACATTGGGCGAAGACTGTGAAAGCTGCCAATAAAAATTAAAAGGAAATCTTATGGTACAACAAAAAGAAAGCGAGTTCAAACGAGTTGATGTGAAAGAAAAAAAACTCATCAATTGCCATGCGGTCGATGTCAACCAATTGATGCCCCTAAAATATACATGGGCTTGGGAACATTATATAAATGGTTGCGCAAACCACTGGATGCCCACCGAAGTACCGATGGGTAAAGATATTGAGCTTTGGAAGTCAGATAAACTCAGCGCAGATGAAAGACGGGTCATCATGAGAAATCTCGGGTTTTTTGCAACTGCAGAAAGCCTTGTAGGAAATAACATTGTCCTTGCCATTTTTCGCCACATCACAAACCCGGAAGCGAGACAGTATCTTCTTCGCCAGGCGTTTGAAGAAGCGATCCATACGCATACATTTCTTTACATCGTTGAATCGCTGACCCTCAATCAAGGCGAAATATTTAACATGTATAACGAAGTCAATACGATCCATAACAAAGATGCGTTTGAAATGGCTTTGACCGCCGACATTTTAAAACCTGATTTCACCACAACAACCGAAGAAGGGGCTCAAAAATTTTTGGAGAACCTGATCGGATTTTACATCATCATGGAAGGAATTTTTTTCTATAGCGGCTTTGTGATGATCCTCTCCTTTTTGCGCCAAAACAAAATGGTCGGGATCGGAGAGCAGTTCCAATATATTTTGCGAGATGAATCGATCCATCTCAATTTTGGAATTGATTTAATCAATACCATTAAAGAGGAAAACCCACATCTTTGGACTTTGGATTTTCAAAACTATATCATTGATAAAATCAAACAAGCGGTCGAGCTGGAGATTCAATATGCAGAAGACTGCCTGCCTCGTGGTATTTTAGGCCTCACAGCCACTATGTTCCGCGATTATGTCCAGTACATAGCTGATCGAAGATTGGAAAGAATCGGACTAAAAGCGATTTATCGTTCAAAAAACCCATTTCCTTGGATGAGCGAAACCATCGATCTAGGAAAAGAGAAAAATTTCTTCGAGACCCGCGTGACGGAGTATCAATCGGCCTCTAACCTGGTTTGGAGCTAATCACTCCCGATAAATTCTAAAAAACGCCTCCGCCTTAGGGCGGAGGAAGCATCCAAAAAAGATTACTCTTTTGGCTTTGTGTCTTCATCATTTTGAAGAAGAAGACTTGGTTGTGATGTGTTTTCATCACCTGTGATGACTACTTCACCCTCTTCTGTGCCGCTAGCAAAAACGCCAGTTGCAGAGAAACATAAAACAGCCATAAATAGTGCCTGTGCTAACTTTCGCATAGATACCTCCTTGTATATGATTTACGCGAAAAAAGAATGCTAAGGTAATCGAAATTTTATGACCAGCGAAAAAAAAACCAAACCACTGACCGATAATTGTTTACGCCAAGATACTTTTATTTAAAATATTGTATGATAGAATGTGATTAAATCGAATAATTGCAAAAAAATGTCCCCCTTTTTTAAAGAAAAACACCCTGTAAATTTTTCACTACCACCCTCTTCACCCCCATTAATTCAAGACGAGCAAACGGAAAAAGGCGTGCTGCAAAAAGAACTGGATGTCAATCTCGTAGAACAAAATCTTCTTCAGCAACGAATTTTGATGATGCAGTCTTTTATTAATGACCTGGCTTCGAGCGATCCTCAATATAGTATGCTCTGCATTCAAGTGAAAATGGACCTTCTTGAGATTGATGAGCTGAAGCGCCGAGGAGACACACTCGTCAAACAAATCGAAAAACACTAACGGTCTAGATGTTGAACGAAGAACAAAAAGCTGAAAAGTGGGATGAAGAGTCTTTACGGCTTGAAGAGATCATCACACACCCCAATGATTTGGCGTTTAATTGCTTAGACCAACGAAAAAGAGCTACACAAAAACAGCTTTCTCAAGAACGGAGTCGCTTAAATCATTTATTAAAAAGCTTACCCCTCTCTCTTCCAAAACAGGGCACAAAAGAACGGGAGTCATACAAAAATATAGAAATGCAAATTGAAATTATAAAAAAACAAATTTCCATGGAACATAATGAATTAATGGAAATTCTAAAAAACGAAGAAAAACAAACCAAAAAAAATAATTAAATAATAAATTCACATTACACTAAAAATTAGCATCTAACGACCTTTAACTTTCCCATCTTTTACAATAAAGACAAGTTTTTATATAATAAAGTTAATGTAGATGCTTTTTTGGAGGCTCCAATGTCTATGCGAAAGTCAAAAAGGAATAAATCAACAAAAATCCAATTCGAAAAATCAGTGCCGCAAAAAGGAGCCTCTAACTACAGCAAATCGCCCTCTTTAAGATTGGATCCAGAAGATGTAGAAATCTACAACAACCAGTGGAAAATGTATAAAGCCCTTGAAAAGCAAATTGAAGAAGCATGGGCAAAATTGCGAAACGACGTGAAGCGAAGAGCGAATCCCCAAACTATCTCAAGAGACAAAAATCATTTATTGTTACTTTTAGGCGAATGCAATTACATGGCTAGAGAATGCATTCGCTATACGGACACGCCTGGAAATAGAACTGCTTCTTAAAAAATTGAGAAAAGAGCTTTGAGCTGGAAGGGCTATATGTCTTTCAAAAAAGCTGGCTCTGGAGTACTATGGGTTTCTTTTTGAGAGAACTTCATGACCCAAGCACTTCGTACCGTCGGACAAAACTACCGAGATTTCCGTATCACACAGTATCTTCCTTTGGAGGAATTACAAAGTACGTTGATTGAATTCACCCATGGGCCGACAGGGGCTCGAGTGATGCATATCGCCAACGAAGATCCGGAAAATCTCTTTGCGCTTTCCTTTCAAACGCTTCCTGACAGTTCAAATGGGGTAGCTCATATTCTGGAGCATACGGTTCTTTGCGGCTCACGAAAATTCCCAATCAAAGATCCTTTTTTTTCTATGACCCGAAGAAGTTTAAATACTTATATGAACGCCTTGACAGGCCAAGATTTTACCTGTTATCCGGCAAGTTCTCAAATTGAAAAAGATTTTTATAATTTATTGACCGTTTATGCCGATGCTGTTTTTTATCCCAATTTGAAAAAACAAAGCTTTTTGCAAGAAGGTCACCGTTTGGCTTTTTCAAATCCTCAAGACCCTTCTTCTCCTCTCACGTTTCAAGGGATTGTCTACAATGAAATGAAAGGAGCGATGAATTCTCCTGATTCCCGTTTAGCAGAAACCTTAGGGCCTCATCTAACTCCTGATCTGACTTATGCTCACAATTCGGGAGGAGATCCAAAAGAAATCCCCCATTTAACTCTAGAAGAATTAGTCGATTTTCATCAAACCTTCTATCACCCTTCTCGCTGCCTTTTCTTTTTTTATGGCAACATCTCTGTGACCAAGCATTTGGATTTTCTTATAGAAAACGTGCTACATGGGATAAAAAAAGTACCTCAACTTCCTCCTTTACCGCGGCAAAAACGATTTTCATCGCCCGTATACGCAGAAGGAAAATATCCTGTTTCTTCCGAACAAAGCGGCCCTCGGCAGGCTATGATTTCCATCAGTTGGCTGACTGCGCCCATTTCAGAACAAACGGATCTTTTGGCTTTGAGCTTGATCGATGTCATTCTCATGGATAGCGACGCCTCTTTTTTAAAAAAAGAACTGCTCCAATCAGGGCTATGCGGGCAAGCCGACTCTTCTTTGGAACTAGAAATGAGCGAAGCTGCTTTTACTATTTTATGTAAAGGATGTTCAGAAGAAAGTGCTGAGGCCTTAAAATCTCTTTGTTTTAAAACGATGGAGACATTTATTTCCCATCCGATTGCACAAGAAAAAATCGAAGCCGCTTTACATCAATTAGAATTCGATCGAATGGAAATTGGCGCCGAAGGAATTCCATTCGGCCTCACCCTTTTTTTTCGATCCGCTCTCGCAAAACAACATGGAGTAGAGCCTCAAAACGCGCTTCTTATCCACAGCTTATTCAATGATCTTCGCAGCCGACTCCAAAACGTTTCTTTTCTCCCCAATCTTATCCGCAAATATTTTTTAGATAATCCCCATTATGTCGTTTTGACTATGAAGGCAGATCCTAATCTGGAACAAGAAGAGCTGCAAGAAGAACAAAAAAGACTCGAAACGATTCGCTCCCGCATGAGCAGTAAAGATGCTGAAAAGATCGTATCTCAAGCAAATAGCCTGGCTGCATTTCAAGAAGCGCAAGAAAACCTTTCTTTAGACTGCTTACCAAAAGTATCTCTTAACGATGTTCCGCACGAACCTCAAAATTTTCTCTTAAAAGAAGAGCAAGAACAGACCCTAAAAATCTTTCATACAAACTGTTTCACCAATCACATCCTCTATGCAGATTTGTTCTTTGATTTACCCCACTTTTCAGAAGAAGAACTTCCCTTTTTGTCCCTTTATACACACCTTTTCACGGAATTGGGCTGTGGAGGCCGAACATATGAACAAAATTTAGAAAAAATCGAAGCATATACAGGAGGCGCCGACGCAAGCCTGTCTCTTCATCCTACGTTCGCAAATCCCGATCTTTGCAAACCAGCCTTCATCCTCCGCATTAAAGCATTAAAACGCCATACAAAGCAGCTTTTTGAATTGCTGGGAGACTTTGCACAAGGCGTTGATTTGACAGATGAAAAAAGATTAAAAGAATGGCTTTTGCAACATGCGACAGAGCTTCAAAATAAAGTAAACAAAAACGCCCTGAATTACGCTGTCCAACTAGGCTTTAGCAGCTTTTCTTCTGCTTCTTTTGTCCATAACCAATGGCATGGGCTCCCTTATTTTAATGCTGTCCAATCATGGACGAAGGGAACAAAGTGGATTGAAAAACTGCAGCAAATCCAACAAAAAATTTTAACAGGTCCTCTGGGGCTTATTTTATCTTGTGATGAAACGCACTTCAAAGAATTGCAAGAAAAGCATTTTTATGGATTGCCAGATCGATTAGCAAAAAAAACAGCTCCCTTCATCCCTTGGAAGGGAAATTACCCGCTGCAATCTATCCCTTCTCAAGCGCGCCTTATCTCTTCTCCTGTCGCTTTTACAGCGCAAACTTTAAGAACCTGTTCTTATACTGAAATTGATAGCGCTAGACTCTTAATTGCGGGAGAACTCTTAGATAATGTGATTCTACATACAGAAATTAGAGAAAAAGGAGGCGCTTACGGAAGCGGCGCTAGCTACGCACCTTCTACAGGCAATTTTTATATTTACTCCTATCGAGATCCTAATCTCTCAACCACCCTTAAAACGTTTCAACAAGCTCTTGAACAAATCGCCGCAGGGGCGTTTGATGAAGAAGATCTCGAAGAGGCGAAACTCGGCGTCATTCAAATGTTAGATACCCCTGTTTCCCCAGGCAATCGAGCTTTAACTGCGTACTCTTGGCTAAAGGCGGGTAGAACTCTTGCAGAGCGCCGGCTATTTCGCAAGGCCATTTTGGAAACCACTCCTTCCGAAGTTGCCGCAGCAGTCCGCCATCGCCTGCTTGAAAAACCGCGAACAACAATCACCTTTTTGGGACAAGATCTCTATACCCAAGAAAAAGAAAAGTTAACCATCGATTTGCCTCTTTTTTCTATTGGTGATTTTTAAAAAACCGAAAATCGACGAACCTTTGGATTTTAAACAGATTCTAAATCATGAACGGTATAATTGGATCCAGTGCATCCTATTCCAACATAAGCCGTCATTGTGATTTTTTCTGTTTTACTGCAATCAAAGAAAAAATAAGCGCCATTTTCCGTTGTATCCAAGAATTTTTGAGTCATTTTTTTCAGCGATTTTATCCACTGAAAGAAAAAAAAATACAGCTATCGGCACCGTCGATTCAATATATTCCCAATTCGATTGAATGGAATGTTAAAATCGAAACAAAAAGATGCTGGATGCGTCCCTTCCTACCTGCTGATTTTCCTCAACTTGTAAAATTATGGCAAGATCCAGACGTCATGAAATTCAATGGAGACGGAAAACAAAAATCTGAAGAATGGATCCAGGAAAAGCTAATCGATGCTTGTAAATTTCAAGAAAAATCTTATATTGGCACCTACTGCATTCACGATAAAAAAAATAATGATTTTATCGGCAATTTTAGTCTCGAATCAAGGTACACAGAAGGAGAAATCGCAGTAGGACTAATCCTTCATAAAAAATACCACGATCAAAAATTCGGATCTGAGATCGGATTTGCGATCGCAGAATATATCCGCTCTTTGCGAGATAGAGGATTTTCTGAAGGAAAATATGCAATCCGAGCAATCGTGACAACAGTGCATCCTAAAAATACCGCGTCTTGGAAAATCCAAGAAAAAGTGGGCCTCACATTTGAAAAAAATGCAATCGTGGGAAATAACGGGCTTCGAAAATTCTATCGAGCCAACTTTATTTAACAAAGGGGATATTTCAGTGATGAATAGAGGGAATTCGCAAAACTCGCGAAGCGAGTATGCAAATCCCCTCGAATATCATTTTCAATTACTGGGAAATCGACCTAGGATCAAGGTATTTCCAAAGAATAGAAGCAGGTTTAGATATCTGGGCTAAGAATTGATTAAGCAAAGGCTCAAAAACATTGTCATCTTCCCAATCTTTTTCACCGTGGTCTTCCGGTTGTAAATCTATGAGTTTTAAAATCCCTTCCTTCAACCTAAGATTTTCAGGACGGATATCTATTGGGATGCCATGCTCATAGGCAGATCTCAGCATCTCTTTAAGTTGAAAGAGCGGATGGTTTTTTACTTCAAACAACTCCTCATCAATAGAAATTTCATCTAATTCTTTACGCGTGAAAAAAGGATCAGGAATATACTCGGCTCGATAAAATCCATCCCTAAAATTGACAGATAAATATTTTTTTAATTGACGATAGGTTGCCACGCTATTAAGTGTTGGATCAGAATTTTCATTATAATTTTCAATTAATTTTAAAAACTCTCCATTATTCGCCAACATATCCATGTTATAATGATCAGCTACAGAAATATCCGCTTGTTTAAGTTGGTAATAATGACTTACTTCACGGGTCAATATATTCAGCGAATCGTTTTCTTTAGAGTTTCTAAAATGCCATATTTTTATCACTTGGGGCTGGTCATTCCAATTTACAAGATAAGCGTTCCCGAAATCGCCCTCTCCTAAATAAGCTGCTTGATCTCCTTGACGTTCATTGACATAAGAAATAGGCGTCTCTGGGTGTTTTTCTTTTAAAGCTTGAACCAGGCTCTTACTTGTTTGATCATAATATCGTGCATTTTCAGCAAAATTAGGTGGTTTTGCAGCCTCTTCGGGTTTCTTAGTACCTCCAGGCGAAACTTGTAAATTGTTTAAGCTTGGTTTAGCTTCCCTTCCATCTATTTTCATTCTTTTATGCGCACTTTCCAAGCAAGAAATATCTTCCATTAATAACTTCCGACCTAACTTACGAGAAGTTTCAGGGGGGCGGACAGACACTTTGAAGCGAGAACTCATAGGGGTGGATGGAACTACTCCAAAAAGGCGACTCTTCGATCCTCGAGAAGGGGGAGATTCTAACGCTGAAAAATTCGCAGGGCTTGAAGGGCCAAATACCTTCGAAGAAGATGGTCTAACAGGAGTGGACGGGATTTCCAAAGGACGGCTCATCATTCGAGAGGGAGGAGATCCTAACATTGAATTTGTAGAGCTTAAAGAGCCAACTGCCTTCGGATTACAAAATTTAACAGGAGTGGACGGTCCTTCAAAAGGACGGCTCATCACTCGAGAAGGAGGAGATCCGAAGACCGTCAGATTTTCAGAGACGGGAGAAATGGATCTTTTCTTAACGGGAGTAGAAGGAACTTCAAAAGGGCGGCTCATCACTCGAGAAGGAGGGGATCCAGCCACCGTTATTTTTGCATCCTTTGAAGGAGATTTTGGGGCAGCAGGTGAAGAAGCGCAAAAAGCCGAAGAGGGAGCTGCCTGAAACAATTTTAGATAGGGAGGAATCATAATTATACTCATTTTTTTTTGATTTGCCGTAGTAATTATACAGAATAACAAAGAATACAATCAAATCTAAAAAAACAAAATAAAACCAAACTAAATATTTTACTTTATAAAATAAAAATATTACTAATGTCATGCTGTTGATAATTCAGACTTCAGTTTTCAAGACGGCTGAAAGGTATTTTTTTAAATGGCGAGACAAAACGACATCGAAGACGTCATTTCGACACAAAAAAACGCTAAGAGACAAAAATTTAAGTTAACTATGCTTCGCGTGGTGCGGCCGCAATTTGATCCATAAACCAAAAGCAAAAAGGACAATAACTCCATAAACTAGAGGGAGCATGATCGCATTTTTTGGAACCCAGGACGAAATAACATAGGTACCCAAAGCTGCAACAGCCATATTAGTGAACTGAAGCACAGCAGAGGCATTGGATTTATCGCTAGATGAGCTCAACCCTTCTGAAGCAGCGTTAGAAAAAACTAAGCTATTTCCTAACATGAGTAAAGCTTGCGGCACAAAAAGGGTCCAAGCAATCATCCAATGGCTAATAAAAAAAACGAACATCAAAGCAGATCCGAAAAACATCCCCAACATTCCCCATAAGATGGATGTTCTAGGAGGTATTTTCCCAGCCAGACGAACTGAGAGAATCTGCCCTAAGCCAAGCCCAATGAGCGGGATTAAGTTAAATGCGCCATATTGCGCAGGAGAAAGTCCCATTTGGTTAATGCCAATATAAGGAGCTTTGGTTGCAAATATATAAATCGCAGAGGCTCCTAACCCAGCAAGAAGCGCGTGTAAAAAAAGAGCAGGGTTGGAAAATTGACGTAAATATCCAGACCAGATTTTTTTTAATTGAAGAGCTTCTTTATCTAAAGAACGAGCCGTTTCAGGCAGCCATAAACAAAACAATCCCAGAAGAAAAGTATAGACGACTAAAAACAAAAAGCAGCTTTTCCATCCGAAAAAAACAGTTAAAAACCCTCCAAGGGCAACTCCTAAGCCGGGAGTGATAGCAAAAGCTAACATAATATAAGAAATTTTTTTAGTAGCTTCTGACCCTGCGTAAGAATCCCCGATCATTGTAAAGGTGATTTTTAATCCTACCGCCGCGCCAATCGCTTCTAAAAACCGGCCAATAAAGAACAGATGAATAGAAGGGGCTATCAAACAAACAATAGTCCCTAATATAGCTAAAGCAAGCCCTATATAAATGGTTTTTTTCCGACCATAACGATTCGCCAAAGGCGCGTAAGGAAGTTGGCCTAAAGCATAACCGACTAAAAAAATACTCATCGTTGCTTGCGCCATGGAATCGCTAATTTGAAAATAAGTAGCTAATTGGGGAAGAGCGGGAGTGAACAACACTGCAGAAAGAGCTGCATAAGAAATCAGCATCAAGAGAATCAAAATGCGAAAACCCTTTAAAGCATTCATCTTTTCCCTGAGTTTTTTTCCCGATCATCGCTCAAGTCGGTAATTAAACGCAAAATTCGGTCTAATAACGCAACTGCATCTGGATTTGTATCAGATTGAATCAGGGCATAAAGCTCTTCTCTTTCTTTCATAAATAAAGACTCTTTATTTTCAAAAAAATCTTCCCTTGAAAGATCTGTTTGAAATTTCACCTCATAGCCATCCACTTGTTTTCGAATGAGCGCCAGCCTTGCTGTTTGGATCTCTTTTTTCAGTTGCTTGACCCAAAACTCCGCTTTTCTTTGTTCCATCTCTGCGCTTTGTAATTTTTTTTGCAAAAACGTTATCCTTTGTTTTTGTTTGCTTTCACTCAGTTCCCGAACAACAGGTTGAGATTCTCCAAGCTGTTTATTTGTTTGCAAAGAACAGCTGGCTAGCAAACACCACAAAAAAGAAAAATATCTCATCTAGCCACCAATTTTTTATTTTTAATTGATTTAAGATAGCTTTCAACCACTCCCAAAAACCGATTTTTGAGTCACGAGCGGTATAATTGATCGGTAAACGCTTTGAACATGGGATCATCTTTTATAGCAGAAAAAGCACTTTCGCTCAAAATTTTGTCTACATTAAAAGGTCCATGCTGCCAAGCCGTTTGCAACCAACCTCCTGCAGGTTTGGATTGCTTAAGCCGCGCGAAAGAACGAGCATTGCGAAGCGCTACTTCTTGAGATGGCATGATTTGATAACAACGAGTGGAAAAATCGATCACAACCGGATCGTTGGCTCGCTCAGAGGCCAACTGATGAAGCAAACAAATAGACTCTTCTGCCAGCTGATCTTTAATAGGCAATAATAATTGATAGGATTTTTCTTTTTCTCCCTCTTGCAGATACAAAAAAGCTAAATATTGAGAGGCCGCAATAGACAGCATCCCTCCTGCAGCTTGACGTTGAAGCTCTTCGAATAATTTTTTAGCCTCTTCTTTTTTTCCTTCTTGCAATGCACTTTCTGCTCGCAAAAGCAGAGCTTTGTTTGCCGCTTCACAATCATTACTAGTCGCAAAACGGGATTTACGCCAAGAATCAAAACTTTGAAAAGCAAAAAGAAAGAAAAAGGCCCCAATGATAAACTGGCCGAGGATAAAGACCGCACAGGCCACAAGGCCTGCTAAAATAGCTCCGATGAGAAGAGATGCTTTAAATCCTTTAACGCCAAAAAAACCTTCGAGAGCAATACGTAAAAGCTGACCGCCATCCAAAGGTAAAACGGGAAAAAGATTAACTGCGCTCCAAAAAAAATTGGCAATTTGAACCGATTTAAACACCCAAATCCAAATGGGAGAAAGAGAAAATGTCAAAACAAAAGTTGCGATCAAACACAAGATAAAGCCAAATAAAGGCCCATTCAAAACGATCACAAATTGCTGCCAAAATTTAAGAGGAGGTCCACTATCATAGGTAGTGACCCCGCCTAAGGCAACCAATTGAATGCGGGCATTTTGCCTAAAGCAAATAGCTGTCAAAGCATGTCCATATTCATGAAAAAGGACAGACAGCAAAATAATGCCTATCCAAACCAACATACCCATCAAGCTCTGGCCATAAAGCCAACCCAAAAGGGCTGCAAAAAGCCAGAAAAAGGGATGAATTGCAATCGGGATTCGGCCAGGTAGTACGAACATAAATTTATTTCATCGCTTTTTTAATTGCATGACCCATTTCAGCCGGACTATGCGTCACAATAACACCTGCTTTTTCAAATGCCTCAAATTTTTGAGCGGCAGTTCCCTTTCCTCCCGAAATAATGGCTCCCGCATGTCCCATTCGTTTGCCAGCAGGGGCCGTAGCTCCCGCGACAAAAGCCGCCACAGGTTTTTTACAATGGCGGGAAATCCACTCAGCCGCTTCTTCTTCTGCCTCGCCCCCGATTTCTCCAATTAGCAAAATAGCTTCCGTTTCAGGATCA